>Ga0315331_10001252_pt1 | contig 18949 bp, 17 predicted proteins | sample M160m34915metaG_FD_203456 | JGI IMG/M metagenome (GOLD analysis project Ga0315331, IMG submission 203456) | Ammonia-oxidizing marine archaeal communities from Monterey Bay, California, United States - M1 60m 34915 | ecosystem: Environmental > Aquatic > Marine > Intertidal zone | place: USA...
GATGGGCTATGGTCTCGTCCAAGTTCATTGGTTTCGCGCGTTCAACCTTAGGGCCTGCCGCTGCTTCAACTTTGGAAAGGTCATAGGCTGCCGTGCGGCCCCACTGGAAAGCGCGCTTGTTCATATCTAGGGCTACGCCGTTCAACTCAATTGCCCGCAGGATTGCTTCTGATGAAAGCGGGATCAGGCCTTTCTGCCAAGCGAAGCCCATCATGAAGAGGTTCGTCGCAATGCTATCGCCCATCAGCTTGGTGGCGATATCCGTGCCGTCAACGAAATGTGTGCCGCCAGGGCCTGTGGCCCCTTCGATGCGTTGCATTAGCTCATCAGTTGGGAAGTGGAAATCAGGATCACGGGTGAAATCGCCCGTAAATTGGCGGTAGGTGTTGATAACCGCCTTGCTGACGCCGTGCTCAAGTTTGGCGATGCTGTCTGGCTGCGCTGACGTGACCATATCGCAGCCGAGCAGCAAGCTAGCGCCGCCCATAGCGATCCGAGTTGCGTGAAGTTCCTCGGGCGAATTGGCGATGCGGAGGTGAGACCACACGGCACCACCTTTCTGCGCCAGCCCGGCCATATCCATGACCGTAGCCGCCTTATGTTCCAGATGTGCAGCCATGGAGAGGACCGCGTTCACGGTTACAACGCCGGTGCCGCCAATGCCTGTCAGCAGAATGCCATAAGGCTTATCGAGGTTCGGCAGGTCTGGTGCTGGAAGCACGCTTTGCGGATTATCTGCAACGGGTGCCGCCTTGCGGGGCTCACCATTTAGAACCGTAACGAAGGACGGGCAGAAGCCATCCATGCAGGAATAATCTTTGTTGCATGAGGACTGATCGATTCGCCGTTTCCGGCCAAATTCTGTTTCGACGGGTGCCACTGAAACGCAGTTGGATTTAACGCCGCAATCGCCGCAACCTTCGCAAACGCGTTCATTGATGAACGCGCGCTTGGCTGGATTCGGGAACGTGCCGCGCTTCCGCCGCCGCCGCTTTTCAGCCGCACAGGTCTGGTCGTAAATCATTACAGTCAGGCCTGGGGTTTCACGCAGGTCCTTCTGCACTGCCATCAGGGCGCGGCGGTGGTGAACCTTAACGCCAGGCGGGAATAGCGACATATCAGGGTATTTATCTGGTTCGTCCGTCACGATGACGACGCGCTTGGCGCCCTCTGCGTGGACCTGCCGCGCGACCTCATCAACTGTCATGCCGCCTTCATGAGGCTGGCCGCCGGTCATTGCGACTGCATCGTTGTAGAGGATCTTGTAGGTAATATTCACACCAGACGCTGCCGCCTGACGGATCGCTAAAACGCCTGAGTGATTGTAGGTGCCGTCGCCGATGTTTTGGAAAATATGGTTGGTTTCGACAAACTGCGCCTGACCGACCCAGTTAACGCCTTCCGCGCCCATATGGGTGAACCCGGATGTATCCCGGTCCATCCACATCGCCATGTAATGACAGCCGATACCAGCGCCAGCGCGGCTGCCTTCGGGCACTTTAGTGGAGGTGTTATGGGGGCAGCCGGAGCAGAAATACGGCGTGCGCGACATTGTTGGCGGTTGGTTGCCCGATGCATGAACAGCCATTCGGTCATAGCGGGAGAGGGCATCTTCAATCCGCTGGGTGCCATCTTGATCCAGACCAGAGATTTTGAGCCGCTCTGCAAGCGCATTGGCGATCATGGCTGGCGTTAGCTCGGCATAGGGCTGGAACAGCGTTTGGCCGTTCTCATCCTGCTTGCCGATGATGCGCGGGCGCTTATTAGCGTCAATGCCGTACATCGCCTCCTTGAGCTGAGCCTCAATCAGGCTGCGTTTTTCTTCAATAACCATGACCAAGTCGAGGCCTTCGCAGAATGCGCGCGCACCCTCTGTTTCCAGCGGCCACGGCATGGCGACTTTGTAAAGCGACACGCCAAGACGGCCCGCTTCTTTCTCGTCGAGCCCTAACTCATCCAACGCCTGACGCACATCAAGATACGCTTTGCCTGTCGTAATGATGCCGATCCGGCGCTCGGGGCCGCTAAAGATCACGCGGTCCAGGCGATTGGCCTTTGCGTATTCCAATACGGCTGGCAGCTTGTAGCGGTGTAGCTGTTCTTCCAGCGCCAGCATTTCGATTATGATCTGGCGGTTGTTCAAGCCTTCTGGCGGCATATCAATTTGCGGCAGAATTGGCTGAACGCGCTCTGGTGAAAAATCAACAACTGCAGATGAATCAACAGTTTCGCCAATAGCCTTAAAGCCAACCCACATGCCAGAGAAGCGAGACATTGCGAAGCCGTGCAGGCCAAAGTCTAGAAATTCCTGCACGCCTGCAGGTGAGATCACGGGCATCATCGCATCAACGAATGCGAACTCGCTCTGGTGCGCGACGGTAGATGACTTGGCCATGTGATCATCGCCGGCAAGTGCGATCACACCGCCATGCTTAGCGGACCCAGCTTGGTTTGCGTGCTTGAATACGTCGCCAGACCGATCAACGCCGGGGCCTTTGCCGTACCAAATGCCAAAGACGCCGTCATATTTCGCGTCGCCAGAATGCTCGATCTGTTGCGCACCCCAGATCGCTGTCGCCGCCAGGTCCTCGTTGAGGCCGGGGCGGAAGGTGATGTGGTTTTCTTCCAGGTGCTTACGAGCCTGCCAGAGTTGCTGGTCGTAAGCGCCCAGCGGAGAGCCGCGATACCCGGAAATATAACCGGCTGTGTTCAGCCCCGCCGCGATATCGCGTTGTCGCTGCATAAGCGGGATACGCACAAGTGCTTGCGTGCCGGTGATGAACGCGCGGCCGCGTTCCAAGGTATATTTGTCATCTAGTGATACGTCGCGCAGCTGCATGTGTTTGCTCCGGCGAAAAAATTAATCTGTTGCCTCTAACTATAGCGGAATTAAAGCCGTTTTGTAGAGGCAGCTATTCACTTGGCTTGGAGCAGGATCAATCGTCGGGCGACGCGGGCTAGACTGCTGATTTTGCATCCAGTCCTTCCGCGCCACCATTGCCTGTTAAATTCTAGCTGCCAAGTGCGAATGCGCAAAGGTCTAGAAGCCCGTCAACCTTCGCGACGAACCCGTTGGCTAAATTCTCTGTTCGGGGGTAGGGGAACTGGACGGGTGTGCGCGGATGGTGCACCAGCATCATCAGTAAATGTTTTGCCAGGTTCTTAGGAGAATGCGACAGGCGACGGCGTTGGCTCAGCGGGCTTCTGATTCAGTCGACCATGTTTGGCGTTACTTCTGCTAGATTACCGCCAAGCTTTGCCGATCCGCTGCTGAGTGTTGCTGCGCCCAGCGCTAAGTCTAGAACGCATGCCGCATCTGTCTTGCCCAACAATGCAAGGCTGATTGAACCTTCGCCGGACCGCTCAATAGTGCGCTGACAGGGTCACAAAGGATCAGTCGCGCCACGGCGACAATTGCGGCTGAATCGACGCTTTCATTATATCCGGCGGTCGTGAAGTCACAGGATTTTCCGCCCGCTTCAAAACGCGCGACAAACCCGGTGGCGCGACGACCTTCTGGCTCTAAGCCCATGGGCGCTGCATAAGCAATGATACTTTCGTCACCCATATGGAAGCGTCTGCGGACTTCAAGTTTGAATGCTGATACATCACGAGCAGCGATGGTCCGGGTTGCTTCCAAGGGTGCCTTGGGGTCCCGAAGTACACCTACGGTGCCTTTCCGACCTGCTAGCTTTGCAGCCTCCTTAACGAGCCATCTCGACGACGTTGGATTGTGAGTTTCTGGATCGGCAAGGACATCCGCTCAATCCACATAGCGTCCTGCATTGGAGCTATGTGTGGAATAAGCTCAGCGCTGTGTGCGGCGAGCATAGCGTGAGTGATGGCAATCGACAGTGAGGCGATCACGGCCATTGCGATAACGTTGAAGCGATGGATGCTGCTTAAGGCCTCCTGCGTGATTTCCTTAACGTCGTCGTTACCCCGTGCTGGGGCTTTTTAGGCTTGGCCGCAATGGAAATTTAGCATTTCGTCATGGGTATTAATCTTTCTGTGCTGCGTTAATCATGTTGTGCCCAGTTGACCCATTCGCAGCACAGAACTACCAACCGCAGATTAAACCTCTTTTGGAGCCTTGTCCCGCCATGACGAACCCTGCCGCTGAAGCTGCCCGCGCCTGGCCGTTTGAAGAAGCGCGCAGGCTCATCAAACGATTGGAGAAACGAGACAATTTTAAGGGCTATGCGCTGTTCGAAACAGGGTACGGCCCTTCAGGCCTACCGCATATCGGCACGTTTGGCGAAGTCGCACGGACATCCATGGTGCGACGGGCATTTCAGGAACTCTCTGATGTTCCTAGCAAACTGGTCGCATTTTCGGATGATATGGACGGCTTGCGCCGTGTACCGGATAACGTGCCTAACAAGGAGATGCTGGAGCGGCATTTAAATAAGCCGCTTACCAAAGTGCCGGATCCATTCGGCACGCATTCCAGCTTTGGTGCGCACAATAACGCTCGCCTGCAAGCGTTCCTGGATACGTTTGGCTTCGATTACGAATTCAAATCCTCGACGGAAGCCTACAAAACGGGTGAATTTGACGAAGCGCTCTTAGCGATGATGCATCGCTTCGAGGCCGTTATAAAAGTTATCCTGCCGACGCTTGGGCCAGACCGTCGCGCAACATACTGCCCATTCCTGCCGATCTCCGAGACGACAGGGGAAGTACTGCAAGTTCCGGCGGAGGAAATCCGCGTTGATGCAGGCACGATGGTCTACCGCGATCCAGCCACGGATAAACTGGTCGAAACGCCCGTCACCGGCGGCCATTGTAAGCTGCAATGGAAGGCAGATTGGGCGATGCGGTGGCGTGCTCTGGATGTTGATTATGAAATGTCCGGCAAGGACTTGATCGACAGCGTGAAATTGTCATCCCGGATTTGCCGTATCCTCGGCGGTGAGCCGCCTGAGGGCTTCACCTATGAATTGTTCCTGGATAACGAAGGCGGCAAGATATCGAAGTCTAAAGGAAACGGGCTGTCGGTTGAGGATTGGCTGAAATACGCCCCGCCGGAAAGCCTGTCGCTGTTTATGTTCCAGAAGCCGAAAGCAGCAAAGCGGCTGTATTTCGATGTGATTCCACGTGCCGTCGATGAATATCGGCAGCATTTGGCCAAAGTCTCTGAATTGGAAGTGCATAAGATGCTGGAAAGCCCCGCATGGCACATCCATGCCGGCGCTGCACCAGAGCCTGAAGGCGATTTCTCCTATTCGCTGCTGCTGAATCTTGCGGCTGTTTGTAATGCAGAAGAGAAGACGACGCTTTGGGGGTTCATTGGGAGATATCAGCCGGACCTGACGCCAGAAACGGCTCCAATGCTGGATGATCTCGTTGGCTATGCGCTCGCGTATTATCGGGACTTTGTGAAGCCGGAGAAAACCTATCGCGCACCGTCTGATGCCGAACGCGCGGCCATGCAGGATATGCGCGATCGATTGGCGGTGGCAGAAGAAAAAGACGCCAGCGTCCTCCAGAACATTGTCTATGATGTGGGCAAGACCCACGGCTTTGAGAACCTGCGTGCTTGGTTCCAGGCGCTTTATGAAGTTCTACTTGGTCAGTCATCTGGTCCACGCATGGGGTCATTCATCGCGCTTTATGGCGTTGATGAAACCATCGCGCTGATGGATCAGGCGCTGAACGGTGGAGGCCTTGCTGCGGGCGCGTGACAAGCGCGCTGAATTCGACATTATTGGCTGAAACTCGCTTTTGCTGAGGAGATTGCACATGCCTATCAAACTGACAAACGCCCAAGTCGAAGAATATAACGAGAAGGGCTATATCGTCGTTGAAGGCGTGCTCTCGCCGGAAAAGCTTGCAAAGCTGCGGGAAGAGACAGACAAGATCATTGCGGCTGCGTCGTCCGTTACGGAGAACAATGAGCTTTATGATCTTGAAGACAGCCACAATGCATCAAACCCGCGGGTCCGCCGTATCAAGGAACCCTATAACCACGTGCGGTATTTCTGGGATCACGCAAACGATCCCGATGTTACGGATATCGTGGCGCAGCTTGTTGGCCCGAATGTGCGGGTTTATGGCGGAAAAATGAATATGAAGGCCGCAGGTTATGGTGCGCCAGTGGAATGGCACCAAGACTGGGCGTTTTACCCTCACACCAATGATGACGTGCTGGCTACCGGTATGTTGCTGGACGATTGCGATGAGGCGAATGGCCCGCTGATGGCCGTACCTGGTAGCCATAAAGGCCCGGTTTATGACCATCACAATGACGGTGCATTCTGTGGGGCTTTTGATCCAGACGAATTGAAAGTCGATCTATCAAGCGCTGAGAAATTGATGGGGCCTGCGGGCTCCATGACGATCCATCACGTGCGGTCCGTCCATGGTTCGGCGCTAAACACCTCCAACCGCCAACGCCGGTTGCTGCTGACAGAATATGCTGCCGCTGACGCATGGCCGATCGCTAATTTGAAAGGCGGTTTTGAAGCGTTTGAGGGGCGCATGGTTCGTGGCATTAGCACCAGCCAGCCGAGGATGGCACCGGTGCCGGTACGGATGCCGTTCCCAGGAGCGAAACAGCAAGGTTCGATTTACGAGAACCAGAAGGGTGCCGGCCGCCGCTACTTCGATACATTCGAGAGCAATACTGAGGCTACCGAATGACAATTACCTATGGCTCTGTCCCGCTTGACGAAGCGCTTGCGCTTTCAGGCATGGAATTCCTATCCGCCATTCGTGACGGACGCCTGCCACATCCGCCCATAGCGGAAACCGCAGGATTGCGGCTGGTGACGGTTGAGCCCGGCTTCATTGTCTGGGAAGGCGAGCCAACGCCAGCTTATTTCAATCCGCTTGGCGGCATTCATGGCGGCTGGATCGCGACGCTGTTGGATAGCTGCATGGGTTGTGCAGGCCACACAACGCTGGCAGCCGGTATTCCCTACACGACGGTCGACCTCAAAGTGAACTATGTCCGTGCCGTTACGCCGAAAGTTGGCGTTGTGCGCGCAGAGGGCAAAGTCCTGCATGCCGGCCGCAAGTTGCTATCAACAGAAGGCCGCTTGGTTGATGCGAATGGCAAGCTCTACGCCCATGGCGTTTCCGCCTGCATCACTTTGGATGCCCAGGCGGAAAAACTGCAATAGCGGCGGCGTTTAAGTCAGCACGACCTTTTCCACGGCGTACCGCTCAATCTCTGCCCAATTATATTCCATGCCGAGGCCTGGTCCTTCTGGCACGGCGACGTCGCCATTGCTGTCAATGCAATCCAGCTGGTCTGAATAGCCGCCTTCATAGAAAGGCAGCGACCATGCGTTCAGGCATTTCGGGTGAACGAGATTAACCTCGTAATAGTTGGCATTTCGGCACGCAGCCATCAGATGTCGCATGGCAGGGCCGCAGGAATGGACTTCGATATCCATGCCAAGCCCTTCGGCGGCATAAGCTAGTTTGTGGCCGCCGGTGATGCCACCGTCATAGTCTGGGTCGGCGCGGGCGAAATCTGTGGCACCCGCGACCATCATGTCTGTCGCGGTTTCCAGGTTCCGCACATGCTCACTAATCATAATCGGCGTTTTGATGGACTTTTTGAGCATCTGGTGGCCATGGATGGAAAGGCCGCCATCTGCGTAAGGGTCCTCGTACCAGTAGAGGTCATTGGCGTCGCATACGCGGCCAACTTCAATGGCATCTGTAAGTGTTTTCAAGTGGCAGGACGCGTCATACATGATCCGCATCCGCCCGCCGACACGCTTGGCGACCGCCTCGATCATTGCCGACTCTTCGCGAACATCGCCTTCATTCCAGCCATGCATTTTGAAGCCAGTATAACCCAATTCAAGGCACTGCTCGGCGAAGTCCGTATAGGCTTCGGGGCTGGAAAGGCCGTCTGCCGTCCTGTCGCCGTGGATTGTGCTTGCATAAGCCGGAAGCTTCGTCCGATAGCCGCCCAGAAGCTCATAAACCGGCGCGCCATAATGCTTTCCGGCAAGGTCCCAGAGAGCGATGTCCAAACCGCCGATGCCAACTTCGCCCACATGTTTTGTAAGGCGCCGGAGCGTCGTGTAGTTCTTTTCGCGCTGCAAAGCAGGCTTGCCGATCAGCATCTGACCGAGGGCTGCAGAAGCTGATTGAATAACCCGCGCCCGTCCACGGCCAGGCACATATTCGCCGACCACGCCGGTATCACCATAGATGCGAATAGCGAGGCGCGTTTGAATGCTGCTTCTGCCGGGTGTGTATGAAATGCCGAACCCGGATGGATCAGCACTCATATTAATGATCTCCACATCGAACAGCGTGAGTTCAATGCGCTCAATATGCGGTGTGTCAGCCATTGTTTTACCGTCCGGTATAGCGGGGTGCGCGTTTTTCGATGAAGGCGCGCGCGCCCTCTTTGCGATCTTCAGAGGCGAGGGCTTGGTCCTGGCCCCAAGATTCAATCAGCGCCGCGTCAAAAGCTTCTCGGCTCATGCCTTTGAGGAGGGCTTGTTTCGTCAGCGCCATATGCTTTGTTGGCCCTGCTGCAAGGCGCGCGGCGATTTTCAGTGTGCGCGGCATCAAGTCCTCAGGGGACGTGATTTGGTTGATCATGCCAGCCCGTTCGGCGGCGTCTAGATCAATATCTTCCGCCAAATAGAGCCACTCGAGCGCGCGGCCATAACCAACCAGTTTAGGCAGTGTCCAGGTGATCAAGTCATCTGGATGGATCGCGCGTTTCATCCAGATAGGCAGCAGGCGGGCTTTGGTTGAGCAGATTCGCATGTCGCAAAGCAGCGCTAAACCAAGCCCCCCGCCAACAGCAGCGCCGTTGATGGCGGCGATGGTCGGCTTCGGCATTTCAAGCAGATCTAAGCACCAGCCAAAGCGCGGCTCGTTGATGCCCGCAGGCCAGGTGCGCTTGTCCTCCGCCGTTAGGTCCGCGCCAGAACAGAATCCGCGCCCAGCGCCGGTAAGCACCAGGGCGCGGGCTTTGTCATCCGCTTTCACCTCGCCCAGCACTTGCCGGATTTCGTGGCGCATCACGCCGTCAAAGGCATTTAGTCGGTCTGGCCGGTTCAGCGTAACGACGACAACGCCGTCAGGACGGGCGTGGATATCAAGCGTCTGGTAGCCGAGATATGGAGCCATGGGATGTCTGCCGTTAGCCGATTTCCATGGCGATATCGCCTTCCTCAAGCACATCACCTTCTGCGATGTTGAGGTCTCTGACTGTGCCGTCATGGGGTGCCTCATAGGGCACTTCCATTTTCATGACTTCCATAATGAAGAGCATATCGCCCTCCTTAACGGCGGCACCATCTTTCACAAGGAGTTTCCATACGGTGCCAGCTGTTTCGAGTTCTACTTCAGTTGTCATAATTCAAATCTTTCAAGTTTAGGGGCGGAGTGCAAAGCCCGATGGGCCTAGCAGTTGAGGGAGGAGAGGCTGTACCCGGTCGATCCAACGGCAAAGCATGGGCCGGGTTTCACGTGGGTCAATGAGTTCATGAATGGCAAAGGCTTCGGCGCGCGGGAAGGGTGACTGTTTTACAGCGAGTACATCTTCTAATTCACGCCGCTTGGCGTCTGGATCGGCTGCAGATTCGATCTCACGGCGGTATGCAACCCATACGCCACCTTCGACGGGTAGTGGCCCGGTTTCGGCGGAAGGCCAAGCGATCACATACGCGTCTGGTCCATAATGCGCCGCTTGCGCGACGCCAAAGGATCGCCGCACCATGACTGATGCCCAGGGTACGTTTGTCATTGCCGCTGTTAGCACTGCGGCGGCCCCGTGCCGGATCGTCGCCTGTTTTTCTGATTGGGAGCCGATCATAAATCCGGGTTCATCGATCAAGCAGATAATGGGCAGATGGAATGTCTCGCAGAGTTCCATAAAACGCCGGGCTTTATGTGCGCCCTCTGCTGTCATGGCACCTGCCAGATGGCGCCCATCATTGCCCCAAACGCCAACCGGCTGCCCGTTCATCCGGGCGAGGCCCATGATTTGGCTGCGGCCATAGCCTTTTCCCATCTCAAAGAAACTGCCTAAATCAAATACGGCAGCAATTACGCGGCGCATATCGAACGCGCGGCGTCTGTCATGGGGGACTATATCCAGCAGCATGTCTTCCTGGCGATCTATTGGATCGTCAGTCTGCGTGACGGGCGGCAATTCCCATACGTTTGATGGCATGTAGCTGAGGAACGTTTTGATCTGCTCAAGCGCAGCGATCTCATTCTTCGCCGCGTTATCAACTGTGCCATTCCGTGCGTGGACCTTAGCGCCACCAAGTTCTTCCTTGGTCATTTGCTCGCCCATTGCGCGCGCCACTACAGCAGGGCCTGCGATCAATATCTGTGCGGTTTCTTCCGACATCACGGAGAAATGTGATGAAACAAGACGTGCTGCTGGCAGCCCGGCGACGGCGCCCATGGCTGCGGAAGCGACAGGCACACTGCACAGCGTCTGCGCGACAGTTTGGAACCGTGGCGGATCGAAAACCGGCGCTGGTGGCGTTGGATTCTTTTGGACGCCGACGCTGCCGCCGGCTCCTTCGTGCATACGCACAAGCGGCAACCGATGTTTCAGTGCTACCGTTTCGGCATAAACGCTTTTGCGGAAGCCTGCAGTTGTAGGAGAACCACCGCGCATGGTGAAATCTTCGCCGCCAACAACGACGCGCCGTCCGTTAATCTTTGCGAATCCAAGCACAAAATTGGCTGGCGTGAATTCGATTAGGTTGCCGTTTTCATCGAATTCAGCATCACCTGCCGCGCGGCCAACTTCGTCGAAGCTATCAGCGTCAATCAGCGTATCGATGCGCTCACGGATCGTCAGGCGGCCTTTGGCGTGCTGTTTCGCAACAGCTTCCTCACCACCTTGCGCCAATGCAGCGGTGCGACGTGCGTTCAATTCGTCGGTTTTATCTTTCCAGCTCATGGAGTGGATTTGACCTGCCGCGATTGCCGTCGTCAACTGATGCTAATGAACGAGGCTCAAGCCACGAAATTTCGATTCATGGGAGATACATTATGGCAGGCATGTTGGAAGGTAAAACGGCGCTTATCACAGGCGGCGCTCGCGGCATTGGTCGGGAAGCTGCACTGTTGTTTGCGGCAGAGGGCGCACGTGTCGTCGCTAGTGATCTCAACGCCGAAGGTGCAGCTGAAACGGTTTCGTTGATTAATGCGGCGGGCGGCCAGGCACTCTCCATTGAATGTGATGTGACAGACAGTGCCGCCGTAAATGCAATGGTTCAGGCTGTCGTAGATGCATATGGACGTTTGGATTGCGCTTTTAACAATGCTGGGATCGCCGGATTTCAAGTCGGGGCCGTTGGCAAGAAAACTGCTGATTGGCCAGAGGATGGAGTCGACAAGATGATCGACGTCAATTTGAAAAGCGTTTGGCTCTGCATGCGAGCTGAGCTCAAACAGTTTGAGAAGCAGGGAACAGGCGGTGCTATTGTGAATACTGCCTCGATCGCAGGTTTGCATGGCCTGCCCACATCCTCGCTCTATGTGGCGGCAAAGCACGGTGTGGTTGGACTGACTAAAACGGCAGCGATTGAATACGCGACTGACAATATCCGCGTTAATTCTGTGTGCCCCGGCTATATCGAAACTGATATGACCAAGGACACCATGGCGCGGCGGGGTGACCAAATTTTGGCTCGAGTACCGGCAAAACGTATGGGTGTGCCTAAAGAAATTGCGGAAATGGTGTGCTGGCTTGCGTCAGACCGTGCGTCATTTGTTACGGGAGCAAGTTATAACGTGGATGGGGGGTTCGTCGCGTCCTAACCGCCTGAGAAAAAGCAAAATGCGCCTGCAAAACCGCACCGCTGTGATCACCGGCGCTGCATCCGGCATCGGCAAAGCTATTGCGCTGCGCTTTGCGGCGGAGGGGGCGATGGTGATTGTCGGCGATGTTACCCGCACGCCCCGCGAAGGCGGTGAGGACACCGTAGAAGCGATTCGGGCTTCTGGTGGCGTTGCAGAGTTCGTTCCGTGCGACGTAACAAAGAATGCTGACTTGGAAGCTACTGTTACTATGGCGGTTTCACTTGGCGGACGGCTTGATATAATCGTTAACAATGCTGCCATCGGCTGCGATACGCCGCTGCACGAAACTTCTGAAGCAGACTTTGACCGGGTGATGGATGTAAACGCTAAGGGCGTGTTCCTTGGCTGCCGCGCCGCAATTCGCCAAATGCTAACGCAGGAATCACGGGAAGACGTGCGCGGGCGAATTGTTAACATATCCTCTCAACACGGAATGATCCGTGCGCCGAATGATTTTGCCTATGGAGTCGGCAAAGCGACGGTTGTGTATATGACTAAGCAGATTGCCGGTGACTACGCGGAACACGGCATTGTCTGTAATGCAGTGGCACCTGGCAAAATACTGACCGGGAAGGCGGGGCCAGCAGCGTCGCAAGAATCACTGGACTATTCCCATACTCGCACGCCGTGGCCACGCTTGGGCCGCCCCAGTGATATTGCAACTGCAGCGCTTTTCCTTGCTAGTGATGAAGCGACATTTATCACCGGTGAAAACCTGATGGTCGATGGCGGCTGGATGGCTAACTAAAGATTAATTCTGACCAGATTGGACTTTTTCAAAGCAAAGACTTGATGTTAATGGCTATAACATGGACTTTGTCGATCTTGGACTAGGTTTAGGGGCAGGCGGCACGACGCTTCTCTGCATCCACGGCTCGTTGAATGACTACCGCGCTTAGTCGCCAGTGATGGGGTTTATATCCCAGGAACGGCGCGTGATGGTACCAAGCCTTCGACACTATTTTCCAGAGCATTGGATTGGGAAGGACAACAGCTTAACAATCGGTCAGCCCGTGTCGGATGTGATCGCGTTTATTGAAGCGCTGGACCTAGGGCCAATTGACCTGTTGGGCCATAGCCGAGGCGGCCATATCTCCTTTCGCGTCGCTGAAGAACGCCCAGACTTGCTGCGGCGAATCGTATTGGCAGGACCTGGCGGGGAGCTGGGTGCGTTGCTGTCGTTGCCCGCTGTTGATGGTGCAGCAATTGCGCCACGCAAATACGTCGCTGAGGCGGGCGCGTAGATGCGCGCTGGCGATTCCAATGGCGGCCTTCGCACATTTCAGGACGGCGTTCACGCTCCGTGCCCAAAGCAATGAACAACGAAGACCACTTGCACGGGATGAGGCTGAACCTATCAAAACCCCGACGTTGATCGGTGGTTGGCGCGAATTTTCAAGGGCGCTGCCGATCATCGCTCGCGTTTTATCTGAACATATAGAGGGCAAAGGTTTAGTCAGTATCAGTGAAGCCACCCATGTTATGTCCGCGCAGCAGCCCGTAGCGTTCGCAGAAGCTGTGTTGGCGTTTTTAGATGTATGACCTACCAAGCAGCTTCTAACAGACGCATTGCGCTGGCGATCTGATCAGATTCTGAGCGCATGCCTGCATTCGCATTGAAATTCTGCAATGTCGCTGCCGCCACGTGGCTAAGTTCGCCCTTCGGCACATCAAGCTGGCGGAGGCGTGTGGGCATACCAATTTCTGTGTAGATTGCCTCCAACCTGTCTGCGACAGCGTGTGCGGCATCTATGGCCGTCATGCCTTCGATCCATAGACCAAGCGCTACTGCAACTTGCCGTGCATGCTCTTCCGGGATTGTATCTGCAACCCGAATGCCACTCGCATGGATAACTGACGTAGATTCGCCCTGTCCAATATGCGGGTAGATCACGTGCAGCGCCGTGGAAATTGCGTAATCAGCAGCAAAGGGGCCGCCTGCAAACCTGCCTTTGCCATCATCCTCTGCGCGGTTCTGCAGAAATGCAGCTAACGCTAAGTTCCGGCGTCGGTCTGGATTATCAAGTGCATCCATCAACCCGATATAGGCGCGGTATGCGAGTTTGAATGCTTGATCGCGGTCGCCTTCCACCAAAGGATTTAGGCCAGTCTGCGCCATTCCGGCCAACGTGCTGGCGAACACGGTCGTGGCCGTTGAGCGAATAACGTCTTTGGGTGCGCTCAACATAGCCTCGTCATCCAGGAAGATTGCTTGTGGCCGCGTTTTGGGGTCGAAATATTCCATGCGCCCAGAAATGTCTATATTTTTCAAACCTGTACCTGCCCTGTTCATCGCACTGGTAGGCGTTACTGGTATATTGATGATCGGTGGTTTTGGTGCATTCAGCCGGGGACTGAAGGCGGGCTTGCCTTCGGGATATTGCGTCATCAGTTTAAATGGATCACCGCTTTCACTCATGAAAATTGCGACTGCACGTGTGGCGACAAGCACGCTCCCACCGCCAACAGCGATCAGAAGATCAGTGCCCGCATTCTGTGCTTCATGCTTAGCAGCCTGAACGGTTGTAAACGTGCTGTCCTTGGCGATACCGTCATAAGCACCTGCAAACGTGTCTCCCAATGCCGATTTTATGCGCTCAACGGTGTTGGTGCGTTTATTGATGGACGGCGAGCAGATAACGAAGGCTCGCTTTGCTCCGGCGCGTTTCAGAGATGCGGCAAGGTTCTGCTCAATTACATGTGCGCCAGCGAAGAGGCGCCAGTCATATCCGGCAGCTTTGAGGGCGGATTGTGGCATTTAGGCATTCTCACGATATGGCATGGCAATGCAGCAAGATGGTGGGAGGTCGCACTATTGGTCAAGTTGCGATATATCTACGTTCTTGTGCCGATACGCGCGGTCTATTCAGAAGCTTCAATCAGATCAGCGGCACAATTGATTAGAGGTTTGATGATAATGACCACATCGCCTTCCTTAAACGCTGCAGGGCAGGGGCAGTCGGGCGTGCTAGTTGGCATCGCTCTGGATCAGCTTGGCGCTAACGATATCTTGTTCTAGCCTATAGGCTGGATCCAGACGGGTCCTGTTTTAGAGGCAGTACCAGTTGATGCGCTTCCATCCCTTGCGGTCTCGCGATAGGTCAAACTTCTGGTCTTATGCATTTCGCACAGAGTGGGAATATTGATATGGGTGCGCCAATTCGTTTGGCTATCGCTGGGCTTGGGCTTATTGGAAAACGACATGCAGACGCTATCCGGCACGTCGATGGTGTAGAGCTTGCGGCCATTGTCGATCTAACCGAGGACGCCAAGGAATTTGCCGATGAACATGGCATCAACTGCTATGGCGATCTGGCTGCGCTTTTTGCTGCTGATAAACCTGACGGCGTTATATTATCGACGCCGACGCTCCTGCACCCTGAGCAGGGCTTGGCATGCATTGCCCAGAATTGTCCGATTTTAATCGAGAAACCTTTAGCAGCCACTGTTGCTGAGGCAGAGCAGATCGCCTTTGCTGGAGCTAAAGCCAATGTGCCTGTCCTGGTTGGCCACCATCGGCGGCATAATCCAATTATCCAGAAAGCCAAGGAAGTCATTGCGTCCGGGGCGATCGGCCAAATTCGCACCGTTCAAGCAACATGCTGGTTCTATAAGCCCGATAGTTATTTTGAGGAAGCGGTTTGGCGAACGCAAAAAGGGGCCGGGCCGATCTCTGTCAATCTAGTCCATGATGTAGACCTCATCCGTCATCTGTGTGGCGAAATTCTGAGCGTACAGGCACAGGCAGCGCCCTCTTCAAGAGGCTATGAGAATGAGGAAGCTGCGGCCGCCGTTGTCCGGTTCGCCTCAGGTGCTGTAGGGACGATCAATGTTGCAGATGCTGTTGTCTCACCCTGGAGCTGGGAGCTGACAGCCCGCGAGTATCCAGTATATCCTGCGACGTCGGAGAGCTGCTACATGATCGGTGGGACAGAAGGCGCGCTTTCGATCCCAGATCTGAAAATCTGGCGACACGTTGGGGTGCCGGACTGGTGGTCCCCCATTAGTGCCACCAGCATGTCGCTTGCCGCAGCTGATCCACTGATTAATCAGATCACCCATTTCGTCCGCGTGATTAAGGATGGAGTGGAGCCGTTGGTGTCTGGCGCAGAAGGCTTAAAAACAATACGCGTCGTCGGCGCTATTCAGGAGGCGGCAGCTAGCGGTGAGACCGTTCATGTCATGCAAGAACAGGAGACAACGTAGTGGCCCGCCGCGTTGCCTTACTTACCGATTCTAACCTATATCTAGGCCCCGTGCTCGCGCGCACCCGTGGTCACCAGCCTCGCTGTCCCTCCAACCAATCGGCGCTTGCCTGCTTTTAGGAACTTTTTCGACCAGACATAATACAGGGACTGGGCTATGCCCTCCCGCCGACATAGCGCACCAATGCTGTCCTCGCCCCGCAGTCCACCCAGAACAATAGAGACCTTCTATTCGTCGGAATATTGCCGGCGCGTCTCGCGGCGGATGTCCTTGACGGCACGGCTACCCGGCGTCGATAGACTAACCGATTTTGGTCCCATCTTCGTTCCTCCGTCAATGTGATGAGACCAAAACCCTCCACTAAAATATACCTGCAATCTGTCCAATAAAACCTGACGCCGGACAGTATTGAGATTACTGTAATCAACGCAGTAAGCCTTCATGGTTCCGGCAGTTTTGTATCGATAAGGTACCCGCTAAAAAAAGCGAGGCGCATTGGCTCATAATATCAGTCTTATGCATGTTTCGATCACTTCCGAAATTGCAGCTGCAGTTACCTAACTAGCGTCGGGGCCAGCGCCTGATAGGCGTGAGGCTGCCGTGGCTGGGGCGTAGGTTCGGAAGGCCAGCTGTTCGAGGCGCTTCCAGTGAGCTACGTCAATGCTTGGACGAGTGGGGGAAGATAGCGTTGCTCGCGCAGGTATGGCTTCTAATTCTGTACACCTGAACATGTTTGCGCTTGCGCTTATAAGTTTGTGGGTTGGGTCTTTGGTAAAGGATCCTCCAAGGCCTGCATCGATCTGGGTGTCGTTCCATTTAAGCTGATAACGTCGGCCTGTCGCTTCTCCATATGCCCCGACACAGCCGACAGTCAGGAGTGGGAAACGAAGGTTTAGAATGGCGATCCCACCGTCATGCGCTGCGAGTTGAATATGATCTGTAAGCGCTGCGGCGCTCGTTAAGGCGCAGAGAAGGGCCCCATTTGCAGCTTTCCAGGGCTGTTCGGTTATGGTCGGCGCTATTTGCGGCCCTTCATGGGCAGAAAGAGCATTGCTGAGCACTTCAACTCCGGGTAAGCCTTGACGGCAGAGCCATTCTGTTGCGAAAGCAGCGTCCTCGCATGCACCCCATGTGTATCCAGCGCCACGTGTAGCCCTTTTTGCAAGAGCAGCAATCTCACCGAATGAACGCTCTAACATTGCGGCTCGGTCATAGCGTGGACTCGTGGGGGAAATACATCCAGTCGTCAGCTGCCGCAGATTGCAGTTCGTCAAAGAATGGTGCGCCTTGGAACATGTTGATCCGCACCCACCGGTCAGATCGAGGATCGAAACGGCCTGCGCCAAAGAATGCCAATTTGCTACGCAAAATATCTATTGGCAAAACGGTGTCGCTGACAGTGTTATCTCTAATTTCCGCATAGGGCAGGCGGGACGTTAGCTGAGCACGCCTCGCTATGTGCCGGTATTCTGGATGCTTCAAGAGAAAAGCCGCCAGGGTTATGTTGTCAGCCCAACTCTGAATGTCCTCAAACATTTTGGCTGCATCTCGGGCTGGGGAGAGCGGTTCCTCATAGGCCTCAATATCTTCTTCAAAGCGCTGGCCTAGCCTTGGCTCAAGCTTTTCAGCTGAGACGTACCAAACACGATCTATTGCGCTTAGATCTGACCAATCAATGCTTAAGGCGAACCCGTAGTGCTTCACTAAGAGGTTCTTGAACGTACCGATACTCATAGCCCCGTCTATCGGGCGTCCGGTAGATTCATCTGCGCTCATGGTCAGAGCCAAGTCATCCTTCAACGGGCCATGAGCATCAATCAACAATGCAACGACCTGTTCTTGCCCCTCGATCGAAAGATGGTCTTCAGCCCAGCGGTAAAGTTGATCCCAAGGGAAATCTGACATCGGAAAGTTGTGGGCAAGATGCGCGTCCAGCAATTTGAGATCGCTCTGTAGTGCTTTGAGTTTGGCTTCCTGGATTGGGTGTTCAGACATCCAGGAAGCCGCGTTCGCAGTTGCCCGTTTTGCAAGAACTTTAAGGCGCTCCGTGGTATCTGACGAGGCGTTTGGAAGTGACCTGACACGGGCAAGCGCTGTTTCGCGTGCAATGATCCAATTGTTGAAGAGCATGGGATGGTTCAACACAAATGGTGCCATGCCCAGGCCAGTTGAGTTCCCAATACCAAAGCGCCGGCGAAGGCTCGGAGCGATCTTTGTTGCAGTGCTCGGTGAGTGACATGTTGCTAAGTGTTCCGCAAGATCAATGGAGAATGCGCGGATCAAATAGACTGTCAGCATTTCTGCCTGAAATGGTGCAGAAAATTCTCCCCGGTTTGCGATGGCGGAATGATCAGCCGCGCCGAATTTGCCTGATCCATAAACCGCCGTTGTTCGCATCAGATAGCCTGTTTTCTCAACCAAATCTGCATCGGGTTGGGCACCCGCAGCCAACTTCTCAACAGTGTGTTTGAACAGTCTGATAGAGCGGTTTGCGCGCGATAACGTGAGTTCCTTTGATGAGACACGCCCTGCTTCCTGCTTCGGAACATTGGCTGCAAGTCGGCGCATATCAGCCGCATCCGGATTGCCATCAACAAGGGCAAAGGTCGCGTCCCAAGCGTCTGCAATCACACGGTCTGAGCGTTTGTCAGCCGCTAGGTCGTGGGCAAAAGCGACCAAACTATATGTACGATCTGGGCCTTGCGCGCGATACACGGCCACGCCAACGCCGTTCTCGTCGATGTCAAAGTTTGGCCGGTCGAAACTCCAGTTCTCGCGCTGCATTCTGCGTATTAGGATTGGAATGAATGAAAGCCGAGATTGGAAATTCGCACCTAGCCGCTCCAGTCGCATGACGACTTCTGGTGGCCTTAGCGGCACATGTGCTCTTGCTGTGCCGGGCTTAGGACTGGACATCAACCTTTGCCTCTCA
>Ga0315331_10001254_pt1 | contig 18931 bp, 19 predicted proteins | sample M160m34915metaG_FD_203456 | JGI IMG/M metagenome (GOLD analysis project Ga0315331, IMG submission 203456) | Ammonia-oxidizing marine archaeal communities from Monterey Bay, California, United States - M1 60m 34915 | ecosystem: Environmental > Aquatic > Marine > Intertidal zone | place: USA...
CACCACAAATGCGTCAGTTATAACGCAGGTATTATAAAGTACATGCAAGCTGCCAGAGTTAAGAAAGGCACCCCATTGGTTATATGTGGTGAACGTACAACTCGGTCTTACGAAAAAGATGGTAAGAAACAGTATGCGCACGAACTGCAAATACCTAATTATGGTGGCAAAATATGGGTAATCAACCCACGAAGCGGTGACATGGACACGATTGGAGACAACAATGGACATGACGGAAGCATTAGCCAAAGCGCAGGAGCCGATCAGGGACTCCCAGACGACAAGATCCCTTTCTAGTCGTTGCGTAATAACACCACATGTAGAGGGCTATCCACCAGAGATAGCTCTTTACTATGGCGACAAAGAACTTGTATATTTACCCTTTCAACCAGAAACAGCTTTGCATTTAGCAAATCAAATCTTGCAAGCGTCAAAGGAACATATCGAATGGGTAAAGTTAAATACAACGGACAAGGAGCCAATCTTAACAGAAGACCCTCCGAAACAATCGAAATAGATGGGTTCGCGTTTACTCGTTCTTGGAATCCTGAAACTATGGAACCATTTGAAATGTTTGCTGTAGAACGCGGGAAACCGGGAACGATAAACGATGTGCTTATGAAAGCAGGTATTGTTGCATCAATGCACATGCAGGGAAGAACATCAAAAGAAATAGAAACAAATCTTAACAAAATAGATAGTTGCGAGGACAATGATCCTCTCTTCTAGGGAGGTATCATGTGGTCAGCTAAAGTAACTCTTATTCTAGCAAATATATGGATGTATGATTTTTACACACCCTATGTGTTTGAAACATCAAATGACTGCTTAAACACAGTGATGACCCATTTATCTATTTTACCACAAGAAATGATAGAAAATGGTGTTGGCGTTTACAAAATGAGCTGCGAATGGGTTCCCCCACCACCAAGGGAAAAGCCAACATGGAACAAGAATTAAAGCCGCTTAAAACAAGCGAAGCAGAAATCTATATGCACCCGCATACATTACGGTTCGTGCCTTATAAATTATCCGAAGATGGTGAACGTCTGTACGATATAGAAACGCTTGATTACTGGTTATCGTTTTCCTCTCAGGAACGTTAAGTAATCAGCCGCATATTCTACGTCCCAAAAAATTTGCACAAGACCTGTCGCAGTCGTGGCATCTGGATCAATAATACACACACAACTAGAAGCAAAGTTATGATCTTCAAATCCCCCAACCTTTGCGTAGCTATCATATTTTTTATAGCCACCTACTCGTATGCAATGAGACAGCATCCCGTCTTGCTGCATTACAATATTATAGCCACTTACATGTTTATGACCCGCTAACAATATATGATCATTGTAGTGCATCTGAGCAGCTTTACTAACACCATGCACAAGATTCCATTGTGAATGACCGGGAAAATCATGTCTACAATTTATTCGTATTTCCCGTTTGTTTGGTAGCTGTAATGCCATACGCACAGACCATTCTTCTAATATCCCTTGTCCGGGTATTTTCATATAGTCCAGAGGATCGCCTGTGCCTGTCCACATATCATGATTACCTTTAATCAAAAATAACCATGGTACTTCTTTAGCTAACCATTCTGTCAATTGCCATGCTTGGCGTTTACTGGTGGACTGTTCGCCGTATAATCTACTCAACCTCCCAACCCAGTTGTTTTGTAGATCGCCTACGTTACCTGCCATCATTCCGGGAGTTGTTTTAGCAATTTCCACGTCCCTTAATAAAGCGGGCCAATCACAACCATCGTCATCAACATGGGGATCGCCAAATACAATAATACCTATTGGGCCTGATTCTTTTATTTTTACAGGGATAAGCTTTCTGCTTTTGTAAGCATCTTCCTTTCGTTTGAAATCATGCACACGCCGCTCTATCAACTCATCGATAGGAATGTCTTCTTCAACTAATGCAGGTGGCTCAAATATTGGTTCTTTGATAGGCTCTTCTATTGTCATAGGTTTTACTTCGCCCCATTCTGTTTTTTCAAAATCATCTAGCATGTTTAATGCTCTAGCCCGTTCAATTCTACGAGATATTGCCCAGCGTGATATACCGCATTTTAATGCAGTAGCACGTATACTGTAGCCATTTTGTCTGTAGATATTTACAATGTCGGGAAGCTGTTCATCTAATTTATTAGAAGTCACAAGCTTTTTCCATTGTTTCGTTAAAAACTATAACGCTGCGGACAGTTTTTTCTGTGTCTGATGATGATATGCTAGGTGTGTAGTTGCGCCAGATTTCACATCCAGCGTCAATCCTTTCGACTCCACTTAGAGAGCAACTCGATATTAACACGCTTACGCATAGTATCGCCAACAGTCTCGGCATGTTTCCGGGCATCTTGCATAACCTTTTTTGTTTTAGCTATTTCTTTTATTTGCTGTTTGGCAGCGCCTGCTTCCATGAGGTTTTTCTCACGCAAAAATCCAGCTACATTGTTAAATAGCTTGATGACTCCTGACGCTATGCCAAATATGTTCATTGTTTAAGATTTCGGTGCTTCGTTAGGTGTATCGTCAGCGTTTTTGTTTTTGCCAAAGTTACCTGATAGCAAGTTTAACGCTTTGAGAATGGTATTGAATACCATATCGTCTGATTTAGTAGGGGTAAGCATTGTTATTGCCGTACAAGCTGTAACAATCTGACATAGCCCTTCTATATACGCACCAAAATTAGGATGGTTGTATATCGCCATTAATGCGTCCATGTTGTCTTTCCTTTTCTTTTTGTTCGTAGCAACTTAAATGGAGTATGTCGCCATTAGCAAAAGTAACAAAGTAATCCTGTTTTACATCTATCTCTTTGCTACAATACGCACAAATCATATACCTTCAATAACTTCCATCCAAAGTTGGACGCCCCGCTCTAAAGTTACATCTACACCGCATGTATTTCCGAAAACCATATAAAAGTAATCGCCCGGATAAACGCGAATTAACCCAGATGTTGCTGTTAAGAAACTTGTGCTTTGGATTTGTTGAGCAGCAGATATATTTGCAACACCTTCCCAACCTAATCCGTGCGTTACAGTACCGGGAAAAGCACCATTGTTTGATGCGTAATCTTTTTGAACACTGCCTTGAATTGTATCTGATTTATAATGCACACCCGAACTGTGGTAATGCTTAACCATCAAATACACTGATCCAATTGTCCCTGCCGCAGATGATCGCGTGTAACTTGCTTTAGCACCAACACGAACCCAAAGAACAGAACCATCAGTAGGAATTTTAAGAACTGTGCGTGTACCACCACTTCCGATATTTTGCGTTCCAGTCAAACTTCCTGTGTCGTAAACTGCGACCATTGTTTGCGGAGTTAAATCAATTGTGTTGTTTGTTATTGCAGCGGCAGTTGATCCGCTTCTTGTGCTTATTAATTGTGCTATTCCCGAATCAGGAACATAAAGCGCAGCACGTTTAGATACTTCACAAATAATTTGTTCTGGGCTGGAATTATGAAATACGTTTGTCCCAGTGCCTTGTAACGAATTTCCAGAAACAGTTGTTCCTCTACAGTTGTCTCGAATAACAATTGCTGGTTGATTGCCGCTCCATTGAAAATGATTATGGTTAATATTAGTCCCTTGGATTAATTTAGATTCTCCATCTGTTCCAACAACAATACCAAAACAACCCGCAGAAGAAGAGTTGTTTACAAAATGATTGTTGCTAATAATAAATGACACATATTCATTTACATTGCCTGATTGCGCTCGTATTTGGATTATATGCGAATTGGTAGGGGCATTTGGCCTAGTGTAAAAAAGATTTCCACTTAAAATCAATTGGTTGTACCATCCAAATATACTGCTATTTTTGTTATTAAAATGACAATTTGTTGCCTGCACTCCTAAAGTACCATTAGCCGAATCACTGTTGAGTCCAGCATCGTTTCCAACAAAACCACAGTTAACAAGATATATACCTTCGGGTGGGCCATTGGGGGCCACCCCTGACCCCCCTACAACTTTAATAGCGGTTTGACATAATAATATATTACAGTTTGAAATGTGGTATTCTGTAGCACTATTTGCTGACGTTATATATATTCCAGAATTAGTTCCCGGTGTTTGCGCATTACTGTTTACATATTGACCGTCAATTAAAGAATTAGTTATTTTAGTATGAGGGCAGTTGTCTAAATAAATACCATAATGCCAATAAGCGTTATCAACATTATCACCCCCACTTACATTATTATTAGTTGTTCCACCTTGTATATGCACACGATCAACATGTACCGAAGGATCAATAACCCCAGCATTAAAAACACCGTTAAATTTTAACGCTATGTTATTAGCGCCTCCGGGGTTTGTTGTGTTTAACGTTAAATCACAAACTGTCACTTCAAAACCATCTGGTAGGTTTGCTTGAATAGCCGTGCTTCCTGACATATCAAAAACAAAACCACCCGATGTACCTGTAAATCGTATTTTTGTTACATCAATACCCGCTCCCATAATTTTTACGGGTTTGCCTGCAATTGTTAAGGGTGTGCTACAAACCCAATCGCCTTCTGGAAAATATAAAACACCACCATCAGAAGGAAGCGTTGCAATAGCAGCTACAAATTCTGCTGTGTTATCTCTTGACCCATTTCCAAGGGGTTGATGAACCGTTCCGCTTAATGTTCTCGCGTCACCCATATTAACCCAACCAATACCAGAAGCAGAACCGGGGGCTATTGCCGTTACTCGTCCATATGTATCAACTGTAACAGAAGCGTTGTGATGTTGCGTACTGTGAGAAGCAGACAAACTAGCAAGAGTTGCCATATTAATAGTTGGGTTTGTACTCAAGGCGCCGCCGCCAGTTAAAGCCCCTGTACCCGTTACGGTATTTGTTGCTAAAGCTGCGCCTGTTACCCCTCCATCAACAACCCCTGTTACTTGTCCTTGAGCGTTTACTGTAATAGAATTAGGGTTGTCATATGTGCCAGCAGTAACGCCTGTTGTATTAAGCGCCATCGTTCTGTCTTGATCTAGTATACCGCCCCCTGACAATCCTGTCCCTGCAATAAGATTGACAACCGCCCCGCCTGTGCCAGAACCACTTGCTGCAGTTGTTATGCGGCCTTTGCTGTCTACTGTAATATTTGCATTTGTAAATGTGCCAGCAGGAGAAGGCGAAACATCAGCTAGTCCTAATGTTCTGTCCGATGACAATGGGCCACCGCCTGTTAACCCAGTTCCCGTATTAATTTTTCTTTCTAAAGGGACTTTGCTAGAATCATTCGTGCCAGCAACGCCCGTTGTCGAGCCTTCTTTAACGACAATGCTTTTACCAGTAGAGCTAAAACCAATGTATTTGTTCGCTCTGCTTGCAGCGCTTTCGGAAACATTAACAACGTCATCATCAAAATCCGTTTCGTTAAAACCAATTTTCTGATCTATTTTGCGGTCAAGGTCTTGTGTAATAGCTGTTATTTGATCTAATTGTCTGTTTAGTTCGCGTATGTTAAACCCACCAGACGGAGGGAAATCAGTGATACGTTCTTGTGTTATGTTTCTTACAATTGCAATTGTGCAATCAGATTGACCTGCGTTAAACGTAATTTCTCCAGACAAAAACCCACCATCAGCAGCAGCAATAGTGCTTATTGCATAGTCTGTAGTAAGATTTTTTAATACGCCGTCAACGTAAACATCTACGTCTTTTGTTTGAAAAAACGGGAAAGGAACTGCAAAAACAGTTTGTGCTGTGTTACCAACTGTATAAGACGTTCTTGTAGCTACTTCCGTAATATTTAAATCAGTCATTCAAACCTCCGCGATTAGAACATGCTGTAATAAGTTTGGCTAAACTACGCACAATTATTCGGTATTTTCTTCAAGAGAACTAAAAAGCCAGTCTAAATGTGCAATTCTATTATAAGGCAAAAGGTCTCTTACATCTGATCCATTAAAATTACCTGTTAACAAATCGCCAGCCGATTGACCAAATGTTGTTGCCTGCTTAAAAGAAGGACCCAACATATATTGCATAGAGCTAAACTCACCATGGTTTTCGCTTGCTCCCAGCATTGATTGTATTGACAAGCTGCCACCTGTAGCATTACTAGCGTAATTGTCTGCATCTAAAAACCATCCTGTCCAACCCGCTCTGCCAATGCCCCCTATTAACATTTCATTCCACGTTTGATCAGGCGAGCCATTTTGAGCATTTCTAATTTGCTCAATCCCCATGCCTACAGCAGTCATCAAAGCTAATTGCGTTACTACATTTCTGTCAGCATCCTGCAATGCAGGAACCAACACACGTTGATGTGAAGACATGGCAAACGATTTAAACTGCGTTAACAAGGACAAATATTGATTACTCATAAATAATGGTTTTTCGCCAAGCCCCGGCGTAACAATAATTGTATTTATTTCTTTGCTTAAAGCATTTTCAAATGCGTCTCTAGCAATAAGATTGTCCCATTTACTACTGTTGGCAATAATATTGGCATCTGTTACTTGCCAGTTGTCTGACATGGCTACAATAGATTCTGCTTCGGCTTGACCGATTCCTGATTTTGCCAATCGTTCTTTTTGTTTAACACTGGCTTTTCCAGCAGCAACAGCTTTAGCGTCTTGCAAAATTTTAGTTCCAACAACAATGCCTGTACTTGTTTTTACAAAATCATTCCAAAATGACATTCCGTTTACAATAAAATTTAATGAGGCAAGCTGCCCAATGCCTTGCTCAAATCTGTTGTGCATCCCGAACGTATCACCAACATCTGCAATTTGTGCTGCGCGACTACTTAACCAAAATTCGTAGCTTTCTCCAATTGATCTGTTTTGCGCAAGACCTGCTTTCCACACTTGGTTATTAGTTAACGCCTCAAACAAACTACCAAAAGATTTACGCAATCCATTAGCCGTAACCGTTCTTGCAATATCAGGAGCAGCAGCCATAGCCCCTGTTAGCATTGTCATTGCACTAAAGTTTTTTGCTATTCGTATTGCTTTAGAAACACCACTTGAAGGATCAGAAGGCATCATATAAGTCCCTCTTAGCAAATCTCTCATTGCTCTCAAATCCTCAAGCGTGTCGTTTTTCTGTTTTAAAAGTTTTTTCCGCGCTGCTTCATTTGTTGCTTCTGCAATTTTTTTATCAAAATTGTTAATAACCCTAGTAATTGGGCCAACACCGCCATTAATTATATCGTCTAGCTCAAGGTCAACACTTCCAAATTTTTTGTATAACTCAAGATCCGGGGCAACGCCTCTCATATATGTAGTCATTATTGTAAGGATATCGTTTTCTAAAAAGTCTTCAAAATCTACGTCTTTTATAAAATCCAATTCCCTAGCGTGTAATGATCTAGCAACACCCGTTGTTGACCCTTCTGCCACAGCTAAAAACGGATTGTAATCTTTTAACTTTCTTGCAATTTTTACAGCTTCCTCTTTGCTTAAACGACCTGCGTTTTGTATACGCGTTACAAACTCATCAAAATTACCTTCTATTTTGTCTTTGCGCCACATGCGGGGAAGAAATCCATTTGATGCACCTCGTAAGCCGTCATTAGCTTGTTTCATTTCTTTAGTTAACAATGCTATTTGCGCTTTGATAGCATCTGTTTTTTTCGTTATAGCCGTTAGTTTTGCAAGTTCTCTTGCCCGTCTGTCATTTATTATATTGCTTTCAATGATTTCGTCTGTGTATTTTGAAATAATTTTATTAACGTGCGCAGCCGCATTGTCTATTTCTGGTACTCCGCTTTTTTGTTTACTGCGTTGAACTTGTGTAACACGTTGTCGGAACTCTAATATAGTTGGAGCTTTATCTGATTTAACCCCAACAATACCACCCAATCTTCTTAATGGGTTTACATTCATTCGTTTTAACATAGCGTTATATTGCCCAAATATATTACTGTGCATATCCCCTATATCGGCACGATATTTAGTTTTAATTTTAGTTTCTAACGCTTGTTCTGTTGGTTGAAAACCAAACTCTTTAGTGTTTTTTCTTAGTTTAGGAACAACTTCAAATACATTTAACAGTAATGTTTTTGCGTCATTATCTATACCAGAAAGTACTCTTGATATTGGAGATAACATATCACCCAATGCCCACGTTTTCTCTACAGAGTTTTGTATAATTTCTTCTGCAACAGTTAAGGGTTCTGGGATGCTCGCATCATTAACCATTGACCCTACAGATGCTTTGTTTTCTGCTCCTGTTTTAATCGTTGTTTCTGACGATCCTGTTGCCCATTTCTTTTTGACTGTTGTTTCATTAAACCCAGTAGCGGGTTCTGATCCTTTGCCTTCTTTAATTATTTTGTCAGCAACAACGTGTTGTCCTGTTGCTTCTTCTGGCGTTAACGGTTTGCCGTTTGACTTTTTTACGCTAGATTGCATTTTCCCAAATAAACCGCTTATAACATATTGCGCACCAGCAATCGTAAGTGTCTCAAATGCAGCCCCACTTGCGTCTCCTGATGGGTCTGTTTGCGGAAACGTTCTCGCCCCGGCTAATGCACCAGCTTTTACTGCGCCAAGTAATTTTGGCCCTGCTAATGCTACCCAAACTTCTGGCACAACAACATAAGATGCAATAGATCCTACCATTGCTGCTTCTGGAGCTTTCGCTATTTCGCTTCTACGTTTTTCTGCGTTAATCAAATACTCAGTGCGCTTGTCAAACATGTCACGATTTACAACCGCAGGAGCGTTCCATGCCCCCTCATAATATTTTTTCAGTGCTGACCACCCGTGCGCTTCTAAATGATCGTCAAGATTAAATGTGTTGTCTAATTCTGGATTTATATTGTTTTCATAATTGTAAGCTAACTGATCAATGTCTACGCCCGTTCTCATAAAAGACTCTTTAAGCCCCTCGAAGGTAACGGCATCAGGCAAAAATGTATCTGTAAAAGATTTCCAAACCGCGCCCCATGCTTCAGATTTTTTTAAATCATAAACAGCATCATCATACATATGTGTGTAATTTGGTTGCTGTACCATTTGCCCCAACATCGGAGGTGTAGGACTCATGTGTGTAAAATCAGATGCTTCTTGCTCATTAAGAGTAAAGTCCGTTTGCGTAGGAATTTTATATTGCGTGTTTTCTCTAACCAGCCGACCAAGTGGGTCTGTTGTGTTAACTTGACCAATATCCATTTTAGTCCACCATTGGGTTCATTATTGACCCTTGTACGCCTTTAGTGAGTCTTTCCAATCTTTGCCCAGACGTTTGCCCAGCTCTACCACCACCAAAAATATCCAATACTTCAGTATCAATAGTGGGGTCGCCAAACCCTTTCCCGCTTGGATAAAGTCTATTTGATGCACTAGTTCGTCTAACCTCTGCAGCGTTTGTAAAATTAAAATTTACCCCGCCGTTTTTTGGAATCCTCAAAGGAACAGGATTATTTGCTTCATCTATAACATAGATTTGATATGTAACTTGATTTCTGCCCCCTACTTCCCCCGCAATGACTTGAGGGTTAGCAAGTTTTAAACGACCTTGTGCAAACAAATAAGCAGGGTCTAATGGGCCTGTTGCGTCACCTTTTCTGTATTGTGATTCAGCAGGAAAAAACTTTTTAGAAAAATTAGGATCATTTTTTGATTCAAATTTAAATACTTGATCAACAATTTCAATAATCGACACAGCCATTTGATTGCCACTAATCCTTTTGCCGTTTCGATCTTTAATCATAGATTCTGGAGGATAAGGGTGTATCCGCACAGACTTTTGATCGGGTTGATACATAAAAGTAGAAAGACCAATTTTTCCTTCATTTGACAATTTGGTTAAAGCTGTTTTGATAGAAGAATTTACATTTGTGTTATCTTCGCCAAGGGTTAGATAATCAAGTCCAACATGGTTTTCTATTAAGGTTCTTGCTTGTGCTGTAGCTTTAATAGACATGTCATCTGCGCCCTTAAAAACCCAATCTACAAATCCTTGAACGTCTTCTAAACTTCTAAACGCAGGAAGCTTTGCATTGGTTTCTAGCCAAAAATCATATCCCCCGGATCGAGAATGACCAAACAATTGATTAAAAACATTTTTACCGAACATCATAATAAGTCCGTCATCAAACATTTCAGTTAATGCTTGTTGTATTGGGGGTATATTTGTTTCTGTATCTGCGGTATTTACAGCTTCTTTGGCTCTAGCAGTTGCTTCGGCTGGCGTTGTTCCTTTTTGGTTTTGCTGCAAAAATGATTGCCGTATTTGCGCAATCTCATCTATTGGCGTAGTTGCCGTAAACAAATCAAACAACGCGTCAACTTTAGTGTCGGCAGGCAATGTCATACCTTTACCAGCAACCATATTGCCTTTAACAAAATCTTCAATCATAGATTTCATTACTTTCATATTGCGTAATGCTACAGGAGAAGACTCTACTCTATATAAATCGGTAAACGCCGTAGGCAATTTTCCGTAATTTGCCCAAGTATTTACGACATCTTTAAATGCCCCACGCCCAGCATCTGCCATAGTATGAAACGTTTCGCTTTCCAACATTGGTAAAACTGTTTCATTTACAAGATTTTTTTGTTGGCTTTCCCAATATGTCATTTGTTTTGAATCTGGGGTTTCAGTTCCCGCTCGTATAGCAGCATCATTTCGTTCGTAATTGTTTCTTTTTGCTATTAGTGCAGTTGCTTTTTTAATGTCACCAATAGACAAATTTTCTTTTGTGCTTGGGTAAAAAGGAGGAAGTTCTTTAAGTTCGCCGTTTATTATTTTTTCTTCTATACCCATCATATCTTTAGTGTGTAGTTCCGCATTCCTTGCTTTAATTAAAGTTGCTTGTTCTTTTGCGCGGTCTGAAAAATAATTTTTCATTGTTTGCTTTCGCAAAATATTAAACGCATTACGTTCTTTCCCTTCGAACATGTTTTGCGTTGAATTGAAAAACTGATTAATATCTTCAGTAGAATTAAAATTGCTTTCCATGAGCATTATAGCTAACTCTGATATTTTATCGCTGCTTTCAGCAGACCGCCCTTCTCCGATGTGCCGTATTGCAACACTTTGATAAACGGCTGATGGCAGCATTTGTTCTAGTTTTGGCAAATTTGCAGCTTGCTCTGAATAAGACAATAAAAGATGTTGTTGTATTAATTTATTTTGGTTTTTTTTAATTTTGTCCGAAAGATTGGTTTGATCAAGCGCACGTTTTACTGTTTGCTCGAATGTTTGTTTGTTAGTAAATGTTTTTGCAAAATCATCAGCTCTATCATTTAAAAATTTTTCTGCACCTTCAATGCCCACAAAATTAAGTAATTCAGTGTATTGCCTAGCTGCTATTTGCGCAGCAAATGCAATTTTTTTACCTCTTGCAAATTTTTGTATTGCGTCTTGCGTTAATGTGCCTTGGCTTTCTTTTTTTAATCTTTCTGTTAACGCGTCTATCTTTGCATAATAATTTTTTTGAAAAGCTTCATCCCCAAAACTTTGATCCATTTGATCGTTTGCACGAAAAGTAAGATCTTCTGCTTCCGTTTCTATGTAATTTATGTTTTGATTAATGCCATATGTTACTTCTTGATCGATTGTACGATTTATTATTGGGCTTAATATCCCCGGCACTTGCGCTTGTAACGTACGTCGCACATCATCATTAACGTTTCTATACGCTCTTTTTACAAATGTTCCTAACGCCACAGACATATCCTGTGAGTTTGGTACACCTTTTTGCCCTGTTTCTACTGTTTTTGCATAGTCATAAATAGAAGCTACAGTTTCTGCAACTGTTATGCGATTTTCTTCGGCATAAATACGATCTCGTTCTTGTATGGAATCTTGTTGTACTTGTTGCGCAAAATCACCGATTGCGTTTGTAGGCCGTACATATGGCATATTCCCAATAGAAACATTTGTTTTTTCGCGCTCTAATGCCATTTAGTGCCTCATTTTTTTATTAGCGATTTACCACCAGCAAATACTGTTGATAAAGCATTACCGTATGCTCTGGTTGAATCTTCTCGTCCTTGCAATAACATACCTCGGCTCTGACTTCTTCCTGTTATAGAAGCAGCCAATTGATTGCTTGCATCTCTTCGCAAGTTTTCAGCCGTCAATGCTAATGCTGATCGGCTAGAACTGTCGCCACCATACGCCGCTCGTAACGCTCTGTTTCTTGACTGACGTTCTTGGCTTTCGCGTTTTAACTGAGCAAGCTGTCGCTGTGTTTCTAGATCACGTTGTGCTGCCGCTTCTTTTGCTCTAGCTTTAGCTATATTGCCTTGCTTGATAGATGAAGCCGCGCCTACAACCGTACTTGCGACTGTAATTAATGTTACTGGATCACCCATTAGTACGCCAACTCCGCTTGCATTGATAATATAGTTGCTTTCATAGGTTCTGTTAAAAGTAATGTAACAGTAGGCTCTCTTGTGTATCCAAGAAAATTAAACTCGTATGGGCCAGATGTTGCTGTAGGTTGCCCTGATAAGTCTTCTTGTACGTTGCGTGTTAACAGCACTTCTTTTTCTGCTGTTAATGATAATGTGTCAAATGTTTCTACTATTAGACGACTTAATCTACGTTTTCGACCCGATAATTGACCTGCCCGTGTAGACGCATCAAAAGGCATAGGTTTTAAATACGCAAGAAATGGTAAGCCTATTTCTATAGTAACTTGCGGATTAACTGTATCTGGCAATGTTAGTACCCCTAATACAGAAACATCATATAGCCCTATAAAGGCGTTACGCGCCCGTACAGCGACCTTTTGTCCAGCGTAGGCTGTTAGTCCACTAAACGTCCTAGAAGCTGTTGAAGCCGCTGTAGTGTGTCCTAGATCGAAATATCTGTCAGTATTGAACCGTTCAACATAAAATTTATTAGTTCCAGCAACTTTTCGTTGCACTAGCACAAATAGATCATCATTTACCACAGCAACACTTAAATATTTATCGCCTGTCGTCATAGATGAATAAAGATTAAGCTGACTAGCAAATTCAGATTGACTCGCATATGTTGCTGTAGAGTTATTGTATGTTGTCGTGTTTGAGTCTTGACCCGAATCCGATGTACCGGGAAACCACAAAGACCAACCCCTTGTTTCTTCTTCTCGTATAGAATGAAACACAGCCATAGAACCGTTGTCCATTACAAAAAATGCGTATTGTTCTGCAAAATTAGAAGATGTAAGAACTGCGCTATCAATTGGCTTTTGCACTAAATGCCCTGCTAATATACTAATTGATGAACTAGTATATGATTGGTTCAAATCTTTATAATGGTATTCGCGTATATTTCTACCATTACCACGTTGCGCAAACAAAATTGCACTGTCAAACACATGTGGCTTTACTCGTTTACATCCAAAAAATGTTTGTGGCCTAACGTTTATATTGCCGGGAGTTATAGCTTCCCCCTCATCAACAGAAATAAACAATTCTGCTCCATCAGTTAAAACTGTTAAATCTCTTCCGGGGATAAGGTATTCTATTTTGCGAACTTCAGATGTTGCGCAGTTGAAATCTATAGAATCATCATCGGCAGCAGTACCTACATCAAAATTAAAAAACTGCTCTATTTTGCTGGCTACTAACCCAGAAGGTCTTGCTGGCGGCCCATTAAACCATAAACGTCCTTCTCTAAAACAAGTTGTAGAAGGATATCCTCTTAGATCACTAAATAATGGTTCGCCCCAATCTAATGTTAAAGCTGCAGCAGAAGCCGAAGTAGCCGATTTAAGCGTCACAGTTGCGTCTTGTGATCCTACAGTAACAGCGGTAACTTCAAACTCTTTAAATTTATTGCTATCTCCCACATCAATGAATTGAAATCTTTTTCCAACATGGTCATTGTCCCAGAAATCTGTTACTGGATCAGTTGAGTTATTTGTGTAAACTCCGCAAGTTACCGACAATCCTTGCGTATAGTTTCCTCCTGCGTGATGAAACTTTAAATGTACTTCTGGGCGTGTATATTTATGATACGGTTGATGCAATCTTGTTTTGTCTTCATTTTCATCGAATGTAACCGTAGACAAATGGAAATCAGTACTAGTAACTCGCACAAGTTTTTGCGTTGCAACATTCTCATGGCACAAAATCATTGTATCTGCAAATTGCGTAAAATCTAATGTTTTGATTTGCTGTAAAGAATAAGGGGTAGCAATAGTTTCTAACAAGTCCCATGACGGTGAGCCATATATTGTAATTAAATTTGGAGTAAATGCTAATATGTAACTTGTTTCTTCAGAAAAAACGAAAGGGATTAACCTTCCGTTGCCTTGGAGTTGACCAATCATATCGGAACCGGGGCGTGTAGAAACACCACCTTGTGCTAACTGTCTAAAGTTACGCATACGCAATGCGCCTTGCAGGTAATGTTTAAGGTCTGTTCTTCCTCGCATACGAGGATCTAGTTCTCCACTTGAGAAAGTAGATATTGTTGACATTGCGCGAGACATTAAATAAGCCCTTCATTGCCTGATCTTACACCGCGTCTTGCACTCATCATCTGTCCAGTGTTTAGCACTCTAGGGGAGGATTGCCCACCATCTTGCGCTCTTGCTTTACGGCGGTATGCATCTCCTGCAGCCATCAACATTTTTGATTTAGTTTCATTTTCCGTTAGTGCTAATGCAAACATACTGCCCAATCCGTATATAACAGACATACGAAAATGTGGAGGCCAATTACCTACTGGTGGCTCTACAGTACGATCAACAGAAATAACGCTATTACTATCAGCATCAATAAGCAGTTTGTCACCTTCCATCTCCCATTCGCCTAAAACAGAACGTCCTCGTTCTAATACGTTCCAAACCCTAATTGTGTTGTTTGGTATTTGGAAAACGCCTAACCCTGTTGGGTGCGTTATGCTAGAAATAAAACTTGTTGCTGTTGTTTGGCTTGCGAAACGCCACCGTGTTTCAAAAAGTTCTGCTTCTATCAAATCTTCTAACACAGTATTGGCGACAAGTGCTTGCGTAGTTTGGTCATTAAGTGAAGTAATCGGATTGTCTCCGACCAAAATAAGAGCTGAATTGACTAAATCTATTTTTGTTTTACTCACCGCATCACCTTTTATTTAGAAAAAGGGTGAGCGCAGACAGCGAAAGAGCCGAAAACCGTCCATGCTCACCCAATACCCCGAAGGGATTCTTACCTGCTGTCAGTTGCAGTTATTGCATCCACGTCGCCTGTGTCTACAACACCTGCTGAGTTTGCATTTATTATAACTTGACCAACACCGTCAGATGCTTTGACCATAATAACGTCATTAACGTTAAGAAAATCAGAAGCACCATTGAAGTATCCCGCAGTGTCTACAGTATTTTTTGCATCCGAAGTTGCATACATGTACTGCGTAAACCCTGCACCTTGGGCTACACGGGAAAGCGTATTAAAAGTAAAAGCCATGATAACGTCTCCCTATTCTGTATATTTGACTTCTTCGATACCGTCATTATCAATAATGACAGACCCAAGAGCCAGTGAGCCAACAAACAAGAACGCAGCATATTCGTTCTCATAAGATGGTGTGATTTGTGGTTCAGCATTCATGCCAAGTCCAACTGCAGACCGATGGTAAGCAAAACTTTTGCGTACACCGCCTGCTACATCAAGACCTGAGAATGACCAATACAAGAAACCAAACCAGCGTTTGGCAGTAATACCTGTAGGCCACGGAAGCTGATCTGGGCCAATATAATCAGCATCAGAAAACTGATCGATGCTAATAAGATCGTTCCAACCAGCGGGGCTAACAGGCCAGAATCTCGCACCATCATCAGGAACATCTCTGTCACCCATTCTAGTGTGAACATTCTGCACTTTTGCTAATGTAAGACCGCCAGAAGAAGATTCAGAATCATTTGTCGCTGCGTCCATAGCAGTAACAAGAATTTCGTCAACTTTACGGCCTAAAGCACCAGCGATTGCTTGTACTGTAACTTGTCGCTCATCAATGTTGGTTTTCAACATATCGAGTTTGTCAACAATTTCACCTGCATAGTAATCAGCCATTGTGACTTGAACTTTTGAGTGTCCAAGGTTCATCAATGGTACTTTACCATGACGGGCTTTTTGACCTGCAACGCCTTTGCCAATTTTTGGAAAAGTGTCGTCTTGGGCCGATACCTTTTTCTCGCGTACTGTATTTCGTAGCTTAGAACCCATACGCTGAAAAGCAACGTGTACTTCGCTCTCAAATTGCGAGATAAAGGTGGTATCAATGGTAGGAGCTGCCATTAGATTATCCAATCCTTTAAAATGTTAAACACAAAATACGGTTGTTCCTAGCAGATGGGTTGTTCTGGTTGTTCCTTACGGGCCAGTACCACCATACTTTTGGGCCGATGTTAAAGCTGTATCTAAAGGATAGTTACTTTGTTACGCACAAAAGCTAACAATTCCACTTTCTAAGCGCTTTGTTAATTCTGCTGTTAGGATCTCTTGCAGTTTTTGCACTAGTAAGTTTCTTTTTCATACCGCCCATTCTAGCGCAAAATGATTTTCTTCTGTTAGCAGCTTTACTGCCTTTTTTTAATTTAGACGGTTTTTTAGTTACGGGGGCTTTCAGTTTTCCCCCTGTTTTTTTATTGTAACTAGCGCGACCTTTAGCGTTCAAACCACCGCTTTTATTTTTGCCTTCTTTACGTTGCCATGCAGGAGTTTTAGCCATTATTTTTTCTTTGCAGTTTTTTTAGATTTGTCAAAAGCCTTTTTAGTTGGCGCTCCCGCAGTTCCCGGTTTTCTCATTCGTTCTTTGCTTCCGGCTTTAATTCTAGCCCTTTTTCGGTGGATGTTTGCATAAAGTCCGGGTCTTGCCATTTATTTATTCCTGTCGTTCCATAACTGAAACAAAGTTTCAACTTTTTTAGTAAGATGTTCAACGTCTACTTTTGTTTTTATTATCGCGTAAACCATACCACCCAAAATAGCAAAAGCTGCAATGGCAGTATTCAACAAGTCAAGAGCGCCAAAACTTTCCATTAGCTTCCATTTCCCACCTTTTCCTCGACTAATGTAAATACAGTTCCCAGTGCAACCACGCACAAATGCGTTCCTTTAACAGATTGCCAAGCTGTCCACCGTTCTGTGAATGGATTTGCCGTAATAATAATTAATTCCTGTCTTTGATTTAACCCGCGCATAACCTGTTGTTGCTCCATTATTTTACTAGCTTCTGTTATTGAGCCTAATAAAATACATGTTTGCGCAGGATTTTGCGGGTTTATTTGCGCGGAGGCGTGTTGCTTCCACAATAAAATAACTGCGAAAGCAATAAACAGATACGCTAACTCACGCCACCGAATCATTTTTGCGGACGCATCGCTTTAGTAGGCTTTTTAGGCTTACGTAATTTCGATGTGGGGCCGGGGTATGGTTTAACTTTCCCCCCTTTTTTTGAATAAGGCATAATAAAATTCCTCCGCTATCAGCCATTTTGTAATCGTTCGAACCCTTTTGTAACACGATCTATTAATGTATCGTCACGCACACCCGATGCACCCCAATATTGAGGGCTATTCATTAATGCTTGCAATTCTTCTAAGGTTTCTGTTGCTGGCGCACTTTGCCCACCGTCAACAGTGTTAGCAGAAGATTGTGATACTGACATCATTTCTTCAATTGCTAAAACACCGTCTGCTGTTGTTGCAAGAGAATTTAAGGCATTTCGTGTATTTTCAGACAATTTAGAATCAGCCCAAGCATTAATAGCATCAATGCGGGTTTTGCCGTCTTCTCCCAATTTAGCTAATTCCGCACTAGGATCGGGCGCTGCTGCTTGCATGGTTTCCATATAGGATTTAATTCCTGCTTGGAATCCATCGTTGTCAAGACCCATTGTGTGCGCTTGGGAACGCCAAAATGACAATAAGGGGTCATCCGTTTGGAACTCAACCCCTTCCAATTCTGGCAACGTGTAATCGTCTGCATTTTCTGGACGGTTTGCCAAACCTTCTGCTTTAACCTCTTCACGCAAGTCCTCCATTTTAGAGTGTAGTTTTTGTTCTAAATTTGTGTATGACTCGCTAAAGGTTTGCAAACGTGTTTCGCCTTTATCAGCGTCCCAGAATTTCTCTGGCAGATACTCAGGCCGACTAACTGTTTCTGTCGGGGTTGATTCTGTCGTTTGCTCTGTTGAAGATGTTTGTGATTCGTTCATCTGTTCCATTTTCTGCTGCTTTCAATTTGTTAGAAGTTTCTATTAATTTAATCATATCTGCATACACTGATCTTCGCCCCTCTATGTATGCTAACTCTAGGGCATCAAATGGTGGGTCAAGCACCTGATTAATTAATATAGTTCTAAAATAATCTAATACTATCTCACCATCTTTCGATTCAAAAAAATTTGTAGCTAAATGCGCTACAGTAGTTTTTTCTATTGTTCTTTTCACGTTTATGGCTCTCCACGTTGCTGTTCCAATACTGGGGCTAATTGTCCTACAGTTTCTTGTAGTAATTGCGCTTGCTCTTCTGGTTTGCGTAATAAGTCTAATGGTATTTGTTGTTTTTCTGCATACCATTTTGCAGTTTTATCCTGATCTATCATAACCTGCAATATTTGAGGCCCAAACACAGAAACCATGCGCTGCATAAATTGATCCATGTTTGTAACATCCTGCATACGTTGGGCAGTTGCTAATGGGGATTGCGATACGATAGATATTTGCTTCCCATCAATTGTAGGAATTTGTATCAACCCTTTGTCTTTGAGTATGTATATAACTCGCTGTATTACAGGTTCTACTAATTCCTTCATAAGTCGACCAAAAGCAGGGCCAATTTCATTTGCTAACTGCGCCATTCTTTCAGCAACCTCTGTAGCTGACATTGGCGTTGCTTCGTGCGGTCTACCTAATTGCTGGTTATACAATGCTTTTTTAATATTATGACGCATATCATCAAGCACTAGTTGCCCTACATCAAATCGTGCAGGGGTTTGTAATGGATCAATACGTGATCCGGGGGCGCGAG
>Ga0315331_10001255_pt1 | contig 18929 bp, 16 predicted proteins | sample M160m34915metaG_FD_203456 | JGI IMG/M metagenome (GOLD analysis project Ga0315331, IMG submission 203456) | Ammonia-oxidizing marine archaeal communities from Monterey Bay, California, United States - M1 60m 34915 | ecosystem: Environmental > Aquatic > Marine > Intertidal zone | place: USA...
ATGGACAAGTCGAATCACCGTGGCCCGTCCCCGGTGCAATTCTGGTTATCAATGACATCGCCTATTTCGCAGCAGGGCGACAACCATTGGCCGATGGTGGAATTCTCGTTTTTGCAGTCAATCCACACACGGGTAAACGCCATTGGGTGCAACGCATCGACAGTGTTCCACAAAAAGGCTTCTACGAAAACTCTGGTCTTGAGTTCGATCCGTTTGACATCCTTCATGCTGAGGGGGACGGAATCGCCATGTCCCGATGGATCATCTCGGGCGATGGCAAGAAAGTCGACGTCGACAAATGGAATGCCTTCGCAAAGCTGAACACGGGGGCAGGCGAAGTATGGATACCTCGAGGAAGTTGGACCTATGGTGCACGACACCAAGACCGCTTCCGCGGTGAAGCCGAACGCCGCCCCCTGACGGTCTTTCGCGACAACGACGTGTTCAGCTCGCTGGACGGCAACACCAGTGTTTTCCGACGTGAATTCAATCTTGCCGAGGGTGACGAATTCAACAGCAAGTGGATCACCGGCTGGGAGGCCGTAAGAACAGCCAAGTCGGGTGGGAAGCCGTACCGAAATCAACGGATCGCAAAAAATGCCCTGTGGACCAAAGATCCATTTGCCAAACAAGAAGAGGAAACTCCAGAAGAGCCCAAGTACGGAACTCAGCTTTATAATGAAATCCATGCCATGGCACTCGCATCCAATGGCAAACTTTACGTCGTTCACCGCGATGGTCGACTCAAGGTTGTGTCGACCGAAACAGGTTATGTCGTGGATGAAACGACCGTCCCCGCCCCAGCATGGGATGGACTTGCCATCGCAGAAGGGCGACTGTACCTGACCACGGACACTGGTGAACTGATCTGCTTGGGAGAGGAGTGATCCCTCCGACAAACGCCGCAGGCGGGTAGCACCATACCTCACCAGATCCTCCTGATATCTCAACATTGAATCAATCCATACAACCAACAGACCGTACATGGCCACTTCCCACATCCCCGTGGATCATGCGAATGAGATGGTCAGAGTTGTTATTCGCTCATTGGCGTGTCGACCCTGACTTGGTTCGCAAACATCTACCGACTGGACTTGAACTTGACACGCACCAAGGGTCGGCGTGGGTTGGGGTCGTGCCATTTCTAATGTCTGATGTTGCACCGCGTTGTTGTCCCGCAGTCCCGGGCCTCAGCAAGTTTCTTGAACTCAACGTCAGAACCTATGTCACGAAAGACGGCAAGCCCGGGGTTTGGTTTTTCTCCCTTGACGCAGCCAGTGCAATTGCTGTCCGTGCCGCCAGAGTCACGTTCAATCTCCCGTACATGGACGCGAGGATGTCCTTGCAGCAGATGGACGCATCCGCGGCGATTCAATATGAATCGCTCCGCACCCACCGTGACGAACCTGCGGCCCAATTCAACGGCAGCTACCAACCAACGGGAGAGCGATTCCACGCGCAGCCAGACACTCTGGAACACTGGCTGACGGCAAGATACTGTCTTTACAGTGCAAACAGAAAAGGAGAACTTTTTCGAGGCGAAATCAATCATCCTCCATGGACGCTTCGCAACGCAAAATGTGAAATCCAACAGAACACCATGGGGGATCCCTACGGATTCAACTTCACTGCCACTCCCAACCTGCTGTACGCTGATGCCATCAAGGTCCAAGCGTGGTGGGTAACACGCTGTTGATATCGCGTTATGAACCACCCCTTCACCGAACTCCGCGCCGTTCCGACACGTCCTGAAAAGCAAACGAAGGGAGTCGACTGCATGCGTTGCAGAGGATCACTCTGAATCTCGGACTCGTGCTCGGATCGCCTCGTAAAACTCAACGTCTCGACCTTTTTCACTGGCGACCAGGATCAATTCATAGGAATCCTCGGTCTCAACGGCTATGACACTATCAAGCAGGAACGATTCATTACGCGTAAATTCCAAACCTTGGATGTCACCATAATCAATCGTGACCAAGGGCGGCTCACCCTCAGGATCGTAAACCACGACTTTCTGATCACTCACATAAGTGAACCCCTCTTTCACGTCAGTAAATCCAACTGAATAGAAGAACTCAACCTTCTCTCCTGGCTGCAAACCGCCTACTTCTTTTGCGACAGCCAAAAAACGCTGCGGAGTCTGACCGGGCGGATAGACATAAGTCGCTGGCCCCATGATCGCGACATACATGAGAAAGAGTATCCCGCCTCCACAGACCAACCCCAACACACTGGCAAAAACCAGAAAAATCCTGAGCCAACCTGAAGTCATTCTCACACTTGCCACGTTCGTCGCGATCTCAATCTGGCCTGATTGATCAGAAGTATCAGCTTGCATGAGATTCTGTTTCCGAGAGAGCATGATTAAATCCACGCGTTTTGCAGCAGGATTTTGAAAAGTGTTTCCGCAAAATCCCAACGCCTTCCGTAACAACCAACAGGGTCGCAGTCAGCTTTAAAAATACCCCCTGCCACCAACAGACAAAACCCTTTGTGGCGGCAAGAGGATTTCCCCCACAGCACAATTGTGCCAATTTGAAACCAACTTGCATCTTAATGCAGGGCATTTGAGTGCAGAAAATGCGAAGCGGAAACCAGCACAAATCGTTAACGGATGAAGCCTGCAGCTATCCAGACAGCGAAACACGGTGGATCGTTGGCCCAGATGCACCTTCCTCTACCCAATTTCCAAAAGCAGAGATTGCTGCTGAAAAGCTGAGGGTAAACCCAGGAAGATTCGAATAGAATGAACCTGCGGGGAGATCCACGCTTGGGATGGTTCATGTCAGTGCAAGCGGAAACTTATCGAGAAGATCCCAACGGAAGTTGCCATGCCAACCAACAAGCGAACGCCTGCCTTCATTGCGTCATGCCTTCAGGTAGCGGTTTGCATGGCGGTGATCACTGTTGCCGAGAAGCCTTCACTTGCGTCCGATCCCGTCATTTGCCTAACCAGTGAAAACGAAGAATTCGACAGATTTTTCTCCAAGGAACTGTGGCCCAAGGTGGGACGTTCGGAGTGCGTGAAATGCCACAAAATCGGAGGCGATGCCGATGACACACGACTTGTCCTTCAAGACCTGAGTCGGCTGCCCCCAGAAGAGCGCCCCGCGGCAGTGCGTAAAAATCAAGATGCGTTCATCCGCATGGCCCACCAGCAGCATGACGGTCGTTCGCTATTGCTTATCAAAGCTTCAGGCGGGAAAGACCACGGAGGGCAAGAGGTTCTCAAGCCAGGTAGTGCAGGCTACCGGGTCTTGCAAAATTTCGTGCGTCGGTCAAGGAATCCGAAGTCGCGTGCTGGGATCACGAGTGTTGCTTCGGTGAGCCCCGAATCATTTTTCGAAAACATCACGATGCTTGACGATCATCACTTGCTTCGAAAAGCGACATTGTCACTTGCAGGACGGCTTCCAACTCAGGACGAGATTGAATCCCTGACAGAGCATGTATCATCCCAGCTTTCAAACGCAGCCATTCCAAATGCAACCGAAGCAAAGTCAACACGCGAAGCCTTCGCGAGCATTCTCGATCAAGTTTTGCGTGAGGACACGTTCTATGAACGACTACAGGAAGGATTCAATGACATCTTTCTGACAGTGGGTGTCGACGGTAATCCTGACCAGACAGTCCTTTCCTATGAACACTTTGACAAAACACGTGGTTGGTATCAGAAGCACGACTTAAGCCACATCGACGACGAGAAAGAACGCCGTGATGCTGGCTACAAACTAGCGAGAGATTACCGTACTGCTCTTCTCGGTGAGCCCATGAGTCTGGTCGAGCACATTGTGCGTAACGATCGCCCGTTCACCGAAATTATCACAGCAGACTACATCATGGTCACACCGTACACGGCTCGTGGATATGGATGCTTTGACAAACTGAAAGGACGCTTTAAAAACCCCGATGATCCGTTCGAATACATTCCCGTGAAGCTTGAATCCCTGCAAGGCCGACGCGAAAGCGAAAACCAGACTTCCAACACAGGCTTTTACCCACACGCAGGACTACTGAGCACACTGCAATACCTGAGCAGGTATCCCACCACCGAGACCAACCGCAACCGTCTGCGGGCTCGTATGTACTACGAGCATTTTCTTGGGGTAGATGTCCTGGAACTGGCAGCCAGGGTCTCGGATGCTGCGGCTGTAACGGCAAAATTTGAGAATCCAACGATGCAGGCATCCGAGTGTGTGGTATGCCACAAAACACTCGACCCCGTGGCAGGCTTGTTCCAGAACTTCTGGCGTTTCGACCGCAATAGCGCTCTTTACGGAAAACGCAAGGAAGGCTGGTTCACCGATATGTTTGCCAGCGGCTTTGAGGGGAGGGATCTTCCCCAGAGCGAACAGTGGCGTGCGTTACAGTGGTTGGGCCAACAAACTGCGTCAGACCCCCGCTTTGCCAGAACGATGGTCGGCCATGCCTATTACCTGCTGACAGGACGTCGCCCATTGCTGCCGCCTCAAAACCTTGAGGATCCGTTCTACGATGCAAAGAGCCTTGCCTTCCACGCTCAACAACACGAGATCGAAGCTATTACAACACGGTTTGCCGAGTCAAACTACAACTTCAAATCGGTGATCAAGGATTGGGTGCTAAGTGATTTTTATCGTGCTGATGGTTTAAGCGAGCCAGTGTCCTCACCAGAACGCATGGCAATGTTACAAGACGTTGGCATCGTGCGAATGCTGTCACCAGAACAGTTGGAACGTAAAGTGACTGCTGTTTTTGGACGACCATCAGGACGCCTTCAAGGCCAGACAGCCATGCTTTACGGAGGAATCGATTCAAAAGAAGTTACCCAGCGTGCCGTCGCCCCGAGCGGAGCCATGGGGGCAATTCAACGAACACTCGCCAATGATGTTGCCTGTCGGAATGTTGCACTCGACTTCAGCCGTAAGAAACCCGATCGGATTTTGTTTCCAAACATCGACCCTGATGCAGTACCGGGTAAATCTGCTGCGACTGACGCGAAAATCCGTGCTACGATTGTTCATCTGCATCAACATGTGCTGGGTCGTGATGACGCCGAAACATCAACTGAAGTAGCACGCACCTTTGATTTGTTTGCCGGAGTCATTTCCGATGCCCAAGAGAGTGGCGGGTTCGACGAACGCGAAACATGGAGTTGTCGACAGGGACTCGAGAAACCTGTTCCAGATCCACATTACACGGTGCGAGCGTGGCGAGCCGTCGTGACATATCTCATCCGGCAACATGAATTTCTTTATGAGTAACCGCAGACACGGCGGAGCACCGACGCTTATGCTTGCCGCTTTGTATTCGTACGCACCTGATCCCAGTCTTCCCATCCCACACCAACACGGTAACGAACGATGAGACGTGACTTCCTGAAAAGCTGCGCCTTGACTGGGTTAGGGCTGGCTGCACCCATCCCAGCGCTTTCAGCAAGCGATGAGGAGCAGGAATTACCTCCCTACGAGGGTCCCTACTATTTGGTATTCAATGCATCAGGCGGGTGGGACACCACCTACTTGATGGATCCGAAAGGGACAGATCAGATCAATCGACTGTACACCGATGAACAGATCCTGAGTCATGGAAAGCACCGATTCGCGCCCACATCACGACACAAAAAGACCGGGCTGAGCAACGAAGATTTCTACGCGGAATTTGGTTCTGAGTTGCTAGTGCTTAATGGGCTGGATTATTCAGTGAACAATCACTCACCCTGTTCCCGTTACATGGCCACAGGAAAGCTTGACAGCCTCGCTTATCCCACCTTTGCAGCTTTGGTAGCAGCATGCCAAGGTGCTTCATGCCCGCTTTCGTTCTTGACATTCGGAAATTATTCCGCCACGGGAAATCTGGTTGCCAAAGCGAGAGTTCCGTATCTACCATCGCTCAAACGTATCGCAAACGCGGACTCGATTGAGGGCAATCCCAAATCGCCGTATCACGACCCTTTCGCACTGGATCGTATTGAGCAAGCTTTGCAACAACAACAAACGGACCGTGGGACCAAGTCGCTGCTACCACGTCGAAAACGCGCGGAAAGCATGCTGTATGCCGCGCAAGTAAACTCAAAAGCGTTGAAACGTGTTACACCCCATATTCCCAACCAGGTTCCAAAAGCGAGACTTGCCCAGCAAGCAGAAATCGCTTTAGCCTCCTTTAAAGCTGGAGTCTGCGTTTCTGCAAATCTCTCAATTGGCCAGTTCGACAGCCACGCCAATAATGACGCAGATCAAATGAAGCTGATCCCAGAGTTTCTGGAGGGAATCGCTTATGCGTTACACCGCGCTGAAGAACTGAACATCCGTGAGAAGATTGTCGTGATCGCACAAAGCGAAATGGGGCGTACTCCGAACTACAACCAAGGCAACGGAAAAGACCATTGGTCCATCGGATCCACTATGTTTCTCGGCCCCGGAATTGAAGGCAACCGAGTGATTGGTGCAACTGATGAACAACAATTTGCTCTCCCGCTGGATCCTGAAACATTGAAGACGGCTGATGACCACGGAATCCGCGTGCGTCCCGAGCATATCCATGAAGCATTACGACAATTCGGAGGTATTGCAGATCATGAATACAGCCAACAATTCCCGCTCGGTGTGAAGCCCCAAGAACGACTGACGAACTTTTGGCAGAAAGCCGACACTGACGGTGAGTGACAACACCACACCCACCATCACACTTGCATCACGATTCATGCACCAAGCCACAAGACCACGACAGCTTCGATCCGAATACATTTGAGTTCAGCGGCAGCCAAGAAATCTGGCGCAGCTGCCGGAATGACTAGCAACCGATGGACATTCAAGGTTTTTGGATTGCAGAGGGCAGACTCTGCTAAACCGTCGAAAGAAAAGCAACGCGTGGAATGTAACGCGATCACTGGGCAAAGATCACTGGGCAGCATCGACTGGCACCACAATTTCGATCCGCTTGGTCTGATTGGGTGCAATGTCGACTTTGAGATCGCTGGTATAGTAATCGGCATACCGTCGGGGCACGGTGTTACCATGCGTATGGGCTTCGAGAGCCAAGTCCTCAGTGAGGACAATTTGAACGACGACGACCTCGTACGCTCCGGCGGGCAAACCAACTTCATCGTCCAGACTGGTGGGCTGGAACATCCCCTGAGGGTCGATGCGACTGGCGAAGCGTGCTTTATCGCTCAGCCTACGAAACTCGATACTGCCGGATGTGACCGGCGTCCCATCATCAAACCGAACGACGCCCGACGTTGGACCAACGGATTTACCGCAACCCACGGTCGCAAGCAATACAGTGGCTCCAAGCAGAATCCCCCACTTTGTTCCATCGAACTTGATCACGGTGTCAACTCGACAACACGTGCGTCACGTCGATTCGCCAAGGACCCAAGGACCTTTGTGTCAGTTTGTGAACTATAGAAACGCACGCTGCCATCCACTAACGCAAAGTGAGTTCCCCCCGGATGCCAACTTCCAAACGAGAACATATCTGCCAGCACATCGCGTGGGCCATTCGCCAACCGCAACCCTGGTCCGGCCAAGCGGCAGGAAGCCGGCAAGTGATCGCCATCGTAGGCCGGAGAATCAAATGGGAACTGCTCAAGCTTTTTCGATGGAACAAATTTCTCACCAAACAGGAAAGTGCTTGATGTCCCATCACTTACGGATGCCATGCGTATACGGTCAGCGGGGCTGATTGCCTCGCCGTTCTTACAATTTGGTCTGACACTGATGATCACCCCCGTGCCGTTGCCTCCAAAATAAAAATCGGTGGGATCTCCAGTCGCTCCTGGCGTCAAATCACCGTGATTTCCAGCGTAGTCGCAGAGAGCTCCAGTGACACTCATAGAAACCGTTCGGGGACGGGGTGGGATAGGACACCCACAGGGCAACCTGCCACCCTCTCCATCCACGGTTGTTCGCAGATCTCGAATCCCAATGGGACTTGTGCCACTGCGACGCGACGGACAAAGAAAAACATCGGGCACGACGGTCCGCACCTTTTCGCTATGCTCGTGCCAAGGTTTGGAAAGGTCCCACTTTTCAGCAAGCGACACCTGCTCAAGGAATGGCATGACGCGAACCAACCACGTGGGTGTTTCCAACCCGCATTGGTCATAGGGAGCCGCGTCTGGCCTCGATTCGTAGCGGGCAGGCGGGAAATACCTGAATGCGTTGTGATGCATGTGAGTGGCAAGCGCCAATTGACGCACACGATTGGAACAATCGGTACGCCGAGACGCTTCACGAGCCGCCTGAACAGCAGGAAGCAGCATCGCGATAAGCAACCCGATAATCCCAATGACCACTAGAAGCTCGATCATGGTAAATCCAAACCGAGACCGTAGTGGTTTCATTGACACACCGGAACGCTGTTTTTCGTTTCGCAATCTCATCTTTCAATCAAGCTTCTCATCCAAAAGTTCCCTATAAGATAGCACGCAACTCACGGCTGGTGAATTGAAAACACGCGTGAATCCAAAAGCCACCCCCTCCGCAGGGTGGATTTAAATCGCTATCCATGAGCAATTGAACAGCATCACAAACACGCCCCAGTCGCAGGGCCACCCGCGCTGCGGGAGCCCAAATCGTCTTTTTTAGATCGATCAAATCGACTTTTGACCCTCGCGACTCGGGGGCACCATGGCATGAGTGACGCATCAGTTACCCGCTCCCCATCGTTGGCACTAAACTTGAAGCCTCTGCTTTGCCTGACTGATTCTGCACGTTTCATGGATTGAATTCGTCCCCGTGGCACAATTGGATAGCGCGTCGGCCTCCGGAGCCGAAGGTTAGAGGTTCGAATCCTCTCAGGGATGCTTCGTCAAAGGCAAAAGCCCACTGCGGATGCAACTCGCTCGCAAGAAGGAATCGAGGCAAGCGTCTTGGGCTGTCTGGTCACCGCATGAATGATTTTTTCGGCATGTATCGTGCGGCGCGGCCTTATCAAAGTGCCAGCAGAAAGTTGGTCTAGATGCGTGTTCGGCATGAGTTATCGTGGCAACACCAAGTGCAAAAAGAGTTTGCGTTTGAACAAGATTCTCCATGACTGCTGAGCCCTCTTGTATCGACAGATCGCGATCAAGTGCCGGGTGAAGGACAATCCAAACAGGCCTCAAAGCTGCCAAATGCGGGCCACATATGGGTGAAGCAGCACACTGATTCTACAGCAGAAAACTTGGGCACTAACAGCATAGTGTGGTGTGTTCTCTGTCAAGTTTCATAAAGTTGGCATCACAAATGTCGGGACGAAGCAGACTCCTGCGATCTGTTGAATATCCACACTTCATGCACTCTGTGCAGATTGTTGGAACCAACAGCGAACACCTCACCCCAAACACAGATCAAGGCTAAAACCATGAACACCCACCACGTTTGGACTCAAGCAGCACTGACACGTATCACAACCATTACCTTGGGAATCTGCATGCTCACTGTCCTGAGCGGCTGTACCATTCAGCCCCTTGGCGGCAGTACTCATCCGAGCAGCGACCAGCCAATCACCTTCACTGGACTGACACCTCAGCCTGGTCAAAGGGTTGTTCTTGAAATATTCGATCAACGCACCGGTACTTGGCAAACCAAGGGCACCTCGCGATCCTCCGACACACCCATCAGCGCCATGGGAATCGTGGATCGTTCATTTGGCAGTGAGTGGTATCCCGTCTCGTTAAGGGGAGCTTTCCCAGAGCTTTGGAGAAGAGAGCCTGACGGTCGCTATGCACTTCTCTTCCGCTTGCACCTTGTTGATGACAATGGCAAACACTTGGAGATGCCAAGTCTCAAGAGTCTCCCGGCTCTCCAATCAGGAGAGACACTTTATGACTACCTCGTCGCCAACGGCAATGAGAATGGCTACGGGACGATTTACACAGAACGCTGGTACCCCACTTCCCACGAAGGCGGCGAGTGATCACGCCCCGCGAAGAAAAAAGAAAGCCGTGAAGTCAGTCCTCGGACTGACTTCACGGCAGAGCGTGTGCTTTCCACATTCCTGCTGAGTGTGGGAATCAATTGAAATCTGTAGCGGTTGGTCGATACTGCCGGGATGACCAATCCACTCGATAATCCCATCCTTGCCGACAATGAATGCAGATGGCATACCATTATTCTTAGCAGTCCGCGTGTAAGCATTGTTGGTCCAACGTCCGTCATCCAATGCCAACCGATAGTCAATCACTTCATCTCAGGTTTTTCCAGCGGGGGCAACCAAACCGAAAAACTGGGTCACAACATCCTCATCCTCTTTGGTGACTCCGATGAAACGCACCTTGTCACCATATTTGCGTTGCAGCTCACTGATCAGTGGCATCCCGACAGGACAGGGGCCGCACCAAGTCGCTCAAAACTCGGACAAAGAAAAGGGGTCAGTAACCGAGCGTGATTGCCGCTGCTCTTGAAACGCATCTTCCATCAGGCATCATCACCTCTATCACCGCAACTGCTATTTATTGCACAAGTGGTTCTCGCAGACTCCGCTCTGGAGCGTGGCTCCACAGGAGCCGCAAAATCGCGACACTTTCCTGCTGTCACCAGCCTCCACCGCAAAAGGGTCGACATAGGGGTTCTTTCGAATATCCGACTTTTGCAGTTTCTGCCAAATCAACTTTGCCTGCTTCATCTTGGCCGCGTTGGAGGTGTTTCACGAAAGATAGAAAGTACAAAATAGTCGTAATGGTTAAAAGAACGGGAAACAGGCAAAATAGCAGCGTGCTAATGAGATCCATCATGTTACCGTCCGCCAGCCGTTGTGTTCTGCGCAACAAATGCTGTCGGCAGCCTAAATCGTCAAAACATTAACTTTAAAACAACCGAGAGATCGCCCTTAAATCTTTGGCATAGAATTCTACGCACGAACAGTGTGTGCCCAGTTAAAAACCGTGCAGCCTAGCTTGCGCCGGACTCCACGGTTCAATATTTACGGCCACTCCATTTACTGGCACGTCCTACTGGCACGTCGCTGTGGGAGCGAGTAACTCAGTTGGAATCTGCAGCTGCCTTCTCGTCTTGATACCTCTTCAAAGCTTCGGTTATCTCCTGCCTATTGCTATCGAGATCAACAGCTTTCTGCTGCACCTTAATCGCTTCATCGAGCTGCCCCAGTTCGTAATGGCACCGTGCCAGCGTATCGAGAATCGCTGCGTCTTTATCCTCACGAATTTCGCTAGCGCGTTTTGCTGCCTTCAAAGCAAGTTCCAAATCAGTTGCGTTATCTGCCGTAGCAGTTTCCCACGCGACTCCGTTCAGCACGGTTGCATCATCCCATGCGGCTTCGATCAATTCGCCCCTGACACTGGATGCTTCTTCGGCACGATCTGCCATCATTAATATCATGAGTCGATTGTTCAAAAGCGGCATCGACTTACCACCTGAGGACTCTTCCATTTCATCCAGCAGAGATAACGCAGCATCAAAGTTCCCGCTTCGAAGCATTCCGTTGAGCTTCTGAGCATATTTATCGAACATCGCTTGCTGCTTGAATTCGGCAACCGCTGCCTGCCGATCCCAACTGCCATCCACGATCTGCTTGAGCGGTTGGTCAATACTGCCGGGATGACCAATCCACTCGACAATCCCATCTTGGCCGACAATAAATGCACATGGGATACCATTTTGATTTGCAGCCCGCATGTAAGCATTGTTGGTCCAACTTCCATCATCCAATGCTAAACGATAATCAATCACTTCATCCCAGGTTTTTCCACCGGGGGCAACCGACCCCAAAAAATCGGTCACAACATCCTCATCCTCTCTGGTGACTCCGATGAAACGCACCTTGTCACCATATTCGCGCTGCAGCTCGCTGATGTGTGGCATCCCGGCACGACAGGGGCCGCACCAAGTCGCCCAAAACTCGACCACAGTAACATCGTCTTTCAGGGGAGCCGTTACCTCATCACCCTTGACGAATTTGGCAAGTCTTAGCCCGGGATTCGGATCACCAATCGCAAGCTCACCTGCTGGCGAGCTTGGCGTTGCTTGAGCCTCAGCAGCCTCAGCAGCCTCAGCGGCTGCCTGTGCTGCGGACGAGTCCGCAGCCGCGGATCGCAGGTTTGGATCTCTCATCGCATCGGCGGAAGTGATGCTAAAAGCAGTATCTGACGCGTTGTCATTGGCTGCTTTGTCAACTTCCGGATTACAGCCCACTACCACCAGCATGCCTATTGCCAACGGTAGATAGGCGAGGCGTGACCTTAGCTTGGAAGATGCGTCCCTTAAATCGGCAAAACGAGAATGCCGTCGCTTGCAGTGTAATGTCATCTGGCAGAGTTCCCTTTAAGGGTGACCATAGTGAACGGGTATTTGGAAATTGACCTTCCCCACGCATCTGAATCGTAACGCCTGCCCCTGCCGGTAGCAAATCCGATCTCTCTACTATGGTCTATAAGTATGCTATACACGCTGCTGCGCGCGAGTATGCTATGCACAATGCGACGGCCAAGATGGCAGGTAGCGAAGTAAATTCTCTCCTGCATGGAAAACAGGTTCGTTCATGACGGCCATAAAAATGGTGACGCATGAGCCCAAAACCACTCCAATTCTCACATCAGTTTGTCCTCAATTCACACGGCAGTGCGTTCACCGCGTCTGCTGCACCAACCTGCACCTTTTTGACTGTGCTCTCATTCGTGAGACCAGCAAGCTAACCTTGGCACCATGGCAAAAAAGAAACGCATTCCCCATAAATTCCATCCTTGGATCAATGCCCGAAAACAGTTTCGACTATCTGATGCGCATATTCAGATGGCCAGAGAGCTCGGATTGAGCCCGAAACGGTTCGCGAAATACGCAGACCGAGAAAATCAGCCGTGGAAGCTGCCACTGACTAAGTTCATCGAGGCACAGTATTTGAAACAATTTGGGAAAGAGCGTCCCGATGAAGTGAAACCCATGGAAGAGATCGCGGCGGCCCATGTCGCGAAACGCGCCGCAAGAAAAGTCGCAAACGCGAACAAAGCAAGCGACTCAGAAAGCAGTGCTGCTGAATCGCCTGCTCCTACCGTCACGGAAAATGCCGACGAAACAGCAACTACCGACGAAACAGCAACTACCGACGAAACAACCACCAGCCAAGCCCCAGCACAAACCACACCGACGACTCAGGTGCCAGCTCCTGAAGCAGCACCCTCAGCAACGGATGAAACCGCGGTGACGCAGCCCACCCCGAAAGCTGACCCGTGGAACCAAAATGGTCCGCCACCGCCCAGCAGCGACACCAATCCAGAGTAGGACTCTCAGCATAGTGATACCGCATCTACACGCTTAGCGGCGATCATCAGATACGGACACCGAAAGTCGAGGCCTGTCTTGTCCAATACACCTCGCTCAAAGGCGACGTACTTGCCGAGTGTAGTTAGGTCATGTCTACGGGCCAGCAGCCATGCCTTGGTGGAGGCATTGGGGATCAGGCAAGGATCTCTTCGATCACACGACCGGCTACATCTGTCAGCCTGAATCGCCGACCGTTGTACTTGTAGGTCAAGCGTTCATGGTCAATCCCCATCAGATGCAATAGGGTGGCGTGCAGATCGTTGACATGCACCTTATCCTCTGCCGCTTTGAATCCAATTTCATCTGACGCACCGTAATCCATTCCCCCTTTGATGCCGGCACCAGCGAGCCAAGCACAGAAACAGTGGGGATTGTGATCTCGTCCCGGCTTCGCACCGGTTTGCGCGATTGGCAGCCGACCAAACTCTCCACACCAGACAACCAGCGTTTCATCCAACAGTCCTCGCTGCTGCAAGTCTTCAAGCAAGCCGGCTACAGGTTGATCTGTCTCTCCGGCAAACTGGCGGTGATTTCCTTCAATGTCATTGTGCCCGTCCCATGATCGCTGATTTTCCATCCCGCCCGAATAGATTTGCACAAACCTGACCCCACGTTCGATCAAACGCCGCGACATCAGGCATTGTTTTGCAAAATGATCACATCGATCATTCCCAACTCCGTAGAGTTCCTGCACGTGCTTGGGTTCCGAGGCAATGTCCAGTGCCTCGGGGGCTGCTGTCTGCATCCGAAATGCTAATTCAAAACTTTCAATTCGGGCGGCCAATTCGCCATCAGAAAAGTTCTTTTGCAAGTGTTCCTGATTGAGCTGTTTGATCAGATCCAACTGCCTGCGTTGACCAGAATCATCCAACGAAGCTGGGCGAACCAGATTATCGATCGGCTGTCCGTTTGGACGCAAATAAGTTCCCTGATAGACACCGGGCAGAAAACCAGCACTCCAATTCGCGGCATGCCCCTTGGGCAGGCCACGCCCCTGCGGGTCACTCATGACAACGAACCCCGGCAAATTGCTGCTCTCACTCCCCAAGCCATAAGTCGCCCATGAACCCACGCAGGGGAATCCCATGCGGGGCATCCCCGTGTTCATGGCAAACAGGGCAGGGGAGTGATTATTGGAATCGGTGTGTCCTGAAAGCAGGAACGCCATCTTGTCGACATGCTTTCCCAAATGAGGAAAGATCTCAGGCACCATTTTTCCTGACTCACCTTGCGGAGTGAACTTGAATGGAGACTGCATCAAATTCCCGACGGAATTCTTAAAGAATCCGGTGGTGTTTTTGAATTCAGAATCAAAATCACGAATTGACTTGCCATTCCACTTTGTTAACTCGGGTCGATAATTCCACGTGTCCACATGACTGGGGCCACCGTTGACAAAGATCCAAATCACGTGCTTTGCTTTGGCCGGAAAGTGCCCTTGACGCGGCGCCAACGGATTCAGAGATCGATCCTGACTGAGATCGGATGCGTTCGCCTGTTCAAGCACCCCCTGCTGCTGCAACATGGCAGTCAATCCCACCATACCGAAACCACACCCGGCACGTTGAAGCAGATGACGTCGGCTCAGGGTCGGGCTTGATACGGTTTGCGATGAATCGGCGAAGGCTGAATTTTTCATATTTTCAAAACTGGAAAAAGGAATTCTCGGCACTTGTCTGGAACCAACAAACTCCGAATCTCGATTTGCAACGTTCGAAAACTCGGAACTTGATTTTCAACACGACCGGATCTCGCCCTACTCGATGTAAATAAACTCACTTGCACTCATCAATGCCTGACAGAGATCGGTCAACGCGGCTCGCCGAGGATTTTTCATTTCCTGCTGCTGGTAAACCGTTTCTTGCTGATTTACAAATGCTGTGCAGTCCCGGGTTTCAGCGGAGGTGGGCTCGCGAGCATACGCTTCACGATAAGCTGACGCGACTGCCTCAGCCACGGAAGTAGATGTCAACCGCGAGGCAAAGGCTTCTGAGTACTTTCGTCCTTGAGGGCTATTCAAAAACATCAACGCTTGCGGCGCAATGGTCGTACTGGACCGTCGCCCGATACTCACCAAATGCTCAGGCCAGTCGAACAACATCATCATCGGAATCAGTTTACTGCGTTTAATAAAGAAGTAGACACTACGACGTTTCATGTTCTGATCCAGTGTACCCGGACCATACATGCGAGTATCAAGTTGTCCAGACACAGCCAGCATTGAATCACGAATCGCCTCTGCCTCAAGCCGTCTGGGCTGCCACCGCCACAGCAATTGGTTCTCGCGATCCAACGCCGCTCGTTTTTCATCCAACGCCACCGACTGCCGATACACACTGCTAGTCATTATCAAGAGATGCAATCGCTTGAGTTGCCAACCGTGGGTAACAAGATCATTCGCTAGCCATTCCAACAACTCAGGGTGGGATGGCGTGTCTCCTGACACTCCAAAATCATTTGATGTCGCAACGAGTCCACGCCCAAAATGATGCTGCCAAACGCGATTCACAATCACACGAGCGACCAGGGCTCCCGCGCCCAAATCAGAATCGGTCATCCAATTCGCGAGTGCTGCCCGTCGAAAACTGGTCCGTGCCCCGTCAGCTGGCTGCCGTGAAACCCATTCAGTTTGCTCAACATTGCGTGGCGTCAAAGCTTGCAAGAAACCCGCAGTCACGACTTCCTGTTTCTGCTGCACATCACCACGAGCCAGCAGATGCGTTTGCGGATAGAAATGGGGGAAGCCACGTCCATCGGCATGGTGTTTCATGTGAGGCAAACCTTCACTGGTTATCATCACCTTGGTCAATTTGGTGCCAGCGCCTTGGTTTTGTAGATCTTCGATCAGCTTATTCTTTGCCTGCCACGCGGGCACGGTGCTCGCGTACCACTGAAACGCAGTTTTCCAAGCATTGGAATTCCGATCGGGATTTTGTTTTATCTCCGCAATCGCTGCCTTTAACTGCGAACTGGTATCCTTGGTTCCAACTTCAACCGGTGCATCCGGTCGACCGGATAGAGAAAGTCGGATCCGACCGATGGCATGGCGTTGATTGGGATGGTTGAACAACAGACGGATGGACCACCGCGTCTTGCCCTTGAATCCGGCCGTCTCAGCAAATTCAAACACGGCAGCCTGGTCTTTTCCAATACCACCCTTATCCACAGCCCAGCCTGAAACTGGGTCCTGATCAATTGATGCCATTACGGAAAGATTGCCGGTATCCTGCTGATGTGTCGCAACTGCCTTCCTGATTTCAATCTTTTTATCTCCGTCGCTCATCACGACCGCCACACTGAGATCCCCCAAGGCAAAATTACCGTTATCAGCACGCCCTGGTCCGTTTCGTGGTAACGAGTCATGCGTGAGAGCTTCAATCCGCAACCGAGAAGCACTCGGCAGGTTTGATTCTGCGAGCATCACCAACTCATCTTTGGGGGGAGCCTTTCCCACAGCCAACCAGGATCCATCGTCCTGGTGCTCAAATTTGGAACCGGCTGTTGACTGGACCTCTAAAACATCCAGAGTCTGCCACGGCGAAACATCCTGCGTATCGTCATAGTTCGCTATCCACTTGGCAAACAAGCCAGCCAAAACGGTTTGTTCATAATCACGCAAGTCGTTTTTTAGCTCAACCAGCTTTCGCTTGTGATCCTGGCGACGCTGCTCATTACTGCCTGGTTCAAGATCCAGGTCAACTTCGCTACGGATCGCTGTCGTGAAAGTCGCCGCCATCCGGTAATAATCACGTGATGGAATCGGATCGAATTTGTGGTCATGACACCGCGCACAACCAACTGACAAACCAAGAAAAGCGACACCGGTCGTCGTCACCATATCATCCAACTCATCGTACCTCGCTGATTCAAACTCTGCTTCGGTGAGTTGTGTTGGAAAAACTCCAGCACCTAGAAACCCAGTGGCCATCATCGCCTGCGGATTTTCCGGATCCAATTCATCGCCAGCAAGCTGCCATTCCAGAAAACGGTTGAATGGCAGATCCTCGTTAAAAGCACGAATTAGAAAATCACGGTAATGGTAGGCGTGTGGACGATCATAATCCTGTTCATAACCATGCGACTCTGCAAACCGAGCGATATCCATCCAGTGCCTCGCCCACCTCTCTCCATAATGCGGAGAATCAAGCAAACCTTGCACCTGCTGTGACCAAGTGGCATCATCCGGGTTGTCCACCAACGCCCCAACTTGTCCAGGCGTGGCCGGCAGGCCCAGCAAGTCAAATGCGCCACGACGCATCAAAGTTCTCGGATCAACATCTGGATTGGGATGCAATCCTTTATCTTCCTGCCTTGCAAGGATGAAACGGTCAATCGGCGTTCGACACCATTCCCCGTCATTCACCTCAGGAACAGCAACATGCCGTAGCGGCAAGAACGACCAAAATTGACGGTGCGAGTCAGTCACCACCATCGGGCCTGCGACCTTGACACCTTCTACCAAAGGCTTGTCATACGGTGCGCCCAAGTCGATCCAATTCCTAATCGCGGTGATTGCATCATCAGACAGTTTTTCGGCCTTCAGTGGCATGACTGGTTCAACAGTGTGACAAATCACCTGGAACAAATGGCTGCCCTCCGCGGTGTCGTCGACGTAACCACTTTCCACGAGCGCCGCCCTTGTGGACAAATCAAAATCGGCTTTCACTGCTTCGCCCCCGTGGCATTTCAAACAGTGCGTCGTCAACAGCGATCTGACTTTTTGCTTGAACAGAAGAAGTCCTTGTTTGGAATTCTTCGCGTGATCAGCCGAAACAGCAGGTTTGGATTTTTGATTCGCTTGCGACTCCTCAGCCGCAACCGGCCCCGATATCAAACAGCACGCAATTACCGAAGACAACACGACCGTTGCATGGAAGGTTGACAACGTCTTGACTCGGTAAGGAAAACCATCATTCATGGACAAATACAACATGGGAGGTGGGGCTGACGCCGTGACTTGCCAATACGACGATCTACCAACCGCCGAAAGTATGTTTCTTTATCGAGTCGTCAGTATACAACATCAGTCGCAGACATGAATTTCTGCTTTTCAACGGGACCCCCGACCCCCAAATTTTGCAAACAACCTATTCGCAACTAAGCGCAAACATGCACCCGGCGCAAAAAGAGCATGAGTTCAACACCAAATTTCGATAGCAACCTGAGCCTCGATCACCTATAAATGAGTGCCCTCCGTAAATCACCGACGCACATTCAATCATTGGATGTCACGTCCCTGACTGTGATTACTACGCCTGCCTCCTACCGACTGCCTGAAACTTTTTTCCATGGCACGCCCCACCAGACGTTTCAACCGCCGTTCACATAACTGCGATGAATTCACGTTGTTAAATCGACGCAGTCGTCGTGCGTTGCTTCAAGCCGGTGCCCTAGGTGGACTGGGCTTGGGGCTGCATGATTTCTGGAGTGCCGCGACGAGTGCGAATGAGGCCAGCCAGCCAAAACTCACAACTGCCAACGGACGCAAAGCAGCCAAAGCTTGCATCTTCATGTTCATGTGGGGTGGCCCAAGCCAGCTGGACACATTCGATTTGAAGCCCCATGCGCCCGATGAAATTCGAGGGTCGTTCAAGCCTGTCTCAACGAATGTGGCAGGAATTCAAATTTGCGAGCACTTCAGTCGGCTGGGCAAGCATGTTGATAAGCTTGCCATCGTAAGATCATTGA
>Ga0315331_10001256_pt1 | contig 18908 bp, 14 predicted proteins | sample M160m34915metaG_FD_203456 | JGI IMG/M metagenome (GOLD analysis project Ga0315331, IMG submission 203456) | Ammonia-oxidizing marine archaeal communities from Monterey Bay, California, United States - M1 60m 34915 | ecosystem: Environmental > Aquatic > Marine > Intertidal zone | place: USA...
GCACCGCCTGCTCGACATAAAACGGGATGCGGCTCGCCGAGTCCGGGCGCGCCGTCATTTTCGTGTACAGCCGCGCTGACTCCACCTGAGGAGCCTCCTGGAACGCGCCCATGCCTTCCTGGTACGTCCCGCAAGCCCCGCCGATCAAGATCATCGGCCAGCAGTTCGACCAGGCGTTGGAGAGGCCCGCGATCCCGTGGATCATCCCCGGGCCAGAGACCGCCAGGCACGCCCCGGGCCGACCCGTCAAATACCCAACCGCCGCTGCTGCGTAGCTCGCGGACTGTTCGTTGCGCATGCCGATAAAGCGAAGGCCTTCGCGTTGAGCCGCAAATGCGATCTCGAAAACGGGAAAGCCGACAACGCCGAACATCACTTCGACGCCCTGTTGTTTGAGGCTGCGAGCAATGAGCGTCGCGCCGTCGATCTGGGCCATGGTGTCTCCTTTAGAAGAATCCACAGCCTGTCACAACTCAGTGGGGTTTGACCAGCGTTCCGAGCGATCCGCGAAGTCTTCCCGGTCGGACCCGCGCCCGACCGACGCCCTGCCCGGCCCTTCCTGGCGCTAGCGCCGGAGGAGCCCCTCGATCCGTTTCGCTGAAACGGGGCGCCCGAGCAAGAACCCCTGGAGGAGGTCGCAGCCTTCCTCCTGGAGGAAACGACGCTGCCAGGGGGTCTCGACGCCCTCGGCCACGACCTGTAGATCCAGCGCTTTCGCCATCAGGACGATCGCGCGCAGCAGCCGACGGTCTCCGGCGTCGAACTCCAGGTCGCTCACGAACGAGCGATCAATCTTCAAACGGTCGATCGGGTAGCGGCGTAGGTAGCTCAGCGAGGAGTAGCCCGTCCCGAAGTCGTCGAGGGCCAGCCCCGCGCCCATCTCGCGAATCTCGTTCAACACGGGGAGAACGCTCGCCTCATCGCGCATCAAAACGCTCTCCGTGATCTCGAGGACCAGGTCCTTCGCGCTGAGCCCCGCCGCGTCGAGAGAACGTCGCACGATCCCCGGAAGACCGGTGTGGATCTGCCGAGCGGACAGGTTCACCCAAACAGGGACGGGGTGGCCCGCCTCCCGCCATCGCGCGGCTTCGCGGCACGCCGACCGGAGGACCCATTCGCCGAGCTGGCTGATCACGCCGATGTCTTCCGCGATCGGGATGAACTCGCTCGGCCCCACCGGCGCCTCCCCCTCGGGAGACCAGCGGAGGAGTGCTTCGACCCCGACGACCGTCTTGTCCGAGGCCCGCGCCAGCGGCTGAAAGTGCAGCTCGAAATCCTCTTCCTCGAGCGACCGGCGGAGCTTCGTCTCGAGCTCGACCTGGCGCCGCGTCGTGGCGCTCATGGACTCCGAGTAGAAGCGGAACTTGCCGGGCCCCTCCCCCTTCGCCTGATACATCGCGACGTCCGTCTTGCGGAGCAGCGTCTCCATGTCATCGCCGTCCGCAGGCCAGGTCGCGAGCCCCATGCTCGCCGTAGCGGTGAGCTCATGAGGTCCTACCGCGATCGGCTTCCGGAGGATCTCGGTAATCCGCTCCGCGACGATCTTGACGTCGGCGGGCTCTCGAATGTCTTCGAGGACGATGGTGAACTCATCGCCACCAAGCCGCGCGATGAAGGAAGCGAGCTCACTGTCTGCCCCCAGTAAGACGGAGTCCGTCTTGCGCACAGAACCGCGCAAACGGTCCGCGACAGCGCACAGCAGCTGGTCGCCGACCTCGTGCCCGTACGTGTCGTTGACCCGCTTGAATCCATCCAGGTCGAGGAAGATCACGCCGACACCGTGTCCCACACGACGTGCTCGGTCGATCGCCCCAGAGAGGCGCTCCTTGAAGGAGAGGCGATTGCCCAGCTTCGTCAGGCTGTCGTGATAGGCGAGGAAGCGGATCTGTTCTTCCGCGTGGACCTGCTTGGTGATGTCCTGAACGATGCCACTCAGCGAGAGATCTCCGGGGATGCTCTCCGCGCTCGCGCGCAAGTTCCGCTCCGCACCGTCTGTGTTCATCACACGAAAATCGAAGGACAAGAAGGCCGAACCGTCTGTCCCGCCCTCCAGAGCCGCCCGGACCGAAGCCGTGTCGTCGTCGTGCACGAGCGCCATCACGTCTTCGACGGAGACCTCTCCAGCCGGGAGTCCCTCGAGGACTCGGCGCGCCTCATCGGAGACCCAGAGACGATCGAGCCAGGGGTCATACCGCCAGCTCCCGAGCTGCGCGATCCGCTGCGCATACGCCAACTGGCGCCGACTCTCTCGCAGCTCGTCCAAGTTCCGACTCGCTCGGAGCAGTGACAGCACACGCTGGACCAGAATCAGCCAACGCAGAGGCTTCGCGACGAAGTCCGTCGCGCCCATCTCGTAACTGCGGCGCACGGACTCGACGTCGTCGTGCCCCGTGATCATCACGATCGGGACACCTTCGAGCCCCTCCATCTTGCGGAGTTCACCGCACAGGTCGAAACCACTGCAGTCGGGGAGCGTCGCGTCGAGGAGGATCAGATCCGGGAAGCAGCTACGCACGCACGCGTGCGCCTCGCCCCCGGTGCCTGCCTCCCAGACCGCGAGACCCACGTTCTCGAGTGAGATCCGAGCGAGGGCGCGAAACGCCTCGTCATCATCGATGACCAAAATGCTCTGCGATTTCTCGCCAGCCAACTCATCTATCGCGTGATCCGATCCAGAAATGGCGATACACCTCCGCACTGGTTCGTATCGACCCGTGGGCCATCCCCCTTGAGGACCGCGAGACCAAAGCCGGCGCAACCCGCTCAGGGCTGATCTGGCAGCCACGGGAGCCCGGGGTAGTGGGCCCCCAGGGTCATGTCCCAGAGCGGAGTGCCGAAGGTGAACGCCGCCACGATGACGACGAGGAGGAGACCGAGGTCCAACCCGATCCCGACGGCTACCCAGCGGGACTCGCGGCTCCAGGCAGTCAATCGTTCACTCGCCCAGAAGCCGTATGGCAGCGCCAGACCGAGCAGGTAGCTGGCCTTTACCGTGGCGAACCAGGGGTTCTGCCAGGTGTAGAGGGCGTAGCCCGCGAGCGTCAGCCCCGTAACCGCGAGCATCGGCGTGTCGGGCGCGCGCACCGAGAGGCGCGCCTGGCGGATGCCACGCAGGCAGCCGGCCGCCGCTGCGAACGTGGGAAGCGCACCGAGGACGAGGATCAGCCCCCCGATGCGCTCGACCACCGGATCCACGCGGGGGACGAAGTGACGATGCCCATCGAACCACCAAGTGACGTAGGTACCTCCCCACACCGAATGCAAGAGCCCGGGCGTGTCCACCCGGGTGTCGACGAACATCGCGGGCGACACCCGCAGGTAATCGAAGAGGTCCCGCGCTCCGGGCGGCATGCTCAACATGATCGAATGCAGTTCGAGCGAGTGGGGGTAGAGGTAGCCGTACAGAATCAAGCTGCGCGCGTAGAACCAGCCGCCGATCAACAACGCGACCCCCGAGAGCACCGCAGCACGAGCGAGCGCCGGGCGAACGTCTCCCCGCCTCCACCCATCGAACACGAACGAGACCGCGACCGCGGCCACCACCAGGCACCCGGTCAACTTGGTCAGGAAGGCGAGCCCTCCAGCGACGCCGATCCCGACTACGCGGGCCCAGCTCTGCCAGCCCTCTCCCCCTTCGACCTGCTCCCACACGGCCAGCACGAGCGCGAACGTGACCCAGCCCGCGACCATGACCTCCTCGTTCAGCATCGCGCTCACGTAGATATGCGCGGGGATGAAGAGCATCAATCCCGCCGCGAGCGCGAGCCGCGGACCCTCCCGAGCGGGCGGGCTCGAGAGCCTCGCGATCAAACCAAGCGCGGCGCCGATGGCCAACAACCCAAAGAAGCCGCTGACCCGACGGATCGTATGGATCGCTTCGACGCGCGACGGCCCGCTGGCGCGCGCGATCGCACCTGCCACATAGAAGAACGCGGGCGGCCGCGCCGCGGACCAGTGCTGATCCGGCTCGGGCAGCGCCCAGGTCCGGGTCAGGTCGCCGACATACTCCCAGTTGAACGTCTCGTCGAAGCCGTAATCAATGAAGAAGTGCGAAGCGTTGTGCGATCGCATTGCGCCCGCGACGACGAACAACAGGACGATGACCCCAACCCATGCGTTGGAGCCGCCCCGGCGCCTGTCTGTCTCGGAACCCTGCAACACGCCTCCCGCTCTCGTTTCACCGCGAGCACCCCGCGCAGGATCGCACAGGAGCGTGCGCGGTCACAGGCGCCGGAGGGGCGCGGTCTGCTCCAGGACGCCTACCCGCCGGACACCCGGCGCGCGCGTTCAGGCCGCGCCCGGCTCCGGCCCGCAGAAGAACGTCGCCACGGCCTGGCAAAGCTGTGGCCCGTCGAAGTCGACCGGAGCGACGTGCGCGGATCGGTTGAGTACGAGGCTTTCGACCCGCTCGCTCCCGACCCCCTCCACGATCGCCTCGAGATCTGCGGGGTTGGCCGTTTGGTCGAGGGCCCCGTGCATCACTAACAAGGGTATTCGAATGGACCCCAACGAAGCCTGGACAACACGCTGCAGCTGGATCAGCTGGTGAACGCTCGAAAGCGGCATCACCGGCATGCCCGGGTGCCGTGCCCTCGCGGCCTCCTCCTCGATCCCCGCGCCACCACGCTTCGGCCACATCGGGCGGATGAAGCGTCCAACCGCGACCGCAACCCGGAGCCCCAGACCGAATCGAAGCGGGGTCCCAATCACCGCAGCCGCATCGAAAGACTCGTTCTCGGCGAGCCAGAGCGTCAACAGTCCTCCCAGGGAGAGGCCACAAACGAAGATCCGCTCGTGGTCCCTGCGCAGGGCCTGGAGCTCCCTGCGAACCGCCTCTGTCCATGCGCCGTAAGGGAGCGCCGCGAGAGGCTCCGGCGCCCCACCATGCCCTGGGAGTCGGGGGCCGCGAGCACGCAGGCCGCGCGCCGCGAGGGCCTCCGCGATGGGCCGAACTTCATAGGGCGTCCCGGTCAAACCATGGATGCACAAGGCGGCGCCGCCGTTCGCCGGCCCCAGCGGCGCCAGGTCGAACGGTTCGGCGTCGACCGCTTCCACGGCACTCACGGCGACGCCTTACGCGCCGCGTCCTCTGCCGCGCGGACGACCTCGCGCAGGCCGACCCCGTGCCGCTCTGCGGCCCGCTTGCAGTCGTCGTACTCAGGAGACGCGCTCGAGCCGCCGTCGAGCCCCCAGACTTGCTTCACCCGGATTCGACCAAACGGGGTCTCGACACGCCGTTCCTTCCGGTCGAGCACGATCCGGTCCCACTCCGCCGTTCGCACCCCGATCGCGGTGGAGTGCGCAAAGAGCGCGTGCGCGACCGAGACACGGTCGGACGGGCGCGCCAGCGCGCGCACCAGGAAGCCGGGACGATTCTTCTTCATCTGCAGATGCTGGAGCGAGACGTCAACAGCGCCCGCTTCGAACAGCCGCTCCATCAGAAAGTCGAAGTGCTCGGGGACGAGGTCGTCGAGGTGGGTTTCGAGCACGACGATTCGATCCTTGGAGGCGGCCGCGTCGCGCCCCACCACGGCGCGCAGCACGTTGGGCATCGGCCCCGGGCGGTCTCGCCCTGCCCCATGTCCGATCTCGTCGATACGCATCGCCGGCAGCGGCTCGAACGCGTCGACACACGCGCGCAAGATGGCCGCACCGGTGGGCGTCACCGTCTCCCAGGCGACATCCACGGGCACCGTCGGGATCCCGCGCAAGAGCTCCAACGTCGCCGGCGCAGGCAAGGGCAGCCGCCCGTGCGCAGTGTCGACCGTCCCGTGCCCGAGCGCGACCGGGGAAGCCGTGATTCTCCCCGCGCCCACGCAATCGAGCGCGGCCGCGGTCCCGACGATATCGATGATCGCGTCGACCGCGCCGACCTCGTGGAAGTGAACCTCGTCGATCGTCGTCCCGTGTACCCGCGCCTCCGCGCGCGCCAGCTCCTCGAAGATCGCGAGCGACCGGTCTCGTATCGGGCCCGCGATCTTCGCCTTCTGCAGCAGGCTTCGGATCTGCGCGAAGGTACGCCCGTGGGCATGCGGTCGATGCCCCGGTTTCGGCTCGCGGTTTCCCGAGACGTAGCGTCCGCCCGCCTTCGCCCCGGGCTTCGGCACCAGGACGTCGAGGTACCGAGCCGCCAGGACGCCCCGCCGTACCTTCGAGATCCGGAAGCGAAAGTCGAGCCCAAGACCGGCTAGCTCGGCCTGCAGATCACGTCGCGACACACCGGCGTCGACCAGCGCCGCGAGCACCATGTTGCCCGCGATCCCAGAGAACACGTCGAAGTGAAGAACACAGTTTCGATTCGTCATGGGTGCTTGCCTCTCGGCCCTGGAGGCACCGGCCTCACGTCAGAGACGATTGATCAACGTCGCGACGTGAGCCGCGCCGAAGCCGTTGTCGATGTTGACCACGCTGATGTTCGACGAGCAGCTCGTCAACATCCCGAGCAGCGCGGCGACCCCACCCAGTGAGGCCCCGTAGCCAATGCTTGTCGGGACGGCGATGACGGGCTTGTCCACGAGGCCGCCGACGACCGATGGCAACGCACCCTCCATCCCGGCAACAACGATCAGCACACGCGCTTCGCGCAGTACGTCGTAAGACGCCAAGAGACGGTGAAGCCCAGCGACCCCGACGTCTTGCAGGACCGTCACCTCGTTCCCGAAGCGGCGCGCGACCGCGGTCGCTTCGGCGGCCACCGGGAGGTCGGAGGTCCCCGCGGAGACCACCGCGATCGGGCCCTTCCCCTTCACTTCGACCTCTTCCGGTCCGTACCAGAGGAGTCTCGCCACAGGGTCATGCTGGCCATCCGGCGCGACCCGCAGCACCGCCTCGGCCTGGTCCGCGTCGACGCGGGTGACCAGGACGTCCTGCCCCACCTCGCGGAGCGTCCGAACCACCTCCACGATCTGCTCCGGCGTCTTGCCGAGACCGAACACGACCTCGGGTAACCCTTGCCGCACGGCCCGGTGAGTGTCGACCCGCGCGTGTTCCGTATCGGCGAACGGGAGGCGCGCGAACGCCTCGAGGGCAACGTCGACAGCGACCTCGCCGCGGGAGAGGCGCTCGAGCAATTCTCGTAGACGGTCTCGATTCACAGACGCAACGTTATCGCACAGGGAACCCGGGGGGGCCTTGCCTGCGCTACGCGAGCGGCCCTGCAGTCAGCAGGAGCAGCGCGCCGCCGAGTTCGCCCTGGGCATCGGAGAGTGCGCACCGATGGAGCTCGATCCCACTCTCTCGCCCCTCCACGATCTGATCGAGCGGCCCGGTCGCCCGACGCGCGATCAGCGTCGGGACCGAGGGGAGCAGGCGCTGGCCCGACACCTCCGCGATCTCAGAAACGACATGGGACACCACGATGTTCGCGACCTCCATCAACGCCGACTCGCCGCTGCCGTCCCCCGCGTCCGATTCGTCAGCGCCGAGCATCCGCGCGACCAGCGCATCCCGCTGAGACGAGGAGAAGAGCAGCGCGACCCCACCTTCCACCGCGCCCTGCAACTCGAACACGACCCCGCGTTCCCAGGCCATCGACGAGAGTTCGCTGAGCTCGAGACCGGACGTCACGCCCGCGTGGAACGGCTCGACCGGGCGGTCGACGAGCGCGGAGAACGCGCGCGAGGCGCTCGCCGCGGCGAGCTGGACGATTTCGGCGGGTTTCGGCGGCAAGACGGTCATACCAGCTGGTTCGGGTCGACGAGGAAGACAGGCTCGCCTTCTCCCACGAGCGTCAGCCCCGCCAGCGACCGCACCCCAGAGAGCAACCGCGGGACCGCCTTCAAATAGATCTCCTGCTGTCCCTCGAACGCATCGACGCGCAGGGCGACGCGCTCGCCGCGCAGGTCGACGATCACGAGCCGAGCCGTTTTCCCTGGCGCGGACGGCCCGGTCCCAAATCGACCGCCGCACTCGATGACGAGGAACGGCTCTCCCTCGACGAGGGCAAAACACTCGGCCCCGCTTCGCTCCAATGAGCCCGCGTCAAGCTCGACGAGCCGTTCGATCCTCCCCATCGGGAGCGCCATTCGCGCCCCGCCCACAGAAACCATCAGAACGCGCTGGACCGCAGCGGTGACCGGGATCGTCAGGATCGTCGCGGTCCCCACGCCCGGCTCCGTCCAGATCTCAACCGCGCCGCCCAGCGAGTCCACCGCGACGCGCACCGCGTCCATCCCAACCCCGCGCCCCGAGATGTCCGAGACCGACTCCACCGTCGAGAGCCCGTGATGGAAGACCAGCTGTGCGACCGCCTCGGGCGGGAGGTCATCCGCGAGCCCCGCGTGCAGGAGACCCGCCTCCACGGCGCGCCCCCTCACACCGTCGAGGTCGATCCCTCCGCCGTCGTCGCGAACTTCGATTCGGATGGTGTCCTTCTCGCGAGACGCCGCGATCGTGAGTCGACCCCGAGGCTCCTTGCCTGTCGCGACTCGCTCGGCCGGCGATTCAATCCCGTGATCCACGGCGTTGCGAACGAGGTGCAGCAGGGGGTCCGACAATCGTTCGAGGATCGAGCGGTCCAGTTCCAGGTCCGCGCCCCGAATCTCGACCTCGACCCCCTTTGCGCACGCCTGCGCGATCTGGCGAGCAACACGCGGGAGCGCCTCTAAGACGCGCTGCAACGGCGTGGTTCGCAGGCCCAGCGCGCGGCGCTGTAACTCGCCAACGCGACGCTCGACCTGGTCGAGGCCCGAAGCGAACGATGCGTCCGCCTCCAGCCCTCGGCTCGCCGTGCGCAACTGACGGGTACTCAAGATGACCTCGCCAACCACTGCGAGGAAACGATCGAGGTCTTCTGTCCGAACCCGCACCGAACTCATCGGAGCGGAAGGAGCGACATCGGTCACGAGCGGGCGAATCGACTCCGCGGGCCCGGTGCCGGCGTCTGCGAAACCCACCGGCTCCAGCGAAGGAGAACGGGCTCCCCCCCGGTCGGTCGCGAGGCGCGCGAGCAGTTGCCGGTCTGCCTCTGGGCAGCTGCCCCCCGCGCGGACGGCCTCGACCATCCGCTCGAGACCTTCGAAGCCCGCGAACAACGCGACGAGCCCATGGGCTTCGATGCCCTCCCCGCGCTCACGGAACCCCTCCATGCAGCCCTCGAGCGCGTGAGCGACCTCCGCGATGGGCTCATGGCCGACGGAAGCGGCCATCGACTTGATCGAGTGGGCCATGCGAAAGATCTGGTCGAAGGGCTCGGTCGAGCCGGCGTCCTTCTCGAGTTTGAGGAGAGCCCCGCTGATCTCCGCGAGATACTCGGCCGCTTCTTCCAGGAAGAGCGCCCGGTATCGAGCCATGTCCGGAGTCGCCATCGTGGTTCCCCGCTCGCCTCCCTCAGTCCTCTTTTTCAATCAAGCGGCGCAAGGTCTCCACGACCGCCTCCGGTTGGAACGGCTTGACGATGAAGTCCTGCGCGCCCGCGTGAAGCGACTCGGTGACGAGCGCCTCTTGCCCCAAGGCGCTGCACATCACGACCTTCGCGTGCGGGTCGAACGCGAGGATGTCGCGGACCGCGTCGATCCCCGAGCGCTTCGGCATCACGATGTCCATCGTGACGAGTTCGGGCCTCTCCGCCTCATATTGCGCGACGGCGTCGACGCCATTCACGGCCTCCGCCACCACCTCGAAGCCCTCGGGCTCGACGATCTCTCGGATCATCTGCCGCATGAACGAGGCGTCGTCCGCGATCAACATTCGAGTCTTCATGCTCAATCCTCACTGTTTCGCCGCCACGTCAGGCGGCAAGCTCATCGATGACGCGCTGCGCCTGCTCTGCCAGCTGATCCGGCACGAGTAGGTTGACCGGTCGACCGTCTTGCAATCGAAAGACCCCCTCACCCCGGTCGTCCGCCGGCTCCGAAGCCGAAACGACCTCGTGGACGGTTTCGACGGGGAGCCCAAGCCACGGGACATCGTCCCCCTCCATGACGAGCACGACGATCTGATCCACCTCGCGCCAGACGCCATCCGAGGTTGGGGACGAGGGGCTGGCGTCACGGGGAGCGAGCAACAGGCACGGGGCGACCATGGGCAGCGCCTCGCCATTCCAGTTCGCGACCGCGACGCACTCCTCCGGGAGCGTCGGAACGCACGACGCGCTCGAGAGCTCAGCGACCTCGAGGACCGCCTCGATCGGGAGCCCGTAGACGCGCCCCGCGACCTCGAAGCCGAGCACTCGTGCCGGCTCCCGGTCGCTCATGTCGCCCCCTCGACGCCTTCGGGTCGGACGCCGTCCGCATCTCCCGAGCCCACGTTCGGCCGCACCCGATCTCCGAGACCCTCCAACGCGCGGGACGCCGCCGAGACGACGGAAACGCGCTCGAGTTGGACCTCCAACCGCTGTGCGACACCCCGGATCGCCTGCGCGCCCGACTGGGCGGTCTTCGACAGCTCCGTGATCGAATCGACCAGGGTCTCCGCGCTTGTGACCTGCTGGTCCCCCCCGCGCCAGATCGCTGCGGAGCGGGTCCCGACTTCGGAGACCGAGTGCGCGATCTGAGACAGACACGCCGAGATCTCGCGAACGTCCCGGCGCCCATCCCGGATGACCTCACCGGACTGGCGCATCTCCTCGGCGACCCCACTGGTGTCGGCCTGGATCTCGTGCACCAGCTTCGCGACCTCGCCCGCACTTCTCCCCGCGTTCTCCGAGAGCTTGCGGATCTCGTCCGCGACGACGGAGAAGCCCCGTCCCGCCTCTCCCGCGCGGGCGGCCTCGATCGAGGCGTTCAACGACAGGAGGTTCGTTCGATGCGCAACCTCCGTGATGATCTCCGTCATGTCCTGAACGAGCCGCGTCTTCTCTTCGAGCTCACAGGCGCGCTGGCTCGCAGACTCGACACGTTCGACGACCGTCTCGATCTGTTCGAGCGCGTGGGCAGAGGTCTCCAGGCCGACCGAAGCCCCCTCGCAGGCCTCTTCGGCGAGGCGCGACGTCTCCCGCGCCAGAGCCGTGTTGGAGCCGACCTCGGCCGCCAGGGCTTCGAGTGCGCTCGCCGCCCCGCGGAGGACCTCCCGCTGTCCCGTCAGCTGCGAGGCCACGTGCTCGACCGCAACACCAATGTCGGCGTTGCCGTCTGCGACGCCGCGCGCGGCGTCGCCAAGCTCACGCGAAGCCCCCAAGACCTCCCCGACGACCAGGTCCAGCTGGGCGAACCGCCGTGAGAGCTGTTGCCGCATCGCGTCGACGAGAAGCGCAAGCTCGTCCCCCCCCTCGATGAGACGGGACTCCCGGTTCGCCAAGGGGCCCGCCGACCAGTCTCCGCGCTCGATCAGCGCCACCGCCTCTCGGATCCTGTCGAAGCGAGACGCAAAGAGCCGCGAGAGGCCGAAGCCCGTCGCGGCGCCCGTCCCCAGCGCGGCCACCATCGTCGCCCAACCGGACGCAGGTAGCCCCGCGAACTGGGCGGCCACAGGCACCGCCACGGACGCAAGCGCGACAACCAAACAAGCCAGAACCAGCTGGTGAGTCATTGAAATTCGCACGAAGGGTCTATCGGCGTATCCGCCTACCCGCTTGACGTCACCCGCTCGGGGGGAGACCACTCACCCCCGCCACCCGCGCACCTCACCTGCGCCAAGTAGGGCAGAACGACGGACGGCCGTGCCCCCGCGGGGTTCGGCACGGCGGGGCGCGACCGCAGCACGAGCTAGAAGTGCCGCCAGCCACCTGACTCCAACCCCCGGACCCCCGGCGACGAGACCACCTGGCCGATCCGGCTGACCCGCACCCCCAGCCGCTTGGACCACTTCGTGGGATCGGCATGCTCGGGCGGGACGGAGAAGAGCAACTCGTAGTCTTCTCCCCCGGACGCCAGCGTCGCGTCGGGCTCGAGCCCATAACGCGCACACGCCTGGCGAAACCCTCGCCCGCAGGGCACAGCGCTGAGGTCTACCTCGGCGCCCAGCCCGCCGCTCGCACCCAAGAGGTGCTGCAGGTCGGCCGAGAGGCCATCCGAGAGGTCGATACAGGCCATGCGAATCCCGCTGCGCACCATCTGACGCCCCACCCCGAGGCGGTCCGGCGGCACGTCCTGATTCCAGCGCCCCGTGGCTTCCGCCCGGGCGCGCGCGAGCGCCGCCCGCCCCAGCACGCCCGTGACACACAACACGTCGCCGCGACGCGCCTGGCCACGGCGGAGCGCCCGCTGCGGCGCGACAGCGCCGAGGACCGTCAAGCTGAAGGAGGTCTCGGAGGCGCGCGCGATGTTCCCCCCGCTCAGCGGACACCCGCGCTGCGCCGCTTCCGCGACCAGACCGCCGAGCACCCCATCCAGAAGCCGAAGCTCCAACGCGGGCGGCGCCGCAAGCGCGAGCGTGCAGCCAACGGGGCGCGCGCCCATCGCGGCCAGGTCCGACAGCGCAGCCGCCAGGATCCTTCGCCCCAGCGAGCGGGGCGCGTCGATCTTCCAAGAGAAGTGGACGTCTTCGACGCTCGCGTCGGTCGAGACGGCAAGCGCCTCTCCGGGGCGCAGACGGAGGATCGCGGCGTCATCGCCGATCCCCAGGGCCACGCCCCGATCCGGCCCCGCGCGGGCCGCACGATGAACGTGGCGCGTGATCCGATCGATCAGCCCAAACTCTCCGACATCAGCGAGTTGCCGTCCCATGGGCGAAACGATAGTCCGCTCCGCGGTATCCGGGAGCGGCCCGGCCGCTGAAGACGGCTCTGGAGCTGCCGCTCGCTATTCGCTCTTGGCGCTCTGAGCCGCCGCCGTGACCGCGGTGGTCGAGCCCGCATACTGCGGACCGGCCGGCACGCTCCATTGGGGCGGACTCTCGAGTACGGCGTCTAGGACCTCCCGCATCGAAGAGACCGGGATGAACGTAATCTGGCGCTTGAGCTCACGCGGGATCTCGAGGATGTCCTGCATGTTCGACTTCGGGATCACGACCCGCTTGATGCCATTGCGGAGCGCGGCGAGCGCCTTTTCACGGACCCCCCCGACAGGCAACACGCGACCTCTCAGGGTCACCTCGCCCGTCATCGCCACGTCGCTCGAGACGGGTACCCCCGTCGCCAGGGACACCATCGCCGCAGCGATCGTCACCCCCGCGGAGGGGCCGTCCTTCGGCGTCGCCCCAGCGGGAACGTGCACGTGTACCTCGTTCCGCGACAGCGACAGGTCATCCGCGCCGATCTCACGCAACACCGACCGCGCGTACGAGAGCGCAGCCCGCCCGGATTCCTTCATAACGTCCCCAAGGTGCCCCGTCAGCACGAGTCCTTCGCCCGAGGTGAGCGCGGCCTCGATCGGCAGCACGTCTCCACCGGCCTCCGTCCATGCCAAACCGGTCGCGACGCCGATCTCTCCGCTCGCGGCCCGCGCATCCCCCTGGTCGACCGGGGGACCGAGGTAGCGCCGCAACACCCGTCGGTCGATCACCTTGGTCACGCGCTGGCCTTCGGCGGCCCGACGAGCGAGTTTGCGACAGACCGCTGCCACCCTGCGGTCGAGACTCCGCACGCCCGCCTCGAGCGTGTAGTCAGTCGCGAGCGCACGCACAGCGGACCGTGAGAAGTTCACCTCTTCCCCGTCGAGGCCGTGCTCCTCGATCTGGCGAGGGATCAGGAAGTTACTAGCGATCTCGACCTTCTCCTCCGGCGTATAGCCAGCGAGTTGGATCACCTCCATCCGGTCGCGCAGCGGCGCCGGGATCGGATCGAGCATGTTTGCCGTCGCGATGAACAAGACCTTCGAGAGGTCGAACGGTACCCCCATGAAGTGATCACTGAATTGGCTGTTCTGCTCCGGGTCGAGCACTTCGAGGAGCGCCGAGGAAGGGTCTCCCCGGAAGTCGCTCCCGAGCTTGTCCAACTCGTCGAGCATGAAGACCGGGTTCGATGTCCCCGCTTGCTTCAGAGCCTGGATGATCCGACCTGGCATCGCACCGACATACGTTCGGCGGTGCCCCCGAATCTCCGCCTCGTCGCGCAAACCACCGAGAGAGATCCGCACGAACTCCCGACCCATGGCGCGCGCGATCGAACGGCCCAAAGACGTCTTCCCGACCCCGGGAGGTCCGGAGAGACAAAGGATTGGCCCGCGGGAGTCCTGTCGGAGCTTGCGCACCCCCAGGAACTCCAGGATCCGATCCTTGACGCCATCGAGGTGAGCGTGGTCCTCGTCGAGCACACGCCGCGCGTCGTCGAGCTCCAGGAGATCTACGGATGTGCAGTCCCAAGGGAGGTCGACGACCCAGTCCAGGTAGTTGCGAACGACCTGCGCCTCGGGGCCGTCTGGGTGCATCCGCTCGAGCCTTCGGATCTGACGGAGCGCCTCCTCGTGTGCCTCCGGGGGCAACACCGCCTCTTCGATCTTCAGGCGATACTCCTCAACCTCTTCGCCTCGCGGGTCTACCTCTCCCAGCTCGGCCTGAATCGCTCGTAGCTGCTCGCGCAGGAAGGCCTCGCGCTCATCGCTCGAGAGATCTGCGTCCGAAGGCGCCTGCGCCTGGAACTCCGCCTCCTGCGAGGTGGCGTCGAGCTCGCGCCGCAACACTGCATCGACCCGGCGCAAGCGCGCGAGCGGATCCAAGATCTCGAGGATTTCCTGCGCCTCGCCGGTCCGAAGCCGGAGGTGGGAAGCGACCAGGTCCGCGAGACGTCCCGGGCGTTCGACGCCAGTCGCGACGGCCAGGACCTCGGGCGGGAGGTTCTTGAGCGGGAGCAGCTCCTCGACCCGACTGCGGACGGAGCGGACGACCGTCTCGGCCTCGACCGACCACGTCTCGTCATCGACCGAAGCGAGCGAGGTCGTTCGAACCCAGGTCGACCCCTCACGCTCGATGAACGAGTCGATCCGAGCCTTGCGCAGGCACTGAACCAGGACCTTCACTCGGCCGTCGGACAGGTGCATGCTGCGAAGGATCACCCCAACGGTTCCGACCCGGTACAGGTCGTCGGGCTCCGGCTCCGCGGGCGACGCGTCTCGCTGAGCGACCAACATGACCATCCGATCACCCGCCAGGGCATCATCGATGGCCGCGATCGAACGCTCCCGAGCAGCGAAGAGCGGAAGCACCATGAACGGAAAAGCCACGAACTCGCGCAGCGGCAGAACGGGCAACGAAGCCGGCACTTCGGCTTCGAACGAGTCAGTCGAGGGATCGGATTGCATCAAGGTTTTCTTCGACGATGCGCCCCCTCGACTTGAGGAGATGCCACTCCCGGCGGCAGTAAATCCGCAACTCGCCCGCGATGGGCCCACCGCGCTGCGAGCGGGTCAGTCGAGCGCGACCAGTCGTCGCCCCTGGACCCCGAGCAGGAACGGGCGTTTCCGCGCGTTGCCGTCCGGCAGGAAGCTGGTCACGCCGGAAGCCCCCGGATAACCCTGAACGCTCGAAATCCCCTCGGCAACCTGGTCCCGCGAGTCATGCCCCGCGGCGAGTTGGATGAGAACGAGGTTCGCGGCGTCATAGGCCGACGCCGCGAAGACGTCCGGGACAGCGGCGAAGTGGGCCCCGAAGCCGTCTACGAACTCCGCGACGAACGGATACCGACTCTCGGGATGAAACAGGGCCGCCATCACCGCCCTGCGCACGTCCCCGCGGCCGACCTTGGTGAGATCCCCGTGCACCCACCCCGACGACCCCAACAGACGCACCCCGCTGACGTCATGAAACGCCAACTGGGGCGCAATCAACACGATCTTGTCATGCGCGTCTGGAATGAAGAGCGCATCGAAATCCACGATCGGAGGCAGGGGCTCCCCCCCGGGCCCCAACATGCGCAGGATCACCTCGCGCACGCCGACAGCTTCTTCCGACGGGAGCCGACGTGCCCGCTTCAAGGCGGCCTCACGCTCTGCGACTGCCTCGCGTTCGAGCGGCGTCAACAGGGAGTACCCGATCATGCTCCGGATCGGCTTCGCAAAGTCGGTGGCGTCCGGTGCGTAGCCAGACGCCGCGACCATGTGGCCGCCCCGCGCCTCGACCGCCTCCCAAAAGCGATCCCGCATACCGCGACCGTAGGTGTCCGCGGGGTACAAGACGGCGAAGCGCTCGGCTCCCAACTCATCGACGGCGTGATCGACGAGAAAACTGACCTCATCGTCGGGGGTCGTCCGAAGTCGGAAGACGCCCTCGCGCTCGGCGGCGACATCTTCACGCGAAGTCAGTGTCAACAGCGGCACGCCCGCCGTCTCGGCGGCGCCCGCAGCGGCCTCGGCCTCTGCGGCGAGGAGTGGCCCCAGGATCGCGACGACGTCGTCGATCGCCGCGAGCTCCTCGACCGCCGCCGCGGCTCGTTCAGGGCTCCCGGCGGAATCGCGCACGACGAGACGAACTCCTCGCGCGGGCGGGACTCCCTCGCCCTCTTCGTTCTCGACCGCGACCGCGTCAATCTCATCGAACACACCCGCCGCCAACGCGATCCCCCGCAGGCTCTCTTCTCCAAAGCGAGCAAACGCTCCCGAGAGCGGCAACACGACCCCGATGGTGCCCGTCGCACCCCCTGTACTGGGGGGCGGCAACTGGCTCACCTCGGCAAACGTCGGTAGCACCCCGACGTCCGCGAACGCTTCACGCAATGAGAGTCGCGCCACGAGCGCGCTCTGGAGCGCAACGTCGCTCTCGGTCAGCTCAAGGGTTTCGGCGCGCGTGACCAGACGAGACGTCTCTTCGAAGTCGCCGGCTTCCAGCGCCCGCTCGGCGAGGCGGAGCTCCAACCGCGCGGCCGGAGGACGACTCCCGAGCTGCGTCACCATTCGCACAAGAGGCTCGACGCCCAACGCCGCGGCCGACGTGTCGATCTCCGCCTCGACTCGCGCGCGAGCGCGCGCTCCCGGGGACACCCGGTAGAGCTCTGCGAGCCAGCGCAGTCGATCCAGCTCCGTCGGTGCAAGGTCCGCCAACATCCGATAGGCGACCACCCGCTGCGCTGCCGTCATCCGGTCGAACTGGGCATCCGCGAAGAGGCGGCGCGCCGCAGCGTCGTCCCCGCGGTCTCGCGCCATCCCCGCGAGCCCCAGACGGGCCGCCTCGGTGCGGTCTCCGTGGGGGTGCTCGCGCAACACCCACTGCAGCCACTTCTCCGCCTGCTCGGGGCGGCCGAGGCCCGTCTCGATGACCGCGAGCTTCTCTCCTGCGTCGTCAGCGAGTGGACTGCCGGGGTAGGCATCCAAGAACGCCAGGAGTCGATCTCGTGCGACGGAGGGTTCCTGCGGCAACGGGCTGAGCGCTTCGCCAAACGCCGCACGCTCCTCCGGGGTCGCCTGGCGTAGCGGCGGACTCTGACAAGCGGTCCCTCCCAAGACCAAGAGCGTGAGCGCGAGGCACGCGAGGCGTTTCGCAGCGCGGCGCTGAAGATTCGCGGTTCCGGTCATGTTCCCCCCATGATCACGCGACTTCCGATTAGTCGAAAAGGTCGCGCAGCTTGTCCATGAAGCCCGTCGCGGCAGGCGACACCTCGGTGCCGCTCTCTCGGGCAAACTCCTCGAGGAGTTCGCGCTGCCGCGCCGAAAGCCGGGTCGGGACTTCCACGAAGATCTTGACGTAGAAGTCGCCCCGTAGGCGTTCGAGCTGCTTCGGGTCCGCCCTCGGCTGGAGGGGCGGCAACCCCTTGCCACGAAGGCGCAACATCTTCCCCGATTGCGTCCCCTCCGGGACGCGCACGTTCACGGTCCCCTCGAGCGTCGGGATCTCGATTTCGGCGCCGAGCGTCGCCTGAACGAACGAAATAGGGACCTCACAGTGAAGCTCAGTCCCGTCGCGCTCGAAGAGCGTGTGCTGCTCCACCGACAGCACGACATACAGGTCGCCGGGTGGTCCCCCTGCGATACCCGCCTCTCCCTCCCCCGAGAGCCGCAGTCGCGCGCCGTCATCGACGCCCGGGGGAATGGTCACCTCGAGCGTCTGCTGCCCCTCGACGCGGCCGACCCCGCGACAGTCCTGACAGGGGTCGGTCACGATCTCGCCGGCCCCACCGCACTCATCACACGGCCGATTGACGCGAAAGAAGCCCTGCGTGAAGACCATCTGTCCGCTGCCCTGACAGCGACCACAAACGGCCGGCGTGTGGCCCGGTCGCAGCCCCGAGCCCGTGCACGTCCCGCACGGGCGCATCTTCGGCAGCTTGAGGGTGCGATCCGCTCCACCGAGCACCTCCTTCATCGTCAACTCAAGGTTGTACCGGAGGTCGGCACCGCGCTGTGCTCGGCCCGCGCGGCGACGCCCACCCCCGCCGCCAAAGCCGTCACCAAACAAGTGCTCAAAGAGATCCGTGAACCCGCCGAGATCGCCGAAGTCCGAGCTGAAGCCGCCAGGAGCGCCCTGTGGGCCTGCCGCGTGGCCGAACCGGTCGTACTGACCGCGCTTCTCGGCGTCCGACAGCACCGCGTACGCCTCGCTCAGCTCCTTGAAGCGGGCCTCTGCCGCGGGGTCGTCCGGGTTCCGATCCGGATGGCTCTCAAGCGCGAGCTTGCGGTAAGCCTTCTTGAGCTCGGCTTCGGTCGCGCTTCGCTCAACGCCCAGCACTTCGTAATAATCGCGTTTGGACAAGGACTGCTCCGGATCAAAGTAGGTGGGCGGGGTCGGCCCGAGGCCTGCTCGCATGGCAGGCGGGCCGCAAGGCTACGCGCCACTGCTGCGGAAGCAACCCATGCGCAGCGGGCGTGCGTTCCCCCTCACGCGGATCCCAGCCCAAAAGGGGGCAAAAGGCTACACCCCATCCTCGCGCAGGGACGCGTAGAGGCTCTCTGTGAGCCCATAAATCCGGCCCGCCAGGTCGTCGACCTCCTGCTCCAGCAACTTGGGCGCACCGCTCTCAATCGCGGCGCTCACCTTCTCGACGGCGCTCGCGATCGCGACCTCATCGGCCGGGTCGACATCCGATGCGAACGCATCGAGGGCGCGGCCCGCAGAGTAAACAAGCCCTTTGGCCTTGTTCACCAGGTCGACCCAAGCGCGGCGCGCGT
>Ga0315331_10001257_pt1 | contig 18888 bp, 19 predicted proteins | sample M160m34915metaG_FD_203456 | JGI IMG/M metagenome (GOLD analysis project Ga0315331, IMG submission 203456) | Ammonia-oxidizing marine archaeal communities from Monterey Bay, California, United States - M1 60m 34915 | ecosystem: Environmental > Aquatic > Marine > Intertidal zone | place: USA...
ATTTTAATTGTTATTGTATTTTGGATCCTTTATTTCAATTTTATAGTATGGCACTCAAGGAATTCATTTCACGCTCTCCTGATTGGTTAACTACAATAAATGCCACTGAGGGAGGTTCTATTTTTGGTGAAAAAATACATTCTATGAAATTCAAAGATTTTCTCTATAAATACCAAAATTAGAATTTTTAATTTTTGATGTATAATGGTTTAAATAATAATTTATAAAAAAATTGGTAATTGAAAGTTCTTTTTGTAGTACCTGAAATTAGATTGGATGGGTCTCCTAACCATTTTCCATTTTGGGCTGGAATATTGGCAGCAATTGTTGAACAAAAGGGAGGCCAAGTAGGAATTTTAGATTTAAATGCATTACGAGATAATTATGATGGCAAAGCTGTTCCTACAAAAAAAATCATTGAAGAAATTTCATCTGAAAAATGGGATCTAATTGGAATTGGTGGTCTAACAACAACATATGGTAGAATAAAGCAACTTGCACCTATAATTAGAAAATATGCTCCAGATTCCTTATTTGTAGGGGGTGGAGGTTGGAGTACCTATAATCCTACAGAAATTTTACAATTAATTCCAGAGTTAAACATGATTGTAATAGGTGAAGGTGAAGAAACATTTTCAGAACTTTATGATGCTGTCTCAAACAATTCTACTGATTATGAAAAAATCAATGGATTGTGTTATCGAACTAATAATAACGAATTAAGATTCACTGGTCCACGTGCATTAGTTTCAGATCTAAACACAATACCATACCCATCTTATGATTTAATGGAAACAGAAATTTATTTTAAATATTCTTCAATTCCTTTGTCGGCAGCTTCTTTTAATTCCAAACGACGTGCATCTACTGTTTGGGAAAGAGGATGTCCTAGAGGTTGTACTTTTTGTTCACATAATGGGATGTCTAGAATTGACCTTCAAAATATTTATGGTGAAGGTGATAGAAAAGAAGGAGAAAAATTAGTTAGAATTAGTGATAAAGAAAATGATACATTTCAATTACCTGCTAGATGGCCTTCTCCAGAATATGCTGTAAATAATGTAAAATTATTAATTGAAAAATTTGATGTAGACTTTATTTCAATTCTTGATGAAAATATGACTAGTAATTTAAAATGGACAAAAGAATTTTGTGATTTGTACGTTTCTGAGGGATTGGATAAAATTGTAAAATGGGGTACTTTAGGTGATGCTCCAAGTGTAGCAGTCAAACCAGAAATAATTCAAACTATGAAAGATTCTGGTTGTGAATACATTTCATTTGGATTTGAGTCTGCTTCAGATAAAGTTCTCAATGAAGATATTCAAAAAGGACAATTAAGAAAACATTTGCAGGTAACAGTTGACACAATAAAAAAAGCAAAATTAACTCCAATCACAACTTTCATGATTGGAAATGCTCATGAAAATATTGATGATTTAATGGAAACTGTTGATTTCTGGATACAAAATAATGCTGAAATTGATCCGTTCATTTGTACACCTTATGTGGGAAGTCCAATATTTTATGATAATCAAGATTATCTTTTGCAACAATATGATTCTAAACTAAAAATGATTTCTGAAGGTAAATTCAACATTAGTGATGATATTGTTAAAAAATGGAAATTAGAAGCTCTTGATACTTTTATGATTGAATGTGGAGATGCTACTAAATATACTGCAACAGTTAGTCAATATTTTACAATTCCTGAATTATTTGCATTAAAAGAATTCATGCATCAACATGATACTAGAAGAATGCTTCAAATGGCTCATCAGAAATATGATGAAACTGGACTACCTCAATGGAAACATAGTGAAAAATGGATTCATTATTGTGAAGTATGCCAGTCAAAACAACAATTAGAAAAAACTGTAAATTATGTGACTAGTAAGTAAAATTATAAATTTTATTTTTAATTCTTATGAGTGTGAATTATCCACATATTTGATTTTTCTATTGCATTTTTCTTTTCAACATTTGTCATTAAATCTTCTTCCATTTTTTCACCTTTTCTTAGTCCAATTATTTTTTGATTTTTTGAAATTTTTGTAGCTAAATCTTTAATCTTAAATGATTTCATTTTTGGAATAAATATTTCTCCTTTATTGACTAATGGCAAACATTGTAAAATAAATTCTACTGCCTCTTCAATATGGAAAAAATATCTTTCCATTTCAGGATGTGTGACAGATAGTGGCAAATTATTTTTTAATTCTTCATCCCATACTTCAAAAACATTACCTCTTGTTTCAATCACATTACCAAATCTAACTGTTGCAAATTTTGTTGGAGGATTTAGGTGAATGCCTGCCCAAGAAATTAATCTTTCTCCTAACAGCTTTGTTGCTCCGTATAATGTTGAAGAATCAACAGCTTTATCCGTACTTATATTTACAACTTTTTTTGGTTTAGTTGTTATCGCAGTTTCAATCATCTTTACTGTTCCATTTACATTAGTTTCAATTGTTTCAATTGGATTGTATTCTGAAATTTCTATATTTTTAATTGCAGCTGTATGAATTATAATATCTACATTGTTACATGCCATTTCTAATCTTTGTTTATCACAAATATTTCCAAGAAGCACCCTCAATTTTGAATTTTTGATCAATCGATTTAATCTAAATAATGCATGCTCATCAATATCTATTACTCTTACTTGTTTTACTGGATATTCTAAAATTTTCTTAGTTAGGGTAATACCAACACTACCAGCTCCACCCGTAATTAAGACCGTTTTATTTTTTAATTCTTTAGTAATTTTTTCATTTTTTTCCATTTTACATTTCTTCCAAAACTGTTTACAGTTATATTGTTTTTAGCATAATTAGTCTCCATTAATATATTTTGGATGGTTTTTAATTTTCAATATTCTTTCAAAAACTAATATGGTTCTAAAATTATTGATGAGTAATTGAAATCTTTAGTTATAGGATATGGTTCTATAGGAAAACGGCATATTGATAATTTATCTAAACTTTCTAATTTAGAAATTATTGTTTGTACTAAAAGAAAACCTGATAATTTTCTCAAAAAACGAAAATGTATTGTTTCAAATTCTCTTGATGAATGCATTAAACAATATCCTGATTTTGCAATCATTGCAAATGAAACAAGTTTACATTGCAATACCGCAATTAAACTCGCTCAATCAAAAATTCATTTTATTTGTGAAAAACCATTATCTAATAATATTAAAAATATAAACAAACTTTTAGATATTGTTAAAAAAAATAAATTGAAAACTCTCATGGGGTGTAATTTAAGATTTTATCCTCCAATTAAAAAAATAAAACAACTTTTATCAAATGAGATTATTGGAGATGTTTTATCATCAATAATAGAAAATGGTTCATATCTTCCTGATTGGCATCCTGAAGAAGATTATTCTAAAAGTTATGCATCTCAAAAAAAATTAGGTGGAGGAGTTGTTTTAACATCTATTCATGAATTAGATTATTTGTATTGGTTTTTCGGTAATGCAGAAAAAGTTTTTTCGTTTTCAAAAAAACAAAGTACTTTGAAAACTGATGTTGAAGATCTTTCATCTCAATTGATACATTTTAAAAATAACGTGATCTCTGAAATACATTTAGATTTTTTCCAAAAACCTAGTTTTCGTAGATGTAAAATTATTGGAACTGATGGGTTAATTTATTGGGATTCAAATCTAAATACTGTTAATGTATATTCTAACAAACGTAAAACTTGGACTAAAAAATTAATTTCTAAAAAAATTGATTATAATTCAATGTATGTAGAAGAATTACAATATTTTATGCATTGTTTAAAGACTAATGTAGATACATTTAATCCTGTTTCTGATGGTGCAGTTGTATTGAAAATTGCATTATCTATAAAACATTCCTCAAAACTAAATAAAGTGGTAAAAATAAAATGACTCTTGGATTTCCAGAATTATTCTCTTTAAAAAATAAGAATGTTGTTCTTACAGGTTCTGTAGGAAAACTTGGTACAAGATTTTCACATATTTTAAGTGCAGCTGGTGCAAATGTAATATTAATTGATATTGAAGAAAAAAGAAATTGTACATTAGAAAAAATTTTACGTAAAAAATATAATACTAATCCACTTGCATTAACAATTGATCTTTTTAATGAACAACAAGTTAAAAAGATGATTCCATTAATTCTTAAAAAATATAAAAAAATTGATGCTTTAATCAATAATGCACATAGTGTTGCTAGAACTCATCCAAAAAAAAATTCTTCGTTTGAAGATTATCCATTAGAATTATGGGAAATGATGACCACACAAAACTTACGTGGATTATTTTTATGTACACGTGAAATAGCAAAAATAATGTCTCGTCAAAAATATGGTGTAATAGTTAATGTTTCATCTATTCATGGTATCATTGGTGCAGATCAAAGAATTTATGGTAAGAGTAAATTAAATTCTCCTGTTTCATATTCTGCAACAAAAGGAGCCATGGTTAGTTTTACAAAATATCTTGCTGCATACTGGAGTGGGAAAAATATTAGAATTAATACATTAACTTTGGGAGGAATTTTTGATTCAAAAATGCATACTGATAAATCATTTGTAAAAAATTATTCTGAAAAAACAATTCTGGGTAGAATGGCTAATGTAAATGATTATGATGGTGCAATCATTTTTTTGGTATCTGATTCTTCTCGCTATATGACTGGAGCAAATTTAGTTGTAGATGGTGGTTGGACTGCTTGGTAAAAACAAAATTAGATTTTGATTTGATTTTTTACAATTAAATCTGCTATTTGAAATTCTATTTCAGTATCTATCATTAATCCATTTGATACTGGAATTTTATATGGTAGTATTTTTGACGTTAAGATTTTTTTGTTTGTTAAAAAATTTTTTACTCTTAAGCAGAAAACCCCATTAAGTTGATAAACAATTGGTGCATCCTGTCTTCTTTGTATTGGTTTTCTCAATTTTTTACTCATTTTTAAAAATCCATTTTTGTTGATTTCCATCATATTGAAATATGGATTTAAGTGCTGTTCGTAAACAGTTACTACTCCATCACATTTTTCTTTTGTAAGTAATTTTAATGCGCCTTTAATGTCTAAATTTTCAATGAAAGGGACCGTACAGTCTCGATTGACTATTACATCAAATTTGTAACCTAATGAATTCAATTTATTTATTCCATGAATCAAAACATCAATCATATTTGCAGAATCTGTAGATAGTTTTTTTGGCCTAATAAAAGGAACTTCTGCCCCATATTTTTTTGCAATTTTTGCAATTTTAGGATCTTCTGTTGAAACAACTACATTTTCAAATAATTTTGATTCTATTGCAGATATTATGGTATGTGCAATCAAAGGTTTATCTCCTAATTTTCTGATATTTTTATTTTTAACTCCTTTTGAACCTCCTCTTGCTCCAATAAAACATAAAGATTTCAATTTTTTACTCATCAAAATAATCTGAATATTGATACATAAAACAATATGCTAATTAAAATTGTATAATTATGTCTAAAATCATATTTTATCATTAATCGTTTATTTTTTTAATTAGTTGAAAAGCTTCTGCATTTTTTAATCCTGATTCAATACCTCTAAAAATTGCAAGATTTTCAATTGCTTCAATTGATCTTGGATGAGGGAATTTTCTTACTTCTGATTTATACATTTTAAATGCTTTAATTTTAAATGATAATTCTTTTGATATGTTCTCATAAACAGTTGGAATGAATGGTTCTTGTTTGATTCCTGGAATTTCATAACAATAAATTTCTTTTACAGAACTAGAAATTGGTCTTGTTGCAATTAAACATGATTCATATACTTTTTTGTGATCCAAATTAAGATCATTAAATGGTGTACTAAACACAATTTTGGGTTTGATACGCTTGATAATTGATTCAATTTTTTTATTTATTTCTAAATGAGAAATTGTGTCAAGCTTCATATCTGGAAATTCTAAAAACTCTACTTTTGAAATACCTAAAATTTTACTTGAATTAAGGCAATCTTTTTTTCTGCTTTGAATCAATTTTTTGTCTGTATATTGTGCAGAACTTCCTTCTGATACAACACAAAGAGAAACTTTATGACCTTTTTTAGTAAGTTTTTTTATTGTACCTCCCATCCCTAAAACTTCGTCATCTGGATGAGCTGCTAAAACTAAAATTTCCATTTATTTTTATTTAGATGTTAGATTAATAATGTTTTTGAGGTTATATTTTTACTTGCTCTATCTCTCTAATTAAATTTAGAAGGGATGTTAATTCTTGGTAATCTAGACTAACGTTATTATCAAAAAAGTCTTTTGTTTTATCAGAAGTAATGTGTATTTCTATCGTATTTGCTCCTAAAATTGCTGCTGTTAGAGGAGCCACTAATTTTGGACAATGATTTGAATACCCATCAAATTTTCCCATCTGTGAAAAATCTAAATCTTCTAAATTTGTTGGGTATTTTGGTACTACATATAACCATTTTATTCCATTTGTGTTTGTATCTGGAATTATTTTTGAATCCGAAACACTTGCATAAACTATTTTTTTTGTTTTTATAACAGCTTCAACCAATTCAGATTTTCCATTTTTTAAATAATCTAAAGAATCTGAATTTCTAATTTTAAATCTACTGACAAATGGATTTAGAAATTCTATTGCTTCTTTATACATGGGTGTGCAGAACCACTCGATTCCTATTTTTTTTGCAATACTGTCAATTTTTTCTATATTTGATGAATCGACTGTTGTCTTCATTAATCGAAATTTTTCTGGATGATTTTCTACTATTTTTTCATTAAATGCTTGAAGTTTAATTGAATTACATCCTGATTCTTTTGATTTTAACATCATTTGTTCTAATAATTCAAAATCCCCGTTCCAATTGACTCCAATTTCAGCAACTACAAAAACCATACTTAAAATTTTGATTTTAAGTATAATAATATGACTTACATATTGCCATTATTGTTAAAAATTATCTATATTAGTGGAGTTAAATTTGGATATGATCTTCTTTCTCATTTGCTAAAAAATAGGAAATCTATTTCTTTGATAATTAGCTATGAGGATCAAAAAAAAAAAAATTATAGTGACTTTGCTGACTTTAAGGTGATTTCAAAAAAATATGATATTCTGCATAAACAAGTTGATAGAATCAATGATCCAAAAAATATTGAATTAATACGGTCTTTGCAACCTGATTTAATTTTTGTAATGGGCTGGTCTCAACTTTTATCTGACGAAATCATTAAAATTCCAAAAATTGGAATAATTGGTTCACATCCTACTGAACTCCCAAAATATAGAGGTAGAGCCCCAATTCCCTGGACCATATTAAAAAATCTTAAACGTAGTGCATTAACATTTTTTTGGATTAATCCTGGAACCGATGAAGGTCCAATTGAAAATCAAAAATTTTTTGAAATAAATAATAAAGATGATGCATCTGATATTTATGAAAAAATTACAGATATTGGTAAAGATATGCTTCTTGAAGATTTAACATCAATTGAAAATGGTCAAATAAAAAAAATCCCTCAGGATGAAACTAAATTTATTGAAAATTGGCCAAAACGAAAACCTGAAGACGGAAAAATTAATTGGTCTAAATCTAGTCATGAAATTTACACATTGATTCGGGCTTCAACTTATCCTTATCCTGGTGCATTTACATATTTTAATAAGAAAAAAATAAAAATCTGGAAAGCAAAAATTAGTGATGACAAATCATCTGGAATTGGAAAAATAATGGAAATTAAAGATAATGAAATTAAAGTAGGAACTGGTGATACTTCAATTATTTTAAAAAAGTTAACAAGTGATATTGATAATTTAGAAAAATCAAAAAATATTTTTTTAAGTACTAATATTGGAGATACTCTTAATTAAAATGAAAAGAAAAATTACAGTTACCACTGGAACACGTTCTGAATATGGATTATTGAGGCCTATTCTAAAAGAAATTATTAAAAATAAAAAATTAGAATTACATCTAATTGTTACAGGAATGCATTTATCACAAAAACATGGTATGAGTATAAAAGAAATTCAAGACGATGGTTTTGCCATATCTAATAAATTTCATATGTTACCATTTAATGATTCTACATTCAATATTTCCACTAGTTTAGGTAAAGGTATTATTAATTTTTCAAAAATTTTTCAAAAAATTAAACCTGATATTAATTTAATTCTAGGTGATCGTGATGAAGCTTTAGCTTCCACTTTAGCTGCATCTCATATGAATATCCCTAATTTGCATATTCATGGTGGTGATAAAACCAAGGCAGGCATTGATGAATATAATAGACATGCAATAACAAAAATTTCTAATATTCACTGTGCAGCAACTGAAAAAAGTAAAGAACGTATTATTAAAATGGGTGAAAACCCAAAATTTGTTTTTTGTACTGGTTCTCCAAGTATTGATGAAATTATTAGTAAAAAAATTTTGTCTAAAATTAAATTAGAAAAAAAATATAATCTGAAATTTAGTGGAAATGAAATTTTATTATTATTTCATCCTGTTACTACTGAATATGAAAAAAGTGGAAAACAAATGAAAAATATACTTGATGCATTGGTATTGTTAGATTCGCCTGTAATTGCAATTATGCCAAATTCAGATGCTGGTAACGTTGCAATTTTTAATCTATTAAGACAATATTCAAAAAAATATGAATTCATTAGATTGTTTAAAAATTTACCTAGAACTGATTATTTATCCTTCTTGAAGAATTCTGGAGCCTTGATTGGAAATTCTAGTAGTGGAATTATTGAAGCAAGTTATTTTAAAATTCCAGTTATTAATGTTGGAATCAGACAAAATCATAGGGAACGAGGACCAAATGTAATTGATGTAACTGATAACACAAAATTGATTTATCTTGCTATAAAAAAAGCAATCAAAATGAAAAAATCTCTCAAATTGGAATCTACAAAAATTTATGGAAATGGGAAATCATCAAAAAAAATAGTTAAAATTCTTGAAACAATTTCTCTATCTAAAGATTTAATTCAAAAACAAATTACTTATTGATATGTCAATTAAATGGAAAAAACCTATCATAAAACATAGCAAAATGACAAAATATCATTATCTTGTTCAATATCCTGAAAATCTAAAATTGGGAAAAAATTTTGATATTGGTGAATTTACTTATGTTAATAGTAAATTTGGTGTTGAAATTCAAGATAATGTCCAAATTGGTTCACATTGTTCTATTTATTCACATTCTACAATTGATAAGAAACAAGGACCTATTTCTCTACAAAAAAATTGTAAAATTGGAAGTCATAGCACAATAATGCCTAATGTAACTATTGGAGAAAATTCAATTGTTGGTGCATACTCATTTGTAACCAAAAATGTACCTAAAAATCAAATTTGGTTTGGTGTACCAGCAAAATTTGAAAAAAATATAAAAAAATAATTTTAACTTTATTTGCAATATTTTTAGTTAATAAAAATAATTTAACACAAAATTATTCTAATTTTTCTAGAACAATAGATTTTGATAATTCAAATAAATGATTTGATACTATGATATTTCCAGAATCTCCCATATGTCCTATGTCATAAAATATAGATTCTTTTACATCGTCATAAACATAACTGAAATCTTTTGTTCTTGTACATTCTGTATCTAATTCAGATAATGCTTGTCTTAGATCTGGATATGATGGTGCTACGGACCCATAATCAACTTTTTTCAATTGAGAGTTTTCCCAACTTGTTAATATTTTATTTCCAGATCCCAATACAGGTTGTAGTGTAATGATAGTGTCAAATCCATTTTCTTTTCCAATCTTGCAAATCTCTGCCCATCTTGATTTCCACAATTCTATTTTTTTTGGAACCTCAGTAATTTGTTCTCCTTCTGGAACATCATTAATAGAAAATACTTTTTCTTTAACTCTAGCATCTAAAAATAAAATTACTGAATCTATGAATCTTGGCGTTTTATAAAAATCATCTAACTCTGATATTTGACGGTGTAATTGATAAAACATTGGAATTGTTCCATTATTCGATACTGTTACAGGATAATTAAGATCATTCCATCCATCATATGCTATGAATAAATCAGGCTTGTAATCTATCAACTTATCCTTAATTAGTCTAGTTTCATGAAAAGATGTAGCTCCACCCACGCCTGCATTGATTACTTCAATTTCGTAATCTGTTTCAATATTGTCAAATTTTTGTTGTAAATAACCTGGTATTGTAGTTTTATCTGATGTTGAGAGTTGACCAAAAATAGTTGAACCACCCAAAATAAAAATTCTATATGTTTTTTCATCTTTTATTTGATTTAGTTCAGAACCTCTTAACCCATCACTGTTTATGTTAAATGATTTGGTATGTTGATTTGCACCTGATTCTGCATATGAATATGATTCTGTATAGAGATTATATGATTTCATGGAATAATAATCCTGACATATTTGTTTTATTTCTGATTCTGTTTTATCTGGATATATTTCACTTTGAATTACAGTATTAGTACAAAATGAACTTCGAGGATCTATGACATCTAATGCTACCCGTGATGTTATTTCAATTACGGATAATACTACAAGTAAAAATAAAATTCCCAATAAAAATTGTTTTTTGTAAGATACTTGAACTGACATTATTTATTTACCTTTGAAATCATATTATTTCCCATTACAAGAAAATCCATATCTGTTTTTTGTAGCATAGCATATGTTTGTTCAGGGGTATTCACTATTGGTTCTCCCATTACATTCATAGATGTGTTGATAATTACTGGTACTCCAGTAATCTTATAGAATTCGTTAATCAAATTATAATACAATTCATTACTTTCTTTAGAAACTGTTTGGAGTCGTCCCGTTCCATCTACATGGGTTACTGCTGGAATCTTCTTTGGCTTTTTGATTGGTGCTACCATCAACATGTATGGGCTGGGGATGTCTATTTCAAAATATTCTGATGCAAATTCTTCCATTATTGATGGTGCAAATGGCCTAAATGATTCACGATGTTTGATTTTGACATTAAGAATGTCTTTCATATCTGCACGCCTAGGATCTGCTAAAATACTCCTATTTCCAAGTGCACGTGGACCCCATTCCATCTTTCCCTGATACCATCCAACTATATTTCCATCAGAAATTAGTTGTGCAGTTTTCTGTAGTAATTCTGAATTTTCAAATGATTCGTATAAAATATTTTTAGAATCCAAAAATGTTTTAATTTCTTCATTATCAAATGATGGACCAACATATACATTTTGAATGATTGATTGTGTGTTATTAGATATTTTTTTAGAATTCTTATGATAAACATAATACAAATATTGTGCAGCTCCTACTGCACTACCTGCATCTCCTGGAGATGGTGGAATATGAATATTTTCAAATGGACCTTCTGTTAATATTTTATAATTTGCTACTCCGTTTAGTGCAACACCTCCACCAATACAGAGATTTTTCATTTTTGTTTTAGTTTGAATATGATTAACCATTTTCAAAATTACATCTTCTAATACTTTTTGTGCACTAGCTCCAATATCAAAATGAATTTGTAAAGTTTTTTCATCTCTAGTTTTTGGTTCTATTCCAAAGAGTTTTGCAAATTTTTTACTTGTCATTACTTTATCATATGTAAATGCAAAATATTCCATGTTAAGATGGATGCTTCCATCATTCTTGACATCAATTAAATTCTCCATAATCAAATCATAATACTTAGGCTTGCCATAGGATGATAATCCCATTAACTTGTATTCTCCTTCATTAACTTTGAATCCAAGAAAATATGTAAATGCTGAATAAAATAATCCTAATGAATGTGGCCAACGAATATCATTTGTTATTTCAATTGAATTATTTTTTGCAATTCCATATGAAGTTGTACTCCATTCTCCTACCCCGTCAATTGTTAGAATTGCTGATTCTTTAAATGGTGATGTGTAAAACGCATGTGCTGCATGTGATACGTGGTGTTCAGGAAATATTATTTCTCCCTTAAATCCCTTTAATGTTTTTTTTATGTCATCTTTAATCCATAATCGCTTATGAATCCATTTTGGAATAACATCTAAGAAACTATGTAATCCTCTTGGGGCAACTGCGATATAATTATCAAGTAATCTCTCAAATTTTAAAATTGGTTTATCATAAAATGCAACTGATTTTATTTGATCCGGAGTAATTTTTGCTTCATTTAAACACCACTTTATTGCTTCTTTAGGAAAGGAATCATCAAATTTTTTTCTTGAAAATCTTTCTTCTTCAACTGCACAAATTACATTTCCATCTTTAAGCAATGCAGCTGCAGAATCATGATAATAACATGATATTCCTAAATTATACATTAGTAATGCTTCCTAATTCTATTGGGTTCCGTTTTCTCTACATCCAACCAATAAGAATTTGATTGTTTTTTTAATCGTAATAAATCAATTTTTAATACTCTAAATAATATTCCATAAGTTGAAATTAATGTATAAAATAAAATTCCCAAAAAAATTTTTGTATTGATTATGGCAAGTATGTCAAGAGCTTTAGATAATTTTTTTGTAAAAACTTGTGTAATGGTGAAGATGCTGATCACACATATTACAAATATTTCTATTGAAAAAGATTGTGATACAGAAAATAAAATAAATAACCAGAAGGAAATTCCTAATGTCACCGCCAATGATTTGAATCTAGGTGAAGAGAGTTCCAATTTAAATTGGATAAACTAAACTTATGAAACCTGATTGTGCTAGTGCTGTTACTCCCATCATCAGTATTAACAAGCCTAGTATGGGAAACATATAGAACTTCCTTCTATTTATTAAAAATTCAGACATTTCTTTAATTAATGAAAATTTACTCAATATTTATGCTTGAAAAAGTTGCATTAATATTACTTTTTACTCATTAAAAACCATATTTTTTACTACCTCAATATTTTTCATTAATACTTTGTTAATTATTTTTAAAAAATCATAAAAAGGAAGATTAATCAATTTAAATTCATTTTGTAATAATATGAAAAAACTCTTCATCGTGGGAATTGGTAGTTTAACAGGTTCAAAGATAGCTGAATTAGGAAAAAATTACTATGAAATATCAGGAAGCTTTAATCTTCGTGATCCAAAAATTGAATCTATTCATTCACTAAAATATGATCTCACTAAAGATAATTCCTTAGAAAGAATTCTTAATGACTTTGCTCCAGATGTAATAATAAACTGTACTGCATTAAATAATGTAGATTATTGTGAAAAAAATCCAGTTCAATCTAAAAAAATTAATTCTGATTTTCTAAAAGAACTTAGTGGCTTATCAAATAACATGAATGCCAAATTGGTTCATCTTTCAACTGATTCTGTATTTGATGGAACAAAGGAAACATCATATGTTGAGACAGATGCCACAAACCCAATCAATGTTTATGGCAAAACAAAACTCATGGGAGAAAAATATGTTTTAAATTATCCAGAAAATTTGGTTATTCGTGCTAGTGTACTATATGGAATATTGCCTAAAGAAATCAAATCACTTGATACAAGTTCTAAAAAACCAATGAATTTTGCACAATGGTTAATAAATCAACTTAGAATGAATGAAAAAGTAAATATCATTACTGATGAATTAAGTACTCCAATTATAGCAGATGATTTTGCAAATTCTATTTTATATTTGCTTTCTAAAAATGCTTCTGGGAGATTTCATTCTGCACCTGATTTTAAAATATCTCGTTATGTTTTTAGTAGAAAATTAGCAAAATATTTAGAATTTAATGAAACACTTATTCTTCCAATTACAACAAAGAGTTTAGGGAGAAATGTAAAAACAGCTTCTAACAAATGTTTATCTTCTCATAAATTAAGAAAAATGGGTTTTAATTTTATGACATTAGATGAATCTTTTAATTTACTTAAATTACAAATGAACAGCTAGTTTATCCACTTTGTCCAATCATAATCATCAAAAAGTACATTTTCCATTTCATTATCATTAGGTTTCCATGCAATATCTGCTAAAGTTAAAACTGAAGATTCTTCATTACTTAGATTAACATGAGCAGATGAGATGTTTTTAGGAACTTGTACTATGGTTGGCTTTTTTTCACTTGATTCTATTTCTAAATATTTTCCATTTTCATCTTTTATAATAAAAACAACTTTTCCTTTAATACAAACAAAACAACTTGTTCGTTTTTTATGAACATGTGGACCTTTTCTACCTCCTTTAATCACGTTGGTAATGTAAATCATTTTTGGATCAGGGATAATTTTGTCCCAATCTCTCCAAATTGGAGTTAAATTTCCGTTAATACTACTATTTTTGATGTCTTTTGTTTCATGTGTCTCTAAATCAAAAATCTCAATTTTATTTATGTTCATTTCTTAGAATAGGTAATTTAATTATAAAAATCTTAAATCTATATTCAGTTATATGAATTAAATTATAGGAAATTATCTAAATAAAAAAAGTTCATTAAACTATACATCTTAGAAAAAATATGAATTTAATAATTACTGGTGGATTGGGGTTTATTGGAAGTACTTTTATTTTACAAATATTAGAGAAATATCCAAATTTTAAAATTGTAAATATTGATGCAGAATTTATTGGTTCTAATAAAAATAATTTACACCAGTTAAAAAATAATAAAAATTACAAATTTATTAAATCTGATATAAATAATTCAAAAGTTTTAGAAAAACATATTCCAAATTGTGATATTGTTATTAATTTTGCAGCAGAATCACATGTAGATAGAAGTATTTCTGGACCAAAACCATTTATTCATTCTAATGTTTTAGGTGTTTACTCTATTTTAGAATCTATTAGAAAATTTAAAAAGAAATTGATTCAAGTTTCAACAGATGAAGTTTTTGGTAGTTTGAAAAGAGGCAGTGCTAAAGAAAATACTTTTTTTAATCCTGCCAGTCCATACGCTGCATCAAAAGCATCTGCTGAAATGTTAGTAAAATCATATACTACCACATATGATTTAGATATTATGATAACTCGATGTACAAATAATTATGGTCCGAGACAGTTTGAAGAAAAATTAATTCCCAAAGTAATTAGTTATGCAATAAAAAATAAAAAAATTCCAGTATATGGAACAGGTAAAAATATTCGTGATTGGATATATGTTGGTGATCATTGTGAAGCTCTTGAAAAAGTACTTTTCAAAGGAAAAAAAGGTGAATCTTACAATATTTCTGCATCAAATGAATTAACGAATTTAAAAATTATTAAAAAAATTCTAAAAAAAATGCAAAAATCTGATGAACTTATTGAATTTACATCTGATAGATTAGGACATGACTACAGATATAGCCTAGATTCATCGAAAGCTCAAAAATCTCTAAAGTGGTCTCCTAAAACTGATTTAGATAAAGGATTAGATTTAACTATTAACTGGTATCTTGAAAAAGTTAGAAAATGAAAGGAATTATTTTACATGGTGGGTATGGAACACGATTAGGCCCTCTTACTTTTTCTGGACCTAAACAATTATTGCCAATTGCAAACAAACCTATGTCTCAATATGCTCTTGAAGATTTGATAAAATCAGGAATTTCTGAAATTGCAATAGTTCTAGGTGATATTTATCCACAACGTGTGAGAGATTATTATGGAGACGGAAAAATTTTTGGAGTAAAAATTACCTATGTTTATCAAGAAAAACCTAAAGGAATTTCACATGCAATTGGATTATGTAAAGATTTTATCGGTGATGATAAGTTTGTTGTTTATCTGGGGGATAATGTATTAAGAAAAGGACTTGGTAATTTAACAAAAAAATTTATTGAAAGTAAAAATGAATTTATGATTTTGTTATCTCAAGTTGATGATCCTTCTAGATTTGGAATTGCAGAATTTGAAAATGAAATACTTAGTAAAATTGTTGAAAAACCAAAAAATACCAAATCTAATCTTGCAGTAATTGGAATTTATTTTTTAAACCCAAAAATCTTTTCAATAATTGAAAAATTAAAACCATCTTCGCGCGGTGAATTAGAAATTACTGACGCATTACATATTGCTCTTAAAAATAATGTTTCAATAGGATATGAAAAAGTTACAGGTTGGTGGAAAGATACTGGTACTCCTGAAGACATTTTAGATGCACATAGGCTAATTCTTGAAACATTAGATACCAATGAATTGATTAGTACGACTAGTCCAAATTCAAACAAAATCATAATGGGAAAAAATTGTGTTATAAGCTCTGATACTAAAATTATATCTCCTGTTATACTAGGTGATAATTGTAAAATATCATCTGCCCAAATTGGCCCAAATGTGACTATTGGTTCTAATTCAAAAATATCTAATGCCAAAATTATTAATTCTATTATAATGGAAAATTGTATCATTTCTATTTCTAAACATATTTCATCTAGTATAATATCAAATAATTCTGAAATAATTCAAAGCAATTCACTTGATCAAGAATTTTTGATTGGTGAAAAGTCTAAAATTAATCTATAATTTGGATTATTGTTTAATTTTCTATTTTGTCTTTTATGTAACTAATTGATTTTACTGGTGTTGGATCTGTTTCTAATAAAACTGCTTTGTAAATTGAACAATAATCTAAAATGTAAATTAAATTAATTAATTTTGATAAGATACTGCCTTCAATAGAATTTATTTCTCTAAAATCAATTTTATTTTCAGAAAAATATTCCTTAATTATATTCCATCTTTCTTTAGTTTTAATATAATCATCTTTTCCTTGAATGATAATTGGATTTACATTACTTTTTCTTTCCCATGAAACAATTCCATTATGACATGCTTCAACAACATCTTCAGCAATTACATGTATTTTCACATTTTCTTGAAGAATATTTTTAAATCTAATTGCAATAGATTCTAATCCAAATGGATAATATATCATAGGAATCCCTGTTATCCATTCTGCTAGATTAAGAGATGTATTACTTTTTGTTAAATTTGAGGATCTAATTTTTTTATTAATATTTTCTAATTCTATTATAGATTCGTTAATATCTTGTTTTTTTATTTTAAGTGTTGAATGTAATACATTCAAAATTGTATATAGATATGAAGTGAATGAAGCTCTAGGAGAATGATATTTAGTAACTAATCTATGTTCAATTTTATTATTTTTACAAAATACTTCCATTTTTCCTCCTGAAGAAAATGCAATAATCTTACTTTTTATTTCATTAGCTGATTTTAACACAGATAAAGTTTCGACTGTATTTCCTGAAACACTTATTGTAATTACTAATGTATTTTCATTAACTGTTGATGGTAAAACATAGCCTTTAATCACATTAACATGAATTTTTGTTTTAGATAATATGGATGATAGTATGTCTCCAATAGCTCCTGAACCTCCCATTCCTGCAATGACTATATGTTCAATATTTTTAAAATTGATGTCTTTTTGTTTTGATTCAAATGATTTACGAGCAATTATTGGCCATTCATCATAAATTTTATACATTTTTTTTGTATCGTATTTGTCTAGAGTAGATATGTTCAATATTTTAAATTTAATGTCTACAATAAAATATCTATCTACACTAAATTCATTCCATTGATTTTTAAAAAGCCTAATTTATTATGAAATATTGGAAAATATTAGTGGTTTACGAACAGTAGAGTGGAAAAATAATAAAGTAATTATGATTGAACAAACCAAATTACCTAATGAATTAGTGTTTGTTGAATATGATGATTTTAACCAAGTTGCAAATGCCATCAAAACTTTGATAGTACGAGGTGCTCCTGCAATTGGAGTATCCGGTGCATTTGGATTAGGATTGGCTGCTTTACAAAGTAAAGCAACAACAAAAGATGAATTGTTATCTAATTTAGAAGATGCAAGAAAAATTCTATTTGCAACAAGACCAACTGCAGTTAACTTGGGTTGGGGATTAGAAAAAATAATGAATGTAGCAAAGACTGGAGAAACAGTAGACCAAATCAGAGAATTAGTAATATCAACTGCTAAAAAAATGGCAGATGAAGATATTGAGATCAATAAATCTATGGGAAAAAATGGTTCAGTTCTTTTTGATGATAATGATACTATCATGACTCACTGTAATGCTGGTGCATTAGCTACTGTTGCATATGGAACTGCATTAGGTGTAATCAGAGCAACTAGAGAAAGTGGAAAAAATGTTAAAGTCATTGCTACTGAAACTAGACCGATTCAACAAGGTTCAAGATTAACTGCATTTGAATTAAAACATGATGGATTTGATGTAAGTTTAGTTCCTGATACTGCAGTAGGATATTCAATGGCTAATGGATTAGTTAACAAAGTTGTAGTCGGTGCTGATAGAATTGTTAAAACTGGTCATGTTTTTAATAAAATTGGAACATATCAGGTAGCAACAATGGCAAAACAGCATGGAATTCCATTTTATGTAGCAGCCCCGTTATCAACAATAGACATGGAAACAAAATCTGAAGATGTGATTATTGAAATGAGAAAAGGAAGTGAAGTTACAGGTATAGGTGAAAAAAAGACTGCTCCTGATGATATAGGTGTGATAAATCCTGCATTTGATATGACTCCTCCTGAATTAATTGCTGGAATTATTACTGAAAAAGGTGTGGCTACCGCACCTTATGAAGAATCACTTACAAAATTATTCCAAGCTAATTAATACAAAGTTTTTATTGTTTTTCAATTTTCAGTATAAAAGATGAGTACAGTTTCTCCACAAGCAATTGAAGAATCTCTAAAACAATGTATGGATCCTGAAGTTCCTTTGAACATTGTTGAAATGGGATTAATTTATGGAATTGATGTTAAAGAAAATAATGATGTAGATATCAAAATGACTATGACTACTCAGGGTTGTCCTTTACATGAAACTTTAGTCGCAGATGCAACAAGATTTGCTAAAAAAGTTCCTGGTGTTAATAATGTG
>Ga0315331_10001261_pt1 | contig 18845 bp, 14 predicted proteins | sample M160m34915metaG_FD_203456 | JGI IMG/M metagenome (GOLD analysis project Ga0315331, IMG submission 203456) | Ammonia-oxidizing marine archaeal communities from Monterey Bay, California, United States - M1 60m 34915 | ecosystem: Environmental > Aquatic > Marine > Intertidal zone | place: USA...
AATTAATAGCGCAGCGCAAACTAAATCGATCTTGCGAATCTTTGTACAAGTATTTTCCTTCTCATTGTGAGCGAGGTTTTTATCAAAAAAATTCTTAATTCTGTTTAACATAACAACTTCTAATTCACCTATAAATTCTCTTATTACGTATGAGCCAATATACTTTTTACATTATTCCGTAAACTAACTTTCAAGCTCAATTTTTAGGTTGTACTCAAAGCTCATGGATAATGCCATAGAAAATTGACTAATTGTGTTTATTTATTTTCAAATCGTCTTTACGTTTCTTTTAGTAAACATACGTTATTGCATCTTTCACTACTTCCAAACCAGCGTTTTCTCGGTAAGCATTTTCACTTAAGTGCCGACGATACAGTTTTCCGCCTTTTTGACCCTTAAACAGACCGAGTATGTGCCGTGTCATATGTATCAGAGGCGTTCCCCTTGCTAGCTCTGATTCCATATAAGGGAAGTACTCCTCAAGATAATCAATTCGTGATTTATTGTTCTTTACTTCCTGAAATAACCTTTTGTCGACTTGATCCAATAAGTAAGGATTTTTATAAGCCTCTCTGCCTAGCATTACTCCATCTACTTTTAGTAAAAATTGGTCTACCTCGTCTATATTAGTTATCCCCCCGTTTATGATTATTTCTAATTTTGGGAAAGCTTTTTTTATGGCAAATACTCTTTCGTAATTTAAGGGGGGTATTTCACGGTTTTCTTTTGGACTTAATCCGCTCAATATAGCTTTACGGGCATGAATAATAAAAAGATTGCAGCCTGCAGTGGCAACCGTGTTAACAAAGTCCATCAGCTCTTCCTCAGAGTCTTTATCATCAACGCCTATTCGGCATTTAACGGTAACTGGAACAGTTACTGCTTCCATCATTTTGCTGACGCAATCCCGAACTAGCGGAGGGTCAGTCATCAGGCAAGCTCCAAAAGACCCCGATTGTACCCGCTCGCTGGGGCATCCAACATTTAAGTTTATTTCGTCAAACCCGGCTTTTTCACCGAGCTTTGCAGCACGTGCTAGTTCTACAGGATTTGACCCACCGATTTGTAAGGCTACTGGATTCTCGTCAGCATGATGTTGCAATAAGTAATTAGCATCGCCATGTTCCAGTGCGGCACTCGTTACCATTTCGGTATACAGCAGGGCATGTTTGGTAAATTGACGCAAAAACACCCTATCATGACGATCGGTCCAATCCATCATTGGTGCGATACAAAATTTATGTTTGTGCATGATTCATAAATTGTCGTACACAGTAGAGATCTATTTAGCGATAGTGCCCATCTATCTCAATAGATTAGATATTGATAGCCTTTCTGATGGATATGTTTAAGTGTGGGTGCCAGATAGGAAATGGATACGATTCGCGTATAATCTTTGTCTTTATTTCTTTAAGTAATTTTTAACATGAGCAATATTCGAACACGTATAGCTCCGTCACCAACTGGCGATCCTCATGTTGGTACGGCTTATATTGCATTATTTAATCGATGCTTTGCAAATCAGCAAAAAGGCAAGTTTATTCTTCGTATCGAAGATACGGATAAGGCCAGAAGTAGTTCTCGGTCGGAACAGGATATTCTGCAAGCTCTGCGGTGGCTCGGTTTAGATTGGGATGAAGGTCCTGATAATGGTGGCGATTATGGGCCTTACCGGCAGAGTGAGCGATCGGAAATGTATTCAACACATAGTCAGATTTTACTTGAAAATGGTTGTGCATTTCATTGTTTCTGCACTAGTGAGCGTCTTAGCCTACTCCGACAAGAACAAATTGCAAACAAGCAACAAGTTGGTTATGACGGCCACTGCTTGCACCTTACTCCGATTGAAGTAAAAGCGAAACTAGAAAGAAAAGAAGAACATGTTATCCGCATGAAAATTCCTGAAGCCGGTGAATGTGCTTTTGACGACTTGTTACGTGGAGAGGTGCGTATCAGTTGGTCACAGATAGACATGCAAGTATTGATGAAGTCAGACGGACTTCCAACTTATCATTTTGCAAATGTTGTTGACGATCACCTAATGGCAATTAGCCATGTAATAAGAGGTGAGGAGTGGATAAATTCGATGCCAAAACATGTGCTTCTCTATGAGTATTTTGGTTGGGAAGCTCCAATATTCTGTCATATGCCTTTGCTTCGTAATCCTGATAAAAGTAAATTAAGTAAGCGCAAAAATCCTACGAGTATTGGATATTATCGGGCAATGGGCTATATGCCAGCTGCGTTGACCAATTATCTTGGCATGATGGGATGGACTATGCCCTCAGGTGAGGAAAAATTTTCCCTTGATGAGATGGCTAAAGAGTTTGACATAAGTCGAGTATCTTTGGGTGGGCCTATTTTTGATCGTGAAAAACTAGATTGGTTGAATGGCAAATATATCAGAGAAGATTTAAGTGATGCTGAATTCATGGCGCAGTTTGCAAGTTGGGCTTTCCAAAGTGAAAAAATGGCGGTTATAGTTCCTCTGATCAAGCAGCGTGTAGAGCGTTTTAGTGATGTTGCAGATCTTGGTCAATTTTTTATTAGTGCAGATGTTTCTATTTCATCTGAAGATTTTGAACACAAATCCATTACACCTGAGCTAGGGTTGAAAATACTTCAATTCACGCTCTGGCACTTAGAGGCTTTAATTGAGTGGAATAGGGAATCAGTTGAAAGTGTATTGCAAAGCTTGGCAACATCTCTTGGATTAAATATTAGGGATTTATTGTTCCCTTTATTTATAGCGATTACTGGAAAAGGGGTTTCAATTTCTGTAATTGAATCGATTGCTATCTTGGGTCTGGATATTAGTCGCGCGCGTTTGCGTAATGGAATTACTGTACTTGGAGGTGTCTCAAAGAAGCTGGCGAAAAATTTAGAAAAGGAATATCGTCTATTAGACTAAGCTCGTTTGACAGTCCTATTTTCTGTGCTTAGAATTCGCGTTCTTAAAATCCCTTCCTGCTACATGGGGCCTTAGCTCAGCTGGGAGAGCGCGACGCTGGCAGCGTTGAGGTCACCGGTTCGATCCCGGTAGGCTCCACCATATTTTATTATAAATAGTAGTTTGTGCCGGAAGCAGTCCTCGGCCCTTCTCGAAGACTCAGTCGCTAAAGCATTAATCAGGATAATCCCGCTTAGTATAGCCCTTGTAGAGCTGACGTGGTCTGCCGATCCTATAACCATTGCTTAACATCTCATGCCAATGTGCTATCCAACCCGGGGTTCTGCCTGTTGCAAATATGACAGTAAATAAACTAGTCGGAATGCCAATGGCCTTCAGAATAATTCCAGAATAGAAATCAACATTTGGGAATAATTTACGCTCAATAAAATATTCATCCTCCAACGCAATTTGTTCTAACTTTCGAGCAATGCGAAACAATGGATTGTTATCACTACCTAACTCGTCCAAGACGTCTGCACAAATCCCTCTAATTACTGTCGCTCTTGGGTCATGATTTTTGTAAACGCGGTGCCCAAAACCCATTAGACGAAATGGATCATCTTTGTCTTTTGCCCGTAGAATGAATTCGTCAATACGTGACTCATCTCCGATTTCATGAAGCATTTCCAGCACAGCTTCATTGGCACCCCCATGGGCGGGGCCCCAAAGTGCGGCAATACCCGACGCTATGCAAGCGTAGGGGTTAGAACCCGTAGAACCTGCCAAACGTACGGTTGAAGTGGATGCATTTTGTTCATGGTCTGCATGAAGAAGGAACAGAGTATCCATTGCTTTTGAAATAGTAGGAGAGACTCTTGGTGGTTCACATGGCGTGCCGAACATCATGTGGATAAAATTTTCCGCCAGGCTCATATTGTTTTGAGGATACATAAACGGTTGGCCGACCCCGTGTTTGTAGCACATAGCTGCCAGAGTAGGCATCTTGGCTATAACACGGATAGCTGCAGCCATTCGATGGTCGGGGTTATCAATGTCTAATTCATCATGATAGAAAGCAGAGAGAGCCCCAACGACACCGCAAAGCATTGCCATAGGGTGTGCATTTCGAGGAAACCCTTTAAAAAACAAATGGATTTGCTCGTCAACCATAGTGTGATAACGAATTTCGTTCTCAAATACTTCTTTTTCAGATGTATTAGGAAGATCACCTTGTAACAACAAATAACACACTTCCAAGAAGTCGGATTTTTTAGCTAATTGCTCGATAGGATAGCCCCGGTGCAGAAGTACGCCCGCACTGCCGTCAATGTAAGTAATGTCTGAATCGCATGCTGCAGTTGAGACGAATCCAGGGTCGTAAGTAAAGATTCCTTTGCTTACCAAACTGCGCACATCAACTACATCAGGGCCAGTACTGCCTTCATAAACGGGGAGCTCTATGGGGTCTGCTTTACCGTCAATGGTTAACTGAGCCTTTCTTTCACTCATTCTTGACTCCTGTGAATTATTCTTAGACTACGTATTATTGCTTTATAAAACAGACACATGGGGATATATTTTTGACGCAATATGTGGCTCGCTTAGCACTAAACAGGGTCGGCAATACTAGGTAGAGACCCCGCCCCTTGTCAAACTTTTGTCGAAATTTTACTTAAAATAAGGGGTGCTATTCGATGAATTAACGCGGCCCGTCCTTGAGGCGCTTATATTGTCCTAAGTGTTTTTGGGGTTGTAATCACCCAAAACTAGGTGGAGTTAATTTTTCATAGTGACGTTTTTGTCAATTGACAAACTACTGTCATTAACTACCTTAGGCTCGGGTGATTTATTGTAATAACTGGGTGATCGGAATATACTTTGCTCCGACTTAAATCCCCAATTTGTGTAATTATTTCAATTAGTTTGCGTTTTTTTCCAAATCCGCAAATAACATTTTTCGGCTTTAAAAAGTTCCAATTTATAGGCATGACGTGAAAGATAAAAGACCCGTAAATCTCGACATAACCACAATAAAATTTCCCCTTGCTGCAATTGCTTCTATTCTCCACCGCATATCGGGAATAGGGCTCTTTTTTGGGGTCGGAATTTTACTGTATTTTTTACAGATATCGCTGCGGTCCGAGGCAGAATTTGAGCGAGTAGCTGTATTGCTTGATGGTCTCTTGATGACATCGCTTTTAGGGCTGATACTTTTAGCGATGATCTACCACCTGATTGCAGGAATAAAACATCTTTTGCTCGACTTAGGTATAGGTGAATCGAAGCAGGGAGCAAAGAGAGGCACCATAATTATGTGGATTATGTTCGTGCTTGTTACAGGAGTTGCGGTGGGGCTGCTATGGTAAATCGCGTTATAAATTTCCGCCGCTCAGGAATTTTCGATTGGATCATTCAACGGTTCAGTGCTGTGGTCCTCGCAGCGTACACTATTTTTATCCTTGGTAATTTCCTTCTGTGCGCTGATATGGATTTCCACGCATGGAAATCCATATTTGATTCAATCTTTACGCGCGTATTTAGCATCATTACATTAATAGCGCTTTGTGCTCATGCTTGGGTTGGAATGTGGACGGTAACTACTGATTACATTACGTCAGTACAATTTGGTAAGAATGCGACAGTCTTGCGGTTTGTTTTTCAGTTCTTTGTATTTTTAATACTTACGGCTTACTTGATTTGGGGCGTTCAGATTTTTTGGGGTAGTTAGATGACTGAGGTTAGAAGTATTTCATTTGATGCGGTGATAGTTGGTGGCGGAGGAGCTGGGATGCGGGCTGCCCTGCAACTTGCGCAATCAGGATATAAAACCGCTGTTATCTCAAAAGTATTCCCCACTCGCTCCCATACAGTTTCCGCTCAAGGAGGTATCACCTGCGCCATAGCTAGTGACGACCCGGATGATGATTGGCGTTGGCATATGTACGACACAGTTAAAGGATCTGACTATATCGGTGACCAAGATGCCATCGAATACATGTGTAGTGAAGGGCCGCAAACTGTTTTTGAATTAGAGCATATGGGGTTGCCGTTTTCTCGAACAGATAATGGGCGTATTTATCAAAGACCATTCGGCGGTCAGTCAAAAGACTTTGGTAATGGCGGGCAGGCTGCACGAACTTGCGCTGCTGCAGATAGAACTGGCCATGCTTTACTGCACACTTTGTATCAGGCTAATTTAAAAAACAATACTGCATTTTTTAATGAGTGGTATGCGACTGATTTGGTGAAAAATCAAGACGGTGAAATTGTTGGTGTAATTACAATCAATATAGAAAATGGTGAAATCGTTTTCATAAACTCTAAAGCAACAGTATTCGCCACAGGCGGCGCAGGGCGTATTTATGCGTCGACAACAAATGCTTTAATTAATACTGGCGATGGAGTTGGTATGGCTTTGCGTGCCGGATATCCCACACAAGATATGGAGATGTGGCAGTTTCATCCGACCGGCATTTATGGCGCAGGAACGCTGGTCACAGAAGGATGTCGCGGAGAAGGCGGGTATCTAATTAACAAGGATGGTGAACGTTTTATGGAACGTTATGCACCGACGGCAAAAGATTTGGCGGGCAGAGATGTAGTTGCGCGGTCGATGGTGTTGGAAATTTTAGAAGGCAGAGGATGTGGTGAAGCCGGCGATCACGTTATGCTTAAACTTGATCATTTAGGTGAGGAGGTACTTAATTCAAAACTGCCTGGAATTCTTGAATTATCGCGTACTTTTGCTCACGTTGATCCCATTAAGGAACCAATTCCCGTGGTGCCTACCTGTCATTATATGATGGGTGGAATTCCAACCAATGTTCACGGTCAAGCATTAATACATAGCGCTGCTGGCGAAGACAAAATCATTCCTGGTTTGTTTGCAGTAGGCGAAGCCGCCTGTGTCTCAGTTCATGGAGCCAATCGCCTTGGAGGAAATAGCTTGCTAGATCTCGTGGTTTTCGGCCGTGCAGCCGGCAAATACATTGAAGAGATGCTGGCTCAGGGTGTTGAGCAACGCAACGCAAGTAAATCAGATATTGATAGTTCTATGATTAGGTTACAAAGACTAAACGAATCTTCTTCGGGGGAAAGCGTTCCCCAGTTAAGATCAAAATTGCAAAATATTATGCAAAGCCATTTCGGCGTATTTCGAAAAGGGAATTTTATGCAAGAAGGCATTAAGAAATTGGAAGAGCTTAGGGAGCAAATTGCAAATGTTCACCTTAAAGATAAGAGCAATACATTTAACACTGCGCGCATTGAAGCGTTAGAGCTCGAAAATTTATTTGAAGTCGCTGAGGCTACGGCAGTTGCTGCTGAAGCAAGAACTGAAAGTCGTGGTGCGCACGCGCGTGATGATTTTAGGGAGCGTGATGATGAAAACTGGCTATGTCATTCTATGTATTTTCCTGCTGACAAAACAGTTGGTAAACGAGTAGTAAATTTCAAACCGAAAACCGTAGATGCTTTCGAACCCAAAACCAGAACTTATTAAGGAAGCTATGCCGTGTTAGTCAGCATATATCGCTACAATCCAGAAACCGACGATAAGCCCGTTATGCAGGATATCGATATCGAAGTTCCGTCTGGAAAAGACTTAATGGTTCTGGATGTTTTGGCGCTCGCGAAAGAGAAGGATCCAACAGTAGCTTACAGGCGTTCTTGCAGGGAGGGAGTGTGCGGTTCTGACGGCATGAATATTAATGGAAGTAATGGGCTCGCCTGCATCACCCCTTTATCTGATGTGGTGATACCCGGGAAAAAACTAATCTTACGCCCTTTGCCCGGACTGCCCGTTATACGGGATTTAGTGGTGGACATGTCCATCTTTTATAAACAGTTCGAAAAAGTAAAACCCTACCTTCTCAATGATGATCCAGCTCCCAGAATTGAGCGATTACAAACACCGGAGGATCGCGCAAAATTAGATGGACTGTATGAATGTATTCTCTGCGCTTGCTGTAATACTAGCTGTCCTTCGTTCTGGTGGAATCCGGATAAATTTATTGGGCCTGCCGGCCTTCTTCAGGCCTATAGATTTCTAGCGGATAGCCGCGACACTGCTAGCACGGAAAGACTCGAAGGCCTCAAAGATCCATTCAGCGTGTTTCGCTGCCGTGGCATCATGAACTGCGTAGCTGTTTGTCCTAAGGGTTTAAACCCGACCCGAGCAATTGGCCATATCAGGAGTATGTTGATCTCTCAAGGAGCTTAACAACTCGAAAGGACTCAATAGCAAATCATTATTTCTATGGTTGCAGTACTAGAGGTTGAGATATGCAAGATAAATTAATGGAAGTAATGTGGAGTACAGGGCACCTGTCAGGCTCCAACGTACAGTATGTGGAAAATCTCTACGAAATATTTTTGTCTGATCCAGCTTCTATTCCAGAACAATGGCAAGAACTTTTTCAATCATTACCCGCTATAAACGGATCTGACGAAGTCGAAGTATCGCACGCAGAGATAAAAAAAGATTTTATAGCGCTCGGAAAAATTAGCCGCTACAAGCAAGTTCTAAGCAATGATGCGGTCGTTAATTCTGAACATGAAAGTAAACAAGTACAAGTTTTACAATTAATCAGCTCTTATCGGGTTAGGGGGCATCAGAAAGCTTCTTTAGATCCTCTATCACTAATGCATCGAGAGAGAGTGCCGGACCTCGAACTGGGCTTCCATAATTTATCTCAAATCGATACTTCCACTATTTTTCAAACTGGCTCTTTGTTTATAAGCAAAGAAAGAGCTTCATTGAAAGACATAATTAATACCCTAGAGCGCATTTACTGTAATTCGATTGGCTATGAGTTTATGCATATCGTCAATTTGGAGGAGAAACAATGGATCCAACAACGAATTGAAAGCAATGATGGAATCCCTTCGTTTGAAAATGAAGTTAAACGCCACTTACTTGAACGATTAACTGCGGCCGAAGGCTTGGAAAAACATTTAGACTCCAAGTATCCAGGGACCAAACGATTCGGACTTGAAGGTTGTGAAAGCCTCATTCCGGCTTTAGACGAAATAGTTCAAGTCGCTGGCGCATACGGAGTTAAAGAAATAGTCCTCGGCATGGCTCATCGTGGGCGCCTAAATGTCTTGGTTAATATTTTAGGAAAGAATCCTGCGGAATTATTTGATGAATTTGAAGGCAAAGCGGTCTACCAAAGTTCGGGGGACGTAAAATATCACCAGGGGTTCTCGTCGAATATTATGACGGCTGGTGGGGAATTGCACATGGCGATGGCATTTAATCCATCTCATTTAGAAATTGTCTCTCCGGTTGTAGAAGGGTCCGTGCGTGCAAGGCAATCTCGTCGTGATGATAAAGAGGGTAGATTTGTATTACCAATACTCGTGCACGGTGACGCGGCAATTGCTGGACAGGGCGTTGTCATGGAGACATTCCAGATGTCCCAAACTCGTGCATATGGCACTGGTGGTACGATTCACATTGTAATCAATAACCAGGTCGGTTTTACGACCAGTAGACAGGATGACGCTCGCTCGACTGAATATTGCACTGATGTTGCAAAAATGATTCAGGCTCCTATTTTTCATGTTAATGCTGATGATCCTGAAGCCGTTTTATTCGTGACTAAATTGGCGTCGGATTTTAGATATCAATTTAAGAAAGATGTGGTCATTGATTTAGTCTGCTATCGAAGACGAGGGCACAATGAAACCGATGAGGGCTCAATCACGCAACCTTTGATGTATTCCGCTATTAAGCAACATAAAACAACTCGCGCGCTCTATGCTGAGAAACTCGGCGCACAAAATATAGTGACAGCTTTGGATGCGGATTTAATGAATGCTGCCTTTCGTGCTGAATTAGATACAGGTGAGCACGTTGTAAAAAGCTTAGTAAAAGAACCCTCAGTGGAACTATTTGTTGATTGGAGTCCTTACTTAGGCCACGACTGGAGCCCAAATTATAATACTTCAATCCCGCTTGCCACGTTACAGGCTCTCGCAAAAAAGCTAATAGAAATTCCTAATGGTTTTACTCTTCAGCGCCAAGTAAAGAAAATATTTGATGATCGCTCTAAGATGGCGGAAGGGGAAAGCCCTGTTGACTGGGGTTTTGCAGAAAGTCTTGCTTATGCGAGCATTTTAACCAGCGGCAATAAAGTACGCATCACCGGTCAAGATGTAGGTCGTGGTACCTTCTCTCATAGACATGCAGTTGTTCATGATACTCATACTGGTAATGAATACATTCCTTTACAAAATATGGAGAAAGACCAAGGATCCTTTACTATCTATGACTCTTTATTGTCAGAAGCTGCCGTTCTTGCATTTGAATATGGCTACGCGACAACGACTCCAAATGCATTAGTGATTTGGGAAGCTCAGTTTGGTGACTTCGCAAATTCGGCACAGGTAGTTATTGATCAATTTATTGCGAGTGGTGAACATAAATGGTCGCGGCTATGTGGTCTAACTTTGTTGCTACCCCACGGATATGAAGGTCAAGGACCTGAACACTCATCCGCTCGGTTAGAAAGGTTTCTTCAGCTGAGTGCAGAGCATAACATTCAAGTTTGCTTGCCAACCACATCGTCTCAAGTATTCCATATGTTACGTAAGCAAGTATTATGCCCTTTACGTAAACCGCTCATTGTTATGTCTCCTAAAAGCTTGTTACGTCATAAAGAGACAGTATCCACGATGACTGAGATGGCAGAAGGTAGTTTTCAGGTCATAATTGATGAAACAGATGGCTTTGATGCGGAAAAAGTAGAGAAAGTCGTAATTTGTAGTGGAAAGGTTTACTACGAATTGAGAGAGGAAAGGCGGACTCGAGAATTAGACAATATAGCCATAATACGTTTAGAACAATTATATCCTTTCCCTCACGAAGATTTTGAAAACTGTCTGTTACAGTACAAGAACGCTAAGACCATTACGTGGTGCCAAGAAGAGCCAATGAATCAAGGCGCCTGGTATTCTAGTCAGCATCACATCCGCCGCGTACTAAACGAACATTTCCCTGAAGTTTGGCTTGAGTATGCTGGAAGAGAGGCGTCTGCAGCTGCAGCAGCAGGCTATCCAGCATTACATATGAGTCAACAGCAAAAATTTATTGATGAGGCACTTAGCTAATCATGACAATTAAGATAAAAGCACCAACCTTACCGGAATCCGTCCCCGATGGAACGATCGCAACCTGGTATAAGAATATTGGAGACAATGTAAGACGTGATGAGCTTTTAGTAGACATTGAGACAGATAAAGTAGTCATAGAAGTTGTCTCACCAAAGGATGGTGTCTTAAAAGAAATTATAAAAAACGCAGGTGACACGATTGTCAGCAATGAGGCAATCGGCGCTTTGGCGGAACGATCTAATGATCTGATTTCTGGAAAGGCGAAAGTGAGCTTGGAAATTAAAGACTCAGCGAATAATAAGGAGCCTATTGTCAGCCCTGCAGCAAAAAAACTTATTGAGGAGAGTAATCTGAATTCTGAGGTTATCGAGGGTAGTGGTAAAAATGGCCGGATAACTAAAGAAGATGTCGTTAGTCATCTTTCAGCTGAGGCGCCGACTCCCAGCAGGTCACCCATGGCCGGGATAAGTTCTGGTCTTCCAATATCTTCGGAAGGTAGGATAGAAGAAAGGGTACCTATGAGCCGCCTTCGTGCCACGGTTGCTAAACGATTGCTCCATGCATCACAAAGCACTGCAATGTTGACAACTTTCAACGAAGTCAACATGCAGCCCATTATAGACATCCGGACTAAATATAAAGAAGAATTTGAAAAAAGCCATGAAGGTGTGCGTTTGGGCTTTATGTCTTTTTTCGTAAGGGCGTCAATTGAAGCTCTTAAGCGATATCCAGCCGTTAATGCATCTCTAGACGGTAACGAATTTGTCTATCATGGTTATCAGGACATCGGCGTAGCCATTGGGGGGCCACGTGGATTAGTAGTCCCGGTATTAAGAAATGCTGACAATATGGGGCTTGCACAGATCGAAAAGGAGATTAGTAGTTTTGGCAAGAAGGCGCAAGATGGAAAATTGTCGATTGAAGAAATGAAAGGTGGCACCTTTACAATTTCAAATGGCGGTGTATTTGGCTCCTTGCTCTCAACACCGATACTAAATCCACCTCAGACAGCCGTATTGGGAATGCATAAAATTCAAGAGCGCCCTATGGCGGTGGAAGGGGAAGTTAAGATTTTGCCTATAATGTACCTCGCACTTTCTTATGATCATCAAATGATCGATGGCAAAGAGGCAGTTCAATTCCTAGTTACTATTAAAGAATTATTAGAAGATCCCACGCGACTCTTGTTGGAAATCTAAGAGCAGATTGAGAGACTAGTATGAGTAAAGAATATGATGTCGTTGTAATTGGGTCCGGTCCAGCAGGCTATGTCGCCGCTATAAGGTGTGCTCAGCTAGGCCTTTCGACTGCGATTGTTGAAAAGTGGCGCAACAGTGATAATGAAACTGTTCACGGGGGCACATGTTTAAATGTTGGCTGCATTCCTTCAAAGGCTTTACTCGACTCATCCTATAAATATTCTGAAGCAAAAGAACACTCTGATGTCCATGGAATCAAATTACAAAATGTAAGTATTGATGTCCCCGCGATGATTGCCCGTAAAGATAAAGTTGTTAGTCAATTAACTCAGGGTGTGAAAGGACTTTTTACGGCAAACAAAATTGATGACATTGCCGGCGCTGGAAAGGTTGTTAGTAACAACAAGGTAAAAGTGATTAGCCACGATGGTGAAGAGCAAGAGTTAACAGCTAACCATATAATAATTGCTGCCGGGTCAGTACCAATAAATATTCCCTCGGCGCCTATTGACCAAGAGACGATCGTTGACTCAACGGGTGCTCTAGAATTTCAAGAAGTGCCAAAGCGCTTGGGGGTAATTGGTGCTGGGATTATCGGACTTGAATTAGGGAGTGTGTGGTCTCGATTAGGTTCTAAGGTTGTAGTCCTAGAGGCACTTGAAGATTTTCTCCCTGCTGTTGACAAACAAATCGCAAAGGAAACGTTAAAAGTTCTCGAAAAGCAAGGTCTTGAAATAAAACTAGGAGCTCGGGTCACTTGCACCAAGTTAAGCAAAGGTGCTAAGAAAACTGTCATAATTGAATTTTCCGACACTGAAGGGGTTCAAAAGGCGGAGTTCGACAAACTGATAGTCGCTGTTGGTCGACGGCCATTTACTGATGACCTGCTGGAAGCTTCTGCGGGAGTAGAGCTAGACGAAAGAGGTTTTATAAAAGTTAACGATCAATGTGAAACCAATGTTCCAGGTGTTCATGCAGTCGGAGACGTAGTGCGAGGCCCGATGCTTGCACACAAAGCAATGGAAGAAGGAATTATGGTTGCTGAGCGTATTGCGGACAAAAAGATGCAAGTGAATTACGATCTCGTTCCCTCCGTAATATACACACACCCTGAGATCGCCTGGATAGGAAAAAACGAAGAAGAACTGAAGGCATCTGGTATCGACTACAATATAGGGGTATTCCCTTTTGCTGCGAGCGGGCGGGCGCTTGCAGCAAATGATTCAGATGGTTTGATCAAACTCCTGGCTGACACTCAGACCGATCGGATTTTGGGCTGTCATATTATTGGTGCTAGCGCCGCAGATTTGTTACAGCAAATAGTGATTGCAATGGAATTCAGTGCTAGTGCCGAAGACATAGGATTAACTATGTTTTCTCATCCTTCTTTGTCAGAAGGGGTTCATGAAGCTGCCTTAGCAGTAAATGGTCATGCGATACATATTAGCAATAGAAAACGTCGGAAATAGAATTATCAAAGTTATCTACATAAAAATAAATTAAAAAAAATTCCGCAGACATGGAGCTGAAATGAATTTACATGAATATCAGGCAAAACAATTATTTGCCGAATACGGGTTGCCTGTATCTAAGGGAATCGCAGTAGCCTCTGCTGATAAAGTTGCGGATGCGATTAAGGAAATCGGGGGTGATAAATGGGTTATCAAAGCTCAAGTGCATGCTGGAGGTCGAGGAAAAGCTGGCGGTGTTCTGCTCGTAAACAATGCTGAAGAAGCAATAGCGTTTACTAAAAAATGGTTAGGTAAGAATATGGTTACTTATCAAACCGATGCAACCGGCCAACCGGTTTCAAAGGTTTTTGTCGAGGAATGTTCAAACATAGAAAGCGAGCTTTATTTGGGAGCAGTTATTGATCGTTCAACGAGACGGTTAGTTTTTATGGCGTCTGTAGAAGGAGGGGTAGAAATTGAACAGGTAGCGGCCGAAACACCTGAGAAAATTTTAAAAGTTACCATAGACCCCCTCACTGGACCGCAAGCCTATCAGGGTAGGGATCTTGCTTTTCGATTAGGTTTAGAAGGGGATCAGATAAAGCAATTTACTGAACTGTTTTTAGGTCTTGCTAAATTATTTGCTGATTTCGATTTAGCTCTTCTTGAGATTAATCCTCTAGTTATTACATCAGAAGGAAAAATTCTTTGCCTTGATGGAAAAATTAACATAGATGGCAATGCGCTTTATCGCCAATCAAAATTGCGTGAAATGCATGACCCCACTCAAGAGGACGACCGAGAAGTGCAAGCCTCACAATGGGATCTAAATTATGTAGCGTTAGATGGAAACATCGGTTGCATGGTCAATGGTGCTGGGCTGGCAATGGGAACAATGGATATCGTGCAACTGTTTGGCGGTAGTCCGGCTAACTTTCTTGATGTAGGAGGGGGTGCTACCAAGGATCGCGTTACTGAAGCATTCAAGTTAATTTTGTCAGATGAAAATGTGGTAGCCGTACTGGTTAATATTTTTGGTGGTATCGTCCGTTGCGATTTAATTGCAGAAGGAGTAATTGGTGCAGTTGAAGAAGTCGGCGTCGAAGTGCCCGTAGTTGTGCGCTTGGAGGGCAACAATGCCGATATTGGTAGAGAGGTATTGAGTAAAAGTAACCTAAACATAATTGCGGCTGACAGTCTTGCCGATGCTGCTGAAAAGGTAGTAACTGCGGCTGGAGTCAATTAATGAGTATTTTGATTAACAAACAAACAAAAGTAATCTGTCAGGGGTTTACAGGGTCTCAGGGCACTTTCCATTCAAAACAATCAATCGAATATGGAACACAAATGGTAGGTGGCGTCACTCCTGGGAAGGGTGGTCAAACGCACCTTGAATTACCTGTATTTAACACTGTTCGAGATGCTGTTAAAAAGACGCATGCTGATGCAACAGTGATTTACGTGCCGGCGGCTTTTTGTAAAGACTCAATTCTTGAAGCGGTTGATGCCGAAATTAAGTTAATAGTGTGCATTACCGAAGGGATACCAACCCTCGACATGTTAATAGCCAAAGAAAAATGTGATCAGGCAGGAGTGCGCTTAATCGGACCGAACTGTCCGGGAGTAATTACGCCTGGGGAATGTAAAATCGGTATCATGCCAGGTCATATTCATTTGCCAGGTAAAGTCGGTATTGTTTCCCGATCCGGTACGCTAACTTACGAGGCGGTAAAGCAGACTACAGATCATGGTTTTGGTCAGTCCTCCTGTGTAGGTATAGGTGGAGACCCTATACCAGGTTCCAATTTCATAGATATCTTGAACATGTTTGAATCGGATGAGCAAACGGAAGCGATTGTAATGATAGGTGAAATTGGAGGCACAGCAGAAGAAGAGGCAGCGGCTTTCATCAAATCTAATGTTACTAAGCCGGTATTAGCGTACATAGCAGGTGTTACGGCACCCCCTGGCAAGAGAATGGGTCATGCTGGTGCAATCATTTCTGGTGGAAAAGGTACAGCAGATGAGAAATTTGCAGCATTGAAGGATGCTGGCGTAAAAACAGTTCGTAGCCTTGCAGATATTGGCGATGGACTCGGCGAAATCACCGGCTGGTAGGGTTTTTATCATAACGATCTTCGGTTGTGTTTAAAACTTTAGATATGTTACCCGTCTACTTTTTAGTCTAACTTTCGCCGAGCAAAAAGGTTCAAATGACTAAACGTAGTGTGTTAGGCTTAGTCGCAAATTCGGCTTAAAACGCTTAATTTCAGGGACTGTTCGGCATTTTGATTTTTTAAATGCCATAGTTGTGTCGAGAGTTACAAAGCTTCTCAATTTATTAAAAATTGAGTAAATTGGTAACTTTTGGCTGGCATTTTCAGGGAAAACTGTCGACTCCAAGCGATATGAAGAATCACGGAACACTTGGGCAGTTAAAGTAGGTAAAGGAAGAACAACAAAATATAGTTATTCGCGTCTCGCTAGCTACGGCAAGAACTTTATCTGTTGTCTAGATTGACCGGAATTATTAACAAAAAAATAGGATGGCACATGAATAACCGTCGAATTAACAAGGTGGGCATGTCTGCTTTGGCACTGCTCACGACATGCTTAGTAGGAGTTTCGCAAGCAGCGGAAATCCTTATCAATAGTGACGTTATTGATCAAGCAATGGATGTCGTCGCACAGAAGTACGAGGCGTCTGCAGAAGCACAAGAAGAAATTTCTAGACTCCAAAACAGTGCTAGCTCAAATTTTGAAGAATTTAAGCGCTCGAATGACACTCTAGAGACCTTGCTGGTACTGAATGCTGGCTGGCGCAAACAAATTTCCGGGCAGGTAGAACAAATCGCTACACTCGACGAATCTATTGCTGGGGTTGAAGAAATCACGCAGGGCATCCCTCTTTTAATGGAAAAAATGATTTCCAGTCTCGAGCAATTTATCGAACTTGACTACCCTTTCCATGTCAATGAAAGAGAGAACAGGCTGCAATTCGCCAGAGATGCGATAGACAATCCAGACGTCTCTATCGCGGAGAAATTCCGTCAGGTACTAGTTATGTATCAAACAGAAACTTCTTATGGTCGAACTATCGAAACCTATCCAGATACGATTTCGCTCAATGGCGCTGACCGTGATGTTAATATTGCTCGTATCGGGAGAGTGGCACTGCTTTATCAAACCACTGATCGTCAAGAGACAGGCGCATGGGACAATCGCGCCCGTAACTGGACCCCACTCCCAGCCGGTGATTACAGAACGCAGGTGCAGACAGCTATTCGCGTTGCATCTCAACTTGATGCACCACGCATAATTGAACTACCAGTATTAGCACCGGAGGCAGCACAGTGAAACAATTAACAAATATCACAAGCCTCTTAATGGCTCTTGCTTTATCCATTGCCTCTGTTCAAGTTTCAGGCCAGGCAACATCGCTCGCCAATCTACTTGATCTTGTAGAGAATGATCGTGTTGCTGAATCAGAAGAATATCAAGCTCGTGTTCAGGAATTTGAACAGAATGCTGCACGACAGCAAGAGATTCTGGATACAACTAATCAGCGAATCACGACTGAAGAAACTGATTCAGATGCCTTGAGTGATGAATTCGAAGCAAATCAAATTATTCTTGCTGACAAACGTGAGATCCTCAGAGATCGACGTGGTGACTTAAATGAATTGTTTGGTACTTTGCAAGGAGTAGCTGGAGATTTCTTGAGTAATTTTCAAAACTCTCTTATTAGCTCGCAACACTCGGGCAGAACTGGACAGTTGGAAGAAATTATTGCAAGAGCTGGTTCGACGGTAGAGCAACTTAATGTCGAGGAAATGGAACGGTTCTGGTTCTTCATGCATCAGGAGCTTACCGAATCAGGAAGGGTTGTTTCATTTGATGCCGACGTTACCTTGCCAAACGGTGACACAGCAAACAGAAGTGTTGTTAGAGTAGGCGCATTCAACGCTGTTTCCGAAGGAGACTACCTAAGTTACAGCGGTGATATAGGTCATTTGCAAGTTTTACCAAGACAGCCAGACGCAGCCATCATGAACGGCGCCGCAAGCTTACAAAGTTCATCCACTGGCTTCACGAAAGTTGGAATAGACCCAACTGGCGGTGTGGGCGGGCAGGTAATGGCCAACCTCGTTAATTTCCCAACAGTCGAAGAACAAGTCCGCAACAATTCTGGTGTTATCGGATTTATTATCATCGGTGTTGGTATTGTTGGAATTTTAATTGGCTTCCTCCGCCTTTTAATGTTGAGCCTAACGTCAATTAAAGTTCGAGGACAATTGAAGAGAGATAAGCCTGCGAAGAACAACCCACTAGGTCGTGTTTTATTAGTGGCTGAAAATAATCCTGGCGCAGATACTGAGACATTGGAATTAAAGCTAGGTGAGGCGATTCTTCAAGAGACACCACGACTTGAAAGTATGCTCACACTAATCAAGATGATTGCCACAATCGCACCGTTAGGGGGCCTTCTGGGAACGGTTACCGGTATGATTCAAGTGTTCCAGCAAATTACAGTCTATGGTGCTGGAGACCCAACCATCATGGCAGGGGGTATTTCACAAGCCTTGATGACTACTGTGCTAGGTATTGTTGTAGCAATTCCGACCATTTTTATGCACACGGTGGTGAAGAGTCGAAGCGATAACATCATTCATGTTTTGGAAGAGCAAGCGACCGGTATGATCGCGCAAAAGGCAGAACAACTAGCGAATAGCCAGTCTTAATTTCAGAAGGAGAATGATATGTATTTTGCATTTCTAGATATCTTAGATGCAGTAAATACCTTCATGCAGAGGGGTGGGCCGGTACTTTGGGTAATTGCCTGGCTCCTCCTCATTAAGTGGTCCTTAGTTTTTGAGAGAATATGGTATCTAAATACTACTCATAAGAAGAATGTAAAGAACACATTGGCAGACTGGAACGCACGAAAAGATACTAAATCTTGGAGCGCTCACCAGATTCGGACCATGATGATTTCAAAGATCTCATTGGACGTCCGAAATACCCTGCCTATCATTGAAGTATTAGTCACAATTTGCCCTTTGTTAGGGTTGATCGGCACAGTTACAGGCATGATTGAAGTTTTCTTCGTGATGGCAGTTAGCGGTGGCGGTGACGCTAAATCAATGGCAGGTGGTGTCTCTAAAGCAACGATTCCCACTATGG
>Ga0315331_10001262_pt1 | contig 18837 bp, 15 predicted proteins | sample M160m34915metaG_FD_203456 | JGI IMG/M metagenome (GOLD analysis project Ga0315331, IMG submission 203456) | Ammonia-oxidizing marine archaeal communities from Monterey Bay, California, United States - M1 60m 34915 | ecosystem: Environmental > Aquatic > Marine > Intertidal zone | place: USA...
TTTGCGTCGCGCGGCTAAGCGCTCGCCGACCAGCGCTCCGTCACTGCGAGACTTCCAGTCGGCGATGCTGCCTTCGATGACTTCCAAGTCGTACAGCTTCTCAAGCTCGTCGAATGGCACGCCATGTAGCGTCACGAGATCGAGGTTGGATCGGCACGAGTTGATGAATACCAGCGTCGGTAGCACATCCTGAACGCCTTCTATCTTGCGGAGGTCGCTTTCGTAGCGGACCGGGAGTTCGCTGGTGAGTGGGCAGAATCGACTATCCTGGAATACCACCAGCACTGGCTGCGCGGTGCGTTCGGATAGTTGGTGTACGCCATCGTCAACCGTGCGGACGAACGCGAACAGCATCATTGCGAAGGTGCCGCCGAGGACCGTTAGCAAGCTGCGAGTGCGAGCGCGCGAAGCCGTGCGCAGCACATATGGGAGGAATGCGAACAAGCTACGCATGAGAGTCCTCGTGGTTGATTTCGCCTTCGACGATCTGGCCCTTGTCGAGGTGCACGATGCGGTCTGCTTTCTTGGCTGCCTGTGGGTCGTGCGTCACCATGACGAGTGTCTTACCGAACTCTTCGACGAGTCGTCGCAGTAGGGCCATCGTGGCGGTTGCGGCTTCTCGGTCGAGGTTACCTGTCGGTTCGTCGGCAAACATCACGACTGGATCGGCAACGATGGCGCGCGCGATTGCGACACGTTGTTGCTGGCCGCCGGACATTTGTCGTGGCAAGTGATGTGCGCGATCTGTTAGTCCGACGGCAGCGAGTGCTGTCGCGATGCGCTTCTGGCGATCTTGCTTCGTCATGCGCAACAGTAGCAGCGGTACCTCGACGTTCTCGTATGCCGTCAGCACTGGGATTAGGTTGTATTGCTGGAAGACGTAGCCGACGGCGCGCGTACGCCACTTCGCCAGTTGGCTCGGTGCCATTGCCGACACTTCTTCGCCGCCTACGAATACCGTTCCAGAGGTCGGCCGGTCGATGCCGGCAAGCATGTGCAGCAGCGTGGTCTTGCCGCTCCCGGATGGACCCATCAGGCAGACGAACTCACCAGTGTCGACATCAAAGTCGAGTTCGCTGACTGGCGTGACGGATTCGGCGCCGGAAGAAAACGTTTTGGTGACGTTGCGAAGTTCGATCAAGCTCATCGTGCGACCTCCTGAATGGCCTCGCCATTAGTGACTGGTTCTAGGATGACCCGATGAGTTGGCGAGAGATTCCCGCTTACGATGACTGTGTCGCCATCGTCGCCGAGGACGGTTACTGCGACTTCGCGTGCCTGGCTATTCTTGGGGTCGAACAAGAAGACGCGACCATCTTGAACCGCGGCTTTGGGCACCCGCCATGCGGATGTCGTGTTAGTCTGGCCGGGTTCGGCGGATGTTGTTGGCGCAAGGAATCGTGCGCGGCACAGCGTCTCAGGTCGCAGTAGCGCTGGCGGATCGATCAAGCCGATTTTTACCTGCAGCGTGTTCTTTAGCATGTCGGTTTCATGCTGTAGTCGCTGCACTACACCCTGCACGACCGTGTTGCCGATCGCGTCGCTGGTTACTTCGACTGCTTGGCCTTCACGAATACCGCTGAGTGAGTCGATCGGGACATCGATACGAGCACGCAACTTCTTTGGGTCGTACAGCACGACGATGCCCTTCTCGCCGTGGCCAACCATGTCGCCTGGTTCGGATTCGAGTCTGAGCACAACGCCGTCGATTGGTGAGCGAACAACGGCCCAATCAAGTTCGCGTTCGGCGATTTGTAATTCGGTCTTGGCCTTGGCTAGTGCGGCTTTGGCTTTGGCGACGTCAGCATTGGCGATCGCGTCTGCTCCGCGCAAGTCGACGGGGTCGTTGGCAAACTCTTTGCACAGGGCAACGGTCTTGAGCTGTTGTTGGAGTTCGGCAATATGGCCGCTGAGTTCGGCCTTGATGGCTTCGACTGCCGCTATCGCTGCGTCGGCGTCGGCCGCTGCGCGTTCGAGTGCAACAGGGAAGCTGTTGCCGGCTTGCTGCAAGCGATTTTGTGCTTTGACGTTGGCGGTGGCGCTCTTTGCCTCGGCTTCCGTCTGTTTCAGCTTGGCGCGCGTCATATCGACCTTGGTCTGAATCGCGAGGTGCTTGGCCTCTGCCTCTTGCAGTCGGAGGATGGCGTCCGTGTTTTGCTTGAGACGTTCTGCTGCTAGATCTTGTTTGGCCTGTGCTGCGGTGAGAGCGGCGCCGTGTTCCTTTATGGATGCGTGCGTGCGGTCGACGGCCGCCAACAACTCAGCGCTGACTAAGTGCCCGATGATAGACTCACCTTTTTTGACGGTGTCGCCTTCGAGCACCTCAAGGGACTCCAGGTGACCGCTCACTAATGGCCGTACGGTTGTCGCATACGGATCAGCTTCGACCCATCCGACCGCCTCGGTACCGCCGATCGTTGCCGTAGTAGCAGCGTGCGTTGCTGGTTGTACGGCCGCCATGCGAACGGTGCGTGCGGGAAGTAGGATTGGTACTAAGAACGTGGCCGCGACGGCGATCGCTAGCACGAATACGGACAAGACCATCAACCGTGGCCCAATGGGGCGCTTGGGGACGACTGCCTGCGAATCGTCGATTCGCAACGCGGAGAGATCGACGTTGCTCATAATTGTTGCTCCGGCATGTTGTCTGATTTGGGCTGTTGGCCGTGCGGCCATCCGTAGGCCTTCGCGCGTTCTATTTCAGCGCGAACGCGTGCGAGCACCGCGCGGCGGTGCTCCATTGTGTTGCGTACTACTTGAGCGGCGGCCTTCGCGTATTGGGCAAAGGTGTCGGCCTCGACTTCGATGGCGGCACGTGCTGCATCAAGAGCGATTGCACTTGATTGCAGTCCCGCGGCAGTGGCATTGGCGACTGCTTGTGTGGCGACGAGTTTTTGCTGGCTGAGCGATGCTTCGCGTCGTGCGCGTAGGAATGATGTCTCCAACTCTGCGCGGCTAGCTTCGCGGAGTTCGCGTGCGGCTTCGGCGCGCCCCTGCATACCTATCGGGATCTGTAACACGGCCATCGCTCGAAGTGGGTTGCCGTCTAGTGCGATGTTGGGCCCGATGTTTAACGACGGATACTGCTCGGTGACGGACTGGTAGAACTTGGCGTCCGCAACCTGGAAGCGCGCGCTAGCAAGTGATAGATCGGGACGCTTCAAGATTTCATTCGAGGTGCCTTCGGGTTGTTGTAGCCAGTCTTCGGCAATTGCAGTGATTGTCAGCTTTGCGTGACCAGGTAGTCCGAGCAATTCGCGTAAGCGAGCCTTGTTGTCACTGAGTTCTCGAGTGATTTGGATTTGCTCACTGTGATTGCCGGATTGTGCCGCTCGCAGTTGCATGGCGGCGACTGGTGAGGCGAGGCCCGCACGCTCGAATGACTCGGCGCTGAGGTCCATCTCCGCGATTTGAAGTTCTTGCAGTGCCGCGTGCACGAGGAACTCGGTGGCGACGTCGGCAATGATCTGCCAGCGTGCAACGACAAGTTCGGCAGCCGCTTCTAGCACGGCTGATTCCGCACCGTCGATGTTCGCGCCCCGGGGGCCCAAGCCAAGTAGTGCGAGCGGATCGACCATGACTTCGAGGCTCTCGTTGCGTCCGCGCCAGTTCACACGCATCGGAAGCGGTACCGTCGTCGCGGCATTGGCTGCCCGCAGTCGTGCCGCTAATGCTTGTATGCGCGGGTTCTGGCTCAGGGCGACGTCAATCGCTTCGTCTACGGTGAATATGCCGCCGGTACGTGCGTCAACAATCGCCGCGATTGATGGCGCTGTCGCATCGTTGCGTTCGTAGCTGACGCAACTCGCGAGGCTGGACAGGAGTAGGAGTAATAGTGGGCGTGCCGACATGGCGGGCCTGGATCTGGAGACAAACGACAGTACGTCGATTCGTGGCAGAAACGGCCTTGCCGTGCTGCTTCGATCGACATCGCAATCGCGGCGTTCAGATCAGCAGGACGGTACACACGCGCAGCGCAGTGCTTTGGTCGACTCGCGGTGGGCCGCGATCGAACGGCCGCAATCGTCCAGCTTCATGCGCTTGCATCGGTGCGAACAAGTGCGTGGTGGGCGGCAGCGCCAAGGCAAAGGTTAGCGGTAGCTCTATCGGCTCATTGATTGGTGCCAGTTCGATGTCGAAGTCCATCGTTAGGCAGCAACCTGGCATGCATTCGTTTGGCGAGTCGCTCAGCGGAGTGTCGTCATCGCTCGGCGATTCCTCGCCCGGTGCATCCTCGTCACAGTGACTACAGCAGGTGTGGTCCGTGGCAACGTTGGTCTCTTGTAGGCAGCAGCTCGATGCTTCTATCGCGCAGCAATTGCCTATGCACGTTGTGACCGATACTCGGCTGCCGAGTGCCGCAAGCAGCAACGCAACCACGGCGATCCATAGGATCGGGCGCATGTGGCGAGTTGTCTGTGAACGAATCATCGGTTGGTTGCGGCAACGAAGGGTCGGCCGTTCTCTATCGGCTGTCAAGTCGGTTGCGCCTAGGCGGTCCTTGGGAATATGGGGCCGACTTGCTGTCCTAAGTCTATCCAATGCAACCTCGTGCGTGCGGCGGGCGAAAATCTCTCGACGCCAACTTAAGCCGTAAACCTATTCGCTGCAGCGTGTTGTGGTTCCTCTGAGTTTTAATGGGTGGCAAGGCGTTTGTGAGCGGGTGGAAAGACGTGGGTTGGTGGCTGCCTTGCGCATCGTGGCAACCATGTCACCAAGCTGTCATCGAGGTTCTAGGCAGTGACGGGGCTTGTCCTGCAGGCTTAAGGTGGCCTTCAGATGCCTTCTCTCCGTGCTGCAAGATTGTCTCTTCTCGCTGCTCTGTGCACTGCTGTTGCGTTGAGCGCGCAGGTGCCGAGCCCGACCGAGTTCTTTGGTCATCAGGTTGGCGCTGACTACAAGCTGATCAACTACACCGACATGATGCGCTACTTTCGCTCTATCGAGGGAGTGAGCAAGCGCATGAAGCTCGTCGATATCGGCGAGACCAGTTACGGCCAGCGCATGATGATGGCGGTCATCAGTTCGCCAGAGAACTTGGCCAACATCGAGCAGTTGCGCAAACTCAGCGTCAAGATGGCGCATCCGGGCGACATGGATCCGGATAGTGCCAGTCGCCTAGTTGCTGCTGGTAAGCCGGTTGTTTGGATCGATGCTGGTCTGCACGCGACTGAGACGATCGCAGGGCAGAACATCATTGAGCTGGTCTGGCAGATGAACTCGCGCGACGACGCGGAGGTGCGACGCATCCTTGATGAGGTTGTGTTGCTGGCGACTCCAGTCAACCCGGATGGCTACGAGTTGGTCGCCAACGCTTATATGGCGACCGTCGATGCCAAGGGCAAGGGCGGCAGCACCTCAACACCGGTGCTTTATCAGCGATACATCGGCCACGACAACAACCGCGATTTCTACGCGTGTAACCAGAAAGAGGCGCAGAACATCAGCCGTGTCTTCTGCCGCGATTGGTGCCCGCAGATTGTTTACAACCACCATCAGAGCGCGCCACGCAACACGATCATCTACACTCCTCCGTTCCGCGATCCGTTCAATTACTTGGTCGATCCGTTGGTTGTCCGGGGCATCGAGATTGTCAGTGCGCACATGAACAATCGCTTTGCCCTCGAGGACAAGCCGGGCGTTATCTCGCGGAGTGGTGCGCCGTACTCGGGTTGGTGGAATGGTGGTCTGCGATCGACCAGCTACTTCCACAACATGATCGGCATCTTGACCGAATCGTTCGGTCGTCCGGAACCGACACCGATCAAGCAGCCGTTGTCTCGGCGATTGCCTTATCACGACTATCCGCAACCGATCGGGCCGCAGTTGTGGCACGCGCGGCAGACTGTTGAGTATCTGCAGACCGCCAACTTCGCGATCCTCGATTACGCTTCACGCTTTGGTGACGACCTGCTGCACGGCATGTATAAGATGTCAAGCCGCGCTATTGGCAACGGTCGCAAGGACTATTGGACGACCACTCCGCGGCTGGTCAACGAAGCGAAGAAGCGAAAAGACTCTTCGGTCTTTAGCGACCCGGATTGGCGCGATCCACGCGCTTACGTGTTGCCGGCGGATCAGCCTAACTGGTCGGCCGTGATGCGCTTTGCACGTTCACTGTGGCACTGCGGCGTCGACATGCACTACGCCAACGAGTCATTCCACCTTAATGACAAGGTGATGCCCGCGGGCTCCTTGGTCATCCGCTGTGACCAGCCATATCGCGCTCACGTGCTCGATATGATGGAGCCACAGTGGCATCCCGATGACTTGCGCGATGGCAAGCCGATTCCGCCGTATGACGCGGCTGGCTGGACGCTGGCGATGCAGGCGGATGTCAAAGTGGAGCGCACCTTTGAGGACCTCAAAGGCCCATTCGAGGCAATCACTGCGTTGCCGGCGTATCCACAACGCGATCTACCGCAGGCGAGTGCGTGTTGGTTGTTGGATGTGCGTGACTTGCACTCCGTCACGGCAGTCAACCGATTGTTGGCTGCTGGCTGCGCGGTCGAATATTCGAAGAAGGGTCACTACGTTGTGCCGGCATCCCCGAAGTCGGGTGAAGTGCTGAGCAAGGCCGCGCACGAACTGGGTGTTGTTGCTGAGTCTGCGAAGCTCAGTGATGAGAAGCGCCGCAGGTTGGGGCCCGTTCGGGTTGGTTTGTTTGACGTTTATGGCGGCAACATGCCGACTGGCTGGGATCAGTGGTTGTTGGAGCAGTTTGAGTTTCCGGTGCAGTTGGTTTGGGGAGATCGCGTGCAGCGTGGTGACCTTGCTGCCGACTTTGACGTGTTGATCTTTCACACCGGCTTGCCGGGGCCTCGCGACCTGACGCGCGCGATGCGGCAACGCACGCCGCCGAAGTTTGATGCGCTCAAGAAGGCGCTGCCCCCGTTCCAGGATTGGAGCGATATCGAATCGCGGGCGACCAAGTTGACTGGTGAGAAGGCGTTGCCGGCGATCCGGGAGTTTGTCAATCAAGGCGGCACGTTGATGGCGCTCGGTCGCGAGGTTGATAAGGTCATCCGCCACTTTGATTTGCCGATCAAAGTCGGTACCCACATTGCGACGACGGATCCGGACGCTGAAGGTGGGATGCGCAAGACAACCCGTGATGAGTACTACGTGCCTGGTTCGCTGATGGCGATCCAGGTAGACACTTCGCACGAAATTGCTCGCGGTGCGAGCATGGATCTAGCGGCGATGCTGTATCGCTCAGCGACGATTCTTGAAGTTGAGGAAGGTGCCAAAGACGTAGAGGTCGTCGCACGCTATCGCGACTATGACACTCTGCTCAGTGGTTGGGCTATCGGGACTGAGTTTCTCCATGGCAAGGCCGGCGTTGTTGCGGCGCGCGTGGGGAAAGGCCGTGTGCTGCTCTACGGCATTGACGCGACGTATCGCGGCCAGCCGACAGGTACTGCCAAGATGTTTTTCCAGGGCATTTTGACGGCAACAGAAGGCAACTAGCCGGTTACTTGGCGGAAGGTTGGGCCTGCTGCTGGCGCTGAATAGCGGGAACTAGGAGTATTGGTAGGGCTAGCGCGTTTCCGGGCGTGCTCATGTGCTCTCCGCACGTATTCCTCTGAATCTGATTACTCAATGCTCCGTATTCTTAGCGTGTCTGTTGTTTGTTCTGCCCTTGCCCTCGCTCAAGATGCCGCACCAGTGGCAGAGCAGGGGCCGGTTCTCCCAGAAGCTAACTCCGCTGAGGCACGAGCGTTTGTCACCAAGGCGCTCGACAAGGTTTCTGCATATGCTCGTGGCAACTTCACCACGTTAGAGAGTCAGGACAGCGCGATGTTTCGCAACGCCGGCTTGCCGATGGGAGCGCAAGAAGTAGAGGTCAGTGGTGGTTGGGGCCGCAATCTGATCTGGGCCGAGTCGGACGGGCGCGATTACGTCATGGCTAATGGACGCATGTTGGCCAAAGTCGGAAACGATTGGCGCATGCGGCGCGGTAAGTTGGCTGGCGGTATCGCAGCCCCATTCACCCTCGATCCCGACTACTTAGTTGCTGCACTCAAGCAGTTGCCGAAGGCATACAGCAGCGTGGTGCATGTCGAATCTGGCAAGCTTCGTGGTAAGGCGATGGTCTTATTGACGCTCAAGCTAGACAACGAGGCTGCGCTCGAGTTCTCGGATTGTGGTGCTGTTCCGGATGTTGGTGGCGGGTTCGGGGGCATCGTGATGATGGGTGGCATGGGGCTGGGCATGGAGCCGCCGCGCCCAGAACTCGAAACCTACGTCGTGTTCTACGTTAATTCTGAGAGTGGTGACCTCGCTCGGGTGACTGTTAAGACCTACTCGACCGAAGAAATGATGGCCCAAATCCAGATTGGTGCTGCTGGCGGTGGATTTGGCGGGGAAGAGGAAGAGGAAGAGGAAGAAGAGGAAAATCAGGGTGGGCCGGTTAAGTGGAAGCGTGGCCTGCCGCGTATCAAGCCGGCCAAAGACCAGTCTGTGATGACTTTCCGAGCTGACTTCAAGAAGCTTGGATTGGCCGAAGCTCCGAAGCTTGAAGATCGCTTGAAGGCGTTGCTGCGCGTTCGTTAAGCGGCGCGTTCGGTCTTCTCGATTGGCCGGAGTGCTCGTTCACGCAGGGCTGGCATACCCCGTGGGGAGAGGGGTAGTGCGAGCTACGGCCCTGCGCCTGTAGTGCTGCAGAAGTTGCTCGTTGTCAGCGTCGTCACGAGCCGCGCGGCAGTCGTGACATATCGGTGCTTGGCCGCAACTTATTGGTCTTCGCGGTAGGATCTTATGCCGCAGCGAAGACAATCGTGGCATGGCAATACTCTTCCGAACCGTCATGTTAGGTCTGCTTCTGGCGGTCTGTCTTTCGGCGCAAGAAGGACAGCAGCGTGCTGGAGATGTGCCGGTAGTGGTTTGTCCATCGGGTTATCAAGCGAACCACTGGGTGCCCAATGTCGTGCTTTGGTGTAGTGAGGAAGTCCAGCGTGAAGCGCTGACAAGTGCGCTCGTTGCCCACGGGCATGCTGTCGTGCAAATCCAAGGTGCGCCGGGTTCAAGAGAGTTCGGGAAGCTCATGGCCAATGTCCGTCAGCGAGTGCGTATTGCACAGGGCGGCGCGCATGCGTTGATTGTGTCTGATACGAAACAAGCCATTGCGGCTGTGTTGGCGCAGCGACAAGAGTTTCAGACCGTGACCATTTGTGGCAACGCATCGGTAGCAGACTTGGATGCGTTGAAGCGGCTTCCAAAGCGTCGCATTTGCGCACTGCCCACGAATGACACAGCGGAGATTGGTGCTCATCTGAAGCGCCTCCATGCGGAACGAGATGTCGCAGGTCCTGCTGGCGAGGTGCATCAAGCGTTGGACTCATTCCATGACGCTGCCGCGGTTGGTGATGAAGATCGTTACTTCGCGATCTTGCCAAATGACGCGGTGTTCTTGGGTACGGATGCAACCGAGCGTTGGACGGGTAAGCAGTTTCGTAGTTTCGCAATGCGCTACTTCAAGCAGCCGTCAGCTTGGACGTATGTGCCGTTAGAGCGGCATGTGACACTTAGTGCCGACGGTAACTTGGCTTGGTTCGACGAGGCTCTCGACAATGCGGGCTATGGCGAGTGTCGCGGCACCGGTGTGTTGGCGAAGCGCGATGCTGGTTGGGTTGTGCTTCAGTACAACCTTACGGTGCCTGTGCCGAATGATCTGATGAGTGGCGTCGCTAAGGAGATCCGAGCTCATCTCGATGGTAAGAAGCCAGCCGGTAAGAAGGTTGCCGGCCAGGGCGAGTCGGGCAAATAGCCGGCTGTTACGAACTGCACGACAATGCAGAACAACCCGGCTTGTGCCGCGCCCATTCCGGCCGTTTTGCAGCTAGATCGTCGTGCTCTGGCTGATTCTCAAACGGGCGCTGCATGACCTTTTGGAGTCGCTCTAGCACGGAATAGTCGCCTTTGTGAGCTGCGTCGATCGCGGTTTGCGAAAGCCAGTTGCGTAATACGAACTTCGGGTTGCAGCGGTTCATTGCGGTCGCGATCTCCGCGGGCTCTTTGCTTTCTTTGCGCGTGCGTTGCCACCATTGTTGCAGCCAGGCAACGCCGGTTGCTAGATGTGCTTCCGATGGTTCGCCGTAGAAAGCAGCTTGGCATGCGGCCGGCATGACTATTGGGGATTCTGCTTCGACGACGACACTCGACAGTGAGCGGAAGAAGACGGTCATGTCGGTCTCTTCTTTGCCCAGCCAATCAAAGACGTCTTGGATCAGTTTGACGTCGCCTGGTGCGAACGTGATGCCGAGCTTGTCGGAGAATCGTTTGGTGGCATGCTTGCTGTAGGTCTCTTGATAGCGCGTCGCGGCTGCTTCGATGCAGGACTCGTCGTCATCGAGTAGCGGCAGTAGCGATTCGCCAAGTCGTGCAATGTTCCACATGCCGATCGTTGGCTGGTTGCCGAACGCGTAGCGATGTTGCTGAGCATCAGTCGTATTCGGGGTCCATCCGAGATCGTAGTTGTCGGTCCATCCATAGGGGCCGTAATCGATGGTTAGGCCGAGGATCGACATGTTGTCGGTGTTGAGCACTCCGTGCACGAATCCGACCGCTTGCCAGTGTGCAATTGTCTGTGCGGTGCGATCTGCGACTTCGGAGAGCCAAGCTGCATAACCGTCCTTGCCCTGATCTGCGAATTGCGGGAACCAGTGTCGGAGTGTGAAGTCAGCTAGCGTCTTTAGCAGCGTGTGGTCCTTGCGCGAATACGGTAATTGGTAGCTACCGAAGCGAAGGAAGGATGGCGCCACGCGACAGACGATGGCACCTGGTTCGGGTGCCGCGTTGCCGTCGTAGAACATGTCACGCACGATTTGGTCACCAGTCAGAACCAGTGAGAGTGCGCGTGTTGTCGGTACGCCGAGTGCGTGCATCGCCTCACTGCACAGGAACTCGCGGATCGATGAGCGCAATACGGCGCGTCCATCGGCGCGGCGTGAATAGGCAGTCGGTCCGGCGCCCTTGAGCTGCATCTCAGCACTATTGCCGTCGGGTCGCGTGATTTCGCCGAGTACGATTGCGCGGCCGTCGCCGAGTTGGCCCGCCCAGTGGCCAAATTGATGACCGCCGTAGTTGGCGGCATAAGGATCCATGCCGGGCCATAGTGCATTGCCGCCGAGCACGTTGGTGGTCTTGGGCTCTTGCATGCATTCGTCGTCGAGCCCTAGTTCGTCAGCAAGTGGGCGCGACCACGCCACCAATTTCGGGTTGGCAACGGCCGTCGGCTGCACGCGCGACCACAGTGCCCCGGTGACTTCTCGAGACATCGGGTCTGATTGGTCATCACCCGGGAGTGAGTCGAGGAAGCGGTGAGTGAAAACGGGAGATGCCATGTGTTCTTCCTACCACAAACGTGCTGCTGGTAGATTGTGACAGTGGCGAACGTCTCAAGCTTCCTACCTGTTGCACGCAAGGATGCGCGCGTACTGATTCTCGGCAGTATGCCCGGGATCGCTTCGTTGGAGGCCCAGCGTTACTACGCCCACCCTCGGAATGCCTTTTGGCCAATACTGGCTGATATTTGCGGGTTCGACCGCGAATTAGGCTACGAACAGCGGCTTGAGCAGGTGCAGCGGGCCGGTATTGCATTGTGGGATGTGCTGGCTAGTTGTGCGCGGTCAGGGAGTCTCGACAGCGACATTGAGGCCGCCTCGATTCGCACGAACGACTTCGCAGGTTTTTTTGCGTCGCACCCCTGTGTGTCTCATGTGTTTTGCAATGGCGGCACTGCATTCCAGATGTTCCGCAAGCGGGTCGTCCCGGACTTGCCCGAACAGTGCGCAGAACTGCGCGTTCGTCAGTTGCCGTCGAGTAGTCCGGCTCACGCCAGTATGTCTTTGAAGCAGAAGCGGGATGCTTGGTTCGGAGAACTCGGTCAATTGCTCCAGTAGCTGTCTCGGCAGCGGTCGATGCCTCAACGCAACCATGCGATGGGGGACTTATGCGGATTTGCACCCGAATGAGGTGCGTCTGCTATGTGCGCGTTGACTTATCTGATGGCGTAGCCGTGTTGGTTGCTCTCCGCGTTGTTTCCGATCTGCATCGTTGTTAATTGCGCTCGGTCGCAACGTGCCTCGCATGCCTGAGCACCGCTCCTTGCAGTTTGTTTGCTACGACTCGCTAAGCTCTTGGGGTTAGCAAGCTACCCCACTCCTAATTTTACGGTCCCGCTTTCACCGATGTTTAGATTCAGTTTGGCCGCTACCGGCCTGCTCTGTGCCGCAGCTAGTGCGCAGTCTTTCTCCTATCCTAATTTCTCTTCCACGGCGCAGCTCAACTTGTTGGGTAACAGCATTCAGGCCGGCAATGCTGTGCGCCTGACGGCGAATGCTTCGAATCAAACAGGGTGGTTGTGGCGCAACACCGCGGTACCGATCTTGAGTGGTTTTGATACGACGTTCACGTTTCGTATCTTGCCGCCCTCTTTCGGAACCAAGGCTGAAGGCTTCGCGATGGTGATCCACAATGACCCGAACGGCGCCAATGCAACCGGCGGCACCGTGTGGGGCATGGGATATGGATCCGGCGCGAACAACAGTCAGGGGATTCGGAACTCAATTGCGATTGAGTTTGACACCTATCAGGATCCGTTTCTTAACGACAGCAGTGCGAATGAGCTGACAATCCACACGCGTGGAGTGCTCGGTAACAACGAGAACGAAAACTCGTCGATCGGCCGCGTGACTCCGCCAGGGAATTTCGTCAACGGCCAAGTGCACACGGCACGCATTGTCTATGTGCCAGGTTTGATTGAGGTCTATGTCGACAATATGGCGGCGCCCATTTTGACGCGTGCCTACGACCTCGTCACTGGCGGCACCTATCAAAATGGTAGCGCCGTTGGCGGTATCGGCGCCGTTGGCGGTACGGGCTTCGCCGGTTTCTGTGCGACCACCGGTGCCGGGTCACTAACTGAGCAAGTCGATATCCTGTCGTGGGATTGGGCATCGACGCCACCTGTGGATCCGTGCTATGCCGGCACGTTAGGCCAGAGCACGCTCACGATTGATGGGAGCGATGGTGGATTCTTCCGTCGCGTTGAGATCGCTACACACCAGCCGTTTGCGATTGGTGTTGCTAACCCGCCATCCTTTGGCGTTGGTGCACCTTATATCCTGGTTGGCTCATTGTTGGCTCAGCCGGGTGCTCCTGGCACTAGCCTGAGCTTTGGTGACGCGTGCTTCCCAATGGTGCCGCTAAGCCCGGCTGAGTTGTTGCTCGCGAACACGTTCAGTGTCAGTAGTGGTTTGCTGCCAGCTTTGCCAACGCCGCACACAATCAATATCCCGTCGAGCATCATCACTTTCCCGCTAGAGATGACGATGCAGGCGGTGACATTTGATTCGGCCTCGCCATTGACGCTGGGGCTGACCAACGCAGTTGAGCTTGCCGTTCTGCCGGTTGGTCCCCCGTCGATTTCGAATATCTCGCCGTTGAGTGCAACTGCTAACGCGGTCGTCACGATTGTTGGCGCTGGGTTTGTTCCTGGCTTGACGTTGACGCTTGGTGGTGCGCCGCTTGCGCCGACATCAGTCTCTGCTACGGAAGTGACGTTCTCGTTCCCAGCTGGCACGCCATGCGATTCGACGTTGGTGCTGACCAACCCTGATGGTCAATCGCAGAGCTCGATGCTTAACCCGACGCCGATCGTGACCAATACGATCCTGGGCCAAGGTTCGTCTGCTGGTGGCGCGGTCTTCATTATCCAGGGGGCTGGCTTTGCGTTGGGTACTGTAGTCACGATCGGTGGCGCACCTGCGACAGTATTGTCCGCAGGTGCCGCGGTCTTGACGGTTAATACGCCGCCTGGCACACCCGGTGTGGCGCCGGTGATCATTACAACGGCCGGGGGTTGCACCACGTCGACGACCTACACGTATCTGTAGGTCGCCCCGGACCTCGTAGTACCGCTGCTTGCTGACGTTGGCCCGTGCAGGGCTGGTTAGCGGTACTCGATGATCTCGTCGTGCGCGTAGCGGACCTTTGGGGCCGCTGCATATTTGTCGTCGGCTGAACGGTAGCCGACGGCGCAAGCACAAAGAGTCGCGTAGCGAGTCTCTTTGAGGCCCAGCAGTTCGTCGTAACCGTTCATGTCGATGCCTTCCATTGGACAGGTGTCGATGCCCATTGCGCTAGCGGTAGTCATGAACTGACCGAGTGCGATGTAGGCCTGACGCGCGTTCCAGCCAAACAGGTCTTTCGCCGCCCAGCCCTTGAGCAGGAAGTCGGCAATGACGTTGCGGTAGCCCGCGAGACTTTCGACCGGCGTGCCACGCACCTCACTGGTGCGAGCCATGAAGCGGTCGACGTCTTCGTCAGTTGTGGTGCGTAACGCGGCGAAGACGACATATCGGTCGGCGTCGACGACTTGCCCTTGGTTCCACGAAGCACTGCGCAATTGCTCGCGAAGCTCTTTGTTGTCAACGACCAGGAACTTCCACGGCTGCAGTCCAAACGACGATGGTGCTAAGACAAGCGATTGCTCGAGTGTCTCCCATGCGTCGGCGGGGATCTTCTTGTCGCTATCGAAGCTCTTGACGGCATACCGCCATTGGAGCTGCGCTAGCGCTTGTTGAGGACTAATGCTGCTCATGAGGTGCTCGCCATGAGTGTCGTTAGACGCCTGCTGAATGCGGCTGGATCTGTTGGCAGCGTGCCTTCGGCGAGTAGCGCTTGGTCATAAAGCAGCGCGGACCAGTCGGCGAATTGAGAGTCGCCTCCTAGTTCTTGTAGCTTCTGAACGACGGCGTGGCTGGCGTTGAGCTCAAGGATTCGTTTTTGCTTCGGCACGTCATGGCCGGCTTCGCGTAGGACCTTCTCTTGGCGGGCACTCATGCCGCCTTCGTCGTTGACGAGGCACGCGGGCGAGTCGGTCAAGCGGTCGGTGACACGAACGGTCTTGACGTGCTCGTCGAGTGCCGTTTGCACACGCTCCAGAACGGGGGCGAGCTCCTTCTCGAGTTCTTCCTTCTTCTTCTTGTCTTCGTCACTCTCCGGTAGATCGAGTGCGCCCTTGGCAGCCGATACGAGCTGCTTGCCGTCATATTCGCGAAGCGCGTCTACGACCCACTCGTCGATGGATTCGGTCATAAGCAGAACTTCATGACCGTGCTTCTTGAGTGCTTCGATATGCGGGCTCGATTTGGCGCTCGATAGGCTGTCGGCGGAAACGTAATAGATCGACTCTTGGCCTTCGGGCATACGCGACACGTAGTCGGCAAGGCTCGTTAGATCGTTGTTTTCGCTGTGCGTGCTGTGGAAGCGCAGGAGGTTGGCAAGGCGTTCGCGAGATTCTTGCTCGTGGTAGACGCCTTCTTTCAGGTTGCGGCCGAACTCAGCGTAAAAGGCCTCATACCGATTGATCTTCTGCGGTTCGGTGCCTTCAGGTGCATCGGCGAGCACGCGCTCGGTCTCGCCCTCTGCGGCGAGTTCTTCGAGCAGCGTGAGAGTCTTGCCGACTACTTGCCGCTTGATGAATCGAGTTGTCGCGTCCTTCTGCAGGATCTCGCGTGAGACGTTGAGCGGCAGATCTTCACTGTCGACGACGCCACGCATGAAGCGTAGCCATTCCGGCACGATCTCTTGTGCGTCGTCCATGATGAAGACGCGCTTGACGAACAATTTGACGCAGGTCTTGCCGCGATCGACGACATCGAATGGGGCCTTCTCCGGGATGTAGAGTAGGCCGGCGAGTTCGTGGGTGCCCTCAACCTTGAAGTGTGTCCAGGCGAGCGGCGGCTGCCAGTCATGTGATAGCGACTTGTAGAACTCGGTGTAGTCGGCGTCCTCGATGTCGCTCTTTGACCGCGTCCATAGGGCGCGCGCTTGGTTAAGCGTGACAGATTCGATCTCTGTCTTCCGATCGTCGCCTTCGCCGGTTGTGCGCTCGACATCCATGCGGATCGGCCAGCGAACGTAGTCGCTGTATTTGCGCACAACTTCGCGAACGGGCCATTCTTGGACGTATTCGTTGGCGTCTTCCTTGAGGGTTAACACGATGTCGGTGCCGCGACCTTCGCGGTCGGCCGAGCGCATTTCGAAGTCGCCTTTGGCTTCACTCGTCCACGTCCAGCTCTCATCGCTGCCTGCTTTGCGCGAAGTGACGCTGACTGAGTCGGCGACCAAAAATGCGGAATAGAAGCCGACACCGAATTGACCAATCAGCGATACGTCTTTCTTCTGTTCGGCGGACAGCGATTGCATGAGCTTTTTGCTGCCGCTGCGCGCGATCGTGCCGAGGTTGCCGATCATCTCGTCGCGGGTCATGCCGACGCCGTTATCGCGGATGGTCAGCGTCTTTGCTTTTTCGTCGCGAATCAGTTCGACGCGCAATTCGGAGTCATCGCCGAGCAGCTCGTGTTCGGTCAGCGCCCGGAAGTTCAGCTGGTCGAGTGCGTCAGCAGAGTTGCTGATGAGTTCGCGCAGGAAGACTTCGCGGTGGGAGTAGAGTGAGTTGACGACGAGGGACAGGACCTCGTTGACTTCGGCTTGGAAAGTGTGCTTCTCAGCGGTTGACGACATTGCTTTCTTGGGGGGTGTGCGGACTTTTCGCGGTAGCAGGATTGCGACGGGAGGCTCAAGGATCAAGGGGATACCGCCGCGACGACGGAATCGGTGGGTTTTTGGGGCTGGCGCCACGAGCCAAGCGCCTCGAGTTCGGTCAAACGTGCCTGCTGAGAAAGGCTTTGGGGCGTCTCGCGGTCGTGCGTATTCGTGAATGGACGAGGTTGTCGGTCTGTGTCCTGGTCAAGGTCGTATGCCCTGCGTGCTTTGCTGGCCGTTGAGGCGCCAATTTCCTAGTGATTGTCATTGAGGCGTAGCGGAGTCTGGCCCTGATCGCGATGTGGTTTCGATGTGTCGTTGGGCGCGTCGTGACTGTGCCAGCGTTCTGATCGTCGGCAGCCCTTCATCCGGTTGGCCCGGATCTTCCCTGTGACGGGGATTCGATGCCGACCCGGCTACTTGCCGCCCGGTTGATCGCGGTCTAGGAGATCATTTCTTGTGGCTAGGGTTCGACCACAGGCGCGGTGCGCTAAGCTGTTGGCCTAAAGTTCACGAGAAGATCTATGAACGAGAACAACCAATACGCCAGTCTCGATGCCCCCGTTGCAGCGTTTGCCGCTGCCAGTGAACGGGCCGCATTTCTAAAGAAGGTCTACGGCATCCTGTTCCTTGGATTGCTTGGCTTTGCTGTCACGCTGTGGGCGGCCGCGCACGTTCCGGTTGTGAACGGATGGGCTGTAGGCATGGGCCAGCTCATCTACGGGAACCGCTGGGGATGGCTGATCTACGGAGCCATCTTCATTGGTGGGTCGATGGCTGTGAACTCTGTCGCGGAACAGCGCCCGCTTGGTGCGATTGCGTTTGGCGGTTGGACAGTGCTAATGGCACTGCTGATTGCGCCGATCGTTCTGCTCGTCAATGCGACTGGTGGTGCGGCCATCATCACGCAGGCGAGTGCATTGACTGCCATTGTGTTTGGTGGGCTGACGTTATTCGTGCTCTACACGGGTAAGGATTTCTCGTGGATGCGTGGGATTCTCTTCGCTGCGGTCCTTGGCTTGTTGGTGGTGTCTTTGATGGGGTGGATCATGGGCTTCTCGATGGGCCTCTGGCTATCTGGTGCCGTGGTGCTGATCTACTGTGGCTACATCCTCTACCACACGAGCGCGATTCTGCACCGCTACCCAACAACGATGGCGATGAGCGCTGCGATCTTGCTGTTCACCGATGTGGTGATCATGTTCAAGCACATCTTGATCCTGTTGATGAGCTCGCGCGACTAGGTTGGCGCGAACCGCTGGCGGTAGATGGCGGTTGCTTTCTTGGCATTGGCTCACGAGTCGCATGTCCTGGCCGCGAGAGCGCCGTGTTCATGCCTTTTGGGATTGCGGAGGAGCGTGAAGCCGTCGCGGCCTCTGGCGGTCGATTTCCCCAGTAGGATTTTGTGCCAATGCGGCCGTCGGGCAGCTCCTTAGTGGTGCTGCTTGCGCCTGCTCTTGGGGAAGAATTCCCACCGACCACCCTGAAATCCGGTCGCGCCACTGGGTGGCATGCATGGCAGCATGCGAGTGGTCGTTTTTGCCCGTCTGAGTGGGGTGTTTCGGCGTCGGCACAAATCTGTGCGCTCGGCGGCCCGACTGTCGATTTGTGGCTAATCCTGTGGAGCTAAGCAGCCGATAAGAAGGGCTAAGGAATGCTCCGTGCGACGATCGTAATTGATGGTGTCTCGACACCCCTGCGTTTGCCGGGGGAGCGATCTGCATCGTTTCCGATCGTCGGAGGCGTGAACGATGCGCGTTTGGCGTTTGGCGTGATGGATGTTGGATTGTCAGCCCGTCCGCCATGCGATCGGGCATGCCAAAATCTGAGTAGTCCAGGCTCTAGCGAGTTCGTTACGCATAGCAAAATTAGTCGCTCCAAAGAGACCGTGGGGCACATGAGGAGACTGTTATGAAAGGTGTGATCTTTGCGATCTTCGAGGACTTCGTAGTCGAGAATTTTGGCGTCGACACATTCGAGACGTTGCTCGAGGATTGTCCGCATACGGCGAAGGAGCCGTTTGTCGGGCCCAAGTCGTATCCTGACCAATGGATCTTCGACTTGGTCACCGCCGCTTGTGCACGATTGTCTATCGACCCAGACGCGGCAGTGTTTTCGTTCGGCAAGTTCGCATTTGGTGGGCTGACCAAGCGCTATCCGAACTTTCTCGAAGGGGTGACGCATCCGCGACAGCTGTTGCTGCTGGTGCACGACATCATCCATGTCGAGGTGAAGAAACTCATGGCTGGGGCAACGCCGCCAAACCTCTTCTACGACAATGTC
>Ga0315331_10001263_pt1 | contig 18820 bp, 21 predicted proteins | sample M160m34915metaG_FD_203456 | JGI IMG/M metagenome (GOLD analysis project Ga0315331, IMG submission 203456) | Ammonia-oxidizing marine archaeal communities from Monterey Bay, California, United States - M1 60m 34915 | ecosystem: Environmental > Aquatic > Marine > Intertidal zone | place: USA...
AAGCACTTCATGGATATGCTCGACCACACTCCTGGAAACCTTACTGCAAGTAGTGCATTAATTACTGATGCTAATTCTTACCTTGATGAAATTAGATTAAAAGCTCAAGGTGAGTTAAAATTATACGAAGCAACAGCAAACGGTACTAATTATATATCATTAAAATCCCCTGCAGCAGTTACCTCTGATTTAACATATACTCTTCCAGCTACTGCCACAAATGGTTACTATCTGCAAACAAATGGATCTGGAGTTTTAAGTTGGGCAGCTCTATCAACAACTCTAACCATTGCTGCTGATAGTGGTTCAAACGATACTGTTAGTATTGGTACAGATACTTTAACTTTTGAAGGTACTGCAAATGAAATTGAAACTACAGTATCTAATAATAAGATTAATATTGGACTTCCAACTAATGTAACAATTTCTGGAAATTTAACAGTATCAGGTACAACTACTACTGTTTCTTCCACAACTGTAAATGTTGCAGACTCAATGTTATCACTTGCTACTGGTAATAATTCTAGTGATGCAGTAGATATTGGTTTTTATGGATTATATGATGATTCTGGATCTCAAGATGAATATGCAGGATTTTTCCGTGATGCCGGCGATGAGAAATGGAAACTATTTAAAAATTTACAAGCAGAACCCACTACCACAGTTAATACTAGTGGAACGGGATATGCTGTGGCAACTCTCGTAGCACACCTAGAAGATTCTAGTGTAGCGATTACTGGTGGATCAATAACAGGTATTACGGACTTAGCAGTTGCAGATGGTGGAACAGGACTTTCAGCAGTTGCAAAAGGTTCAGTACTTGTAGCAAACTCAGCAAATACACTTTCAGCCTTAGATGGCGGTGGATCAGCAGATGGATTACTTCTATATACTTCATCTTCTGATACAATTTCGTGGACAACAACTGTAGACGGCGGAACATATTCATAATAGGGGTCAGTAAATGTCAATGATAATTAAGCCTAAACGCAAATTTACTGCGGGTGCACCGACAACCTCTGATATTGCGGAAGGCGAAATTGCAATCAATACAGCCGATAAGAAACTATATGTTAGAGATAATGCTAACAATATAGTTGAAATTGGTGGTGGTGGTTCAGCAAGTGGCGCAACTACTGACGTTACTCAGTCTAGCCACGGTTTTGCTGTCAAAGATTGTATTAGACATACTGGTAGTGCTTGGACAAAAGCACGCGCAAATTCTAACTCTACTTTAGCACTGGGAGTAGTTACTGCAGTAGCCGATAGTAATACTTTTACAGTTGCACAATCAGGACGATTTGAGTTAACCTCTCACGGTCTTACAGTCGGACAATGGTATTATCTTAGTGAAAGTAGTGCAGGAGCTTTAACAACTACAGAACCTGCAATCTCACAGCCACTTGTTTATGTAGAAAGCGCAAACTTCCTATTTGTTTTCCCTTATAGACCTACAAACCTATTAGTAGCGGGACAAGTACCTTTAGGCATACATGTAGATGAATTTACAGGTAATGGAAGTACAGCAGCTTATACACTAGGAGCAGATCCTCTTAGTGAAGATAATACTCAAGTTTATATAAATGGAGTATATCAGGAGAAGTCCACTTATGCTGTTAGTGGCACTACTTTAACATTTGATACTAATATTACAAATGGTTCGAGTATTGAAGTAGTACGATATGCAGCAAACACATTTACAATAGGAACTCCCGATGATAACTCTGTTGCTACTGCAAAACTACAGGACGGGGCTGTAACAACTGCTAAAATTGCCGACAATGCGATTACATCCGCAAAAATCGGTGTAGATGTTATTGTTGCTGCAGACCTTGCCGCAAACTCAATTACAGTTTCTGAAATACAAGATGATGCGGTAACTACAGCTAAAATTGCCGATGATGCTATCACTTCAGCTAAAATTGCCGATGATGCTATCACTTCAGCCCTTATAGCAGATGACGCTATAACAAGTGCACTTATAGCAGATGATGCCGTAGTTCAAGCAGCTATAGCTGACGACGCGGTAGATGAAGCTAGAATACAAATTAGTAACGCAGGGTCTAACGGACAATTTTTGTCAAAACAGTCAGGAAATACAGGTGGTTTAACATGGGCTGCCGCCGGAATTGATGGTTGGAGTTCAAATAGTAATAACTTATTGCCCGCTTCAGCATCATCAGGTATTTATTTAGGCGTAAACTCAGCAACAGCAGCAAATTTATTAGATGACTACGAAGAAGGAACTTTTACTCCTGTTTTTGTCCCAAGCAGTGGAAGTTTTACTTCAGTATCCTATAACTACAATGACGGGTGGTACACGAAAGTCGGTAGGCTAGTAACTTTTCAAATAGTTCTTGGCCCCAGTGGATCTAATCATTCGGGCGCTTCAGGGTATTTAAAAATTGGTGGTCTACCGTTTACTTGCTTAAACGAGCAGAATGGTAATAGTTCTGGAGGGTGTTGGTTCTCGTATTCTAAATATTTTAACGATGGAGTAAGCGACGGGCCTCATTTTGGTAGTGTTAGTCCGAATACTACTACAATATCATTACAGCCAGCAAGCGGATTTGATGGATATACAATATCGCATTTAAAAACTAGCGGAAGTAGCTATCTTTATATGGGCGGCTCTTATTACACGGCATAAGGAGGAATTATGGCACTCGCAGAATCAACAGAAGAAGATAAAATAGAAGTAGTCGGTGCTTTCAAAACCGTGCAGGTTAGAACGGCTACAGTAATCAAAAAGGATGGAGCAGAAGTTGCTCGCACTTTTAATCGCCATACGATTGAAGCAGGGCAGGATTATAGTAGTCAATCTACTGAAGTAAAAGCAATTTGTGCAGCAGTACATACTTCAGAAGTTATTGCAGCTAAAGCTGCACACGACGAAAAGATGGCTAAGAATCCAGAGGATAGGTAGTGGCACATACTAAAATAACATCAGATGTAATTGCAGATGACGCGGTAACTACTGCTAAAATTGCAGATGATGCTATTACTTCAGCACTTATAGCTGACGATGCTATTACTTCAGCACTTATAGCAGACGATGCGGTCGTAACCGCGGCTATAGCTGACGATGCAGTAGGAGCAGACCAAATAGCAGCCTTATCAACTATTGATATAAACGGTGGATCTATAGATGGGGCAGTAATAGGAGCAAACTCAGCAGCAGCTGGAACATTTACTACAGTTACAGATGCAGAGGGCTCTTTACGATCCGTTCCGCAGTCAGGCTCAGCAAAGACTTCATCGTACACTTTAGTAGCCGCAGATGCAGGTAATTTTATTGAAGTGGGCGCAAGCGGAGCAATAACAATTCCTAATAGTGTATTTAGTGCTGGGGATGCTATTACTCTTTTTAATAATACTACTGGAAATATAACTGTTACTTGTTCTATCACTACAGCATATAAAGCAGGAACTAATACGGATCAATCGACTGTTACATTAGAAACTAGAGGATTAGCTACAATTTTATTTATTTCGGGCACAGTTTGTGCCATTGCCGGGAACTTAGCCTAATATATGAGTGGTATGCTACAAATGCTTTTAGGAGCGAACCCAGGAGGCCCTTACACCGTTCTTGCTTTAATTGTTGCTGGCGGAGGCGGTGGAGGGGGAGGTTATGTTTTTGCTAGCTGGCCTTCGCACTATCAAAGGAGTGGAGGAGGCGGAGGTGCCGGAGGCACACAACAGACTTCTAATATTGTAATCCCTGAGACAAATTATACAGTAACAGTAGGTAGTGGAGGCACAGGACAGACCACATATAATGTTGCATCTGCAGTACGAGGAACCACAGGAGGAAATTCTAGCTTTAATGGAACTACTTCATCCGGTGGCGGCGGCGGCGGCGGTGCCCATAGTAGTTATGATGATGGTAAAACCGGAGGCTCCGGAGGCGGAGGCGGAGGCCCTAGTGGTAGTGGAGGCTCGGGAACTTCAGGACAAGGTAGTAGTGGTGCTTCCGGAGGGAGTGCTTTAGGCGGCGGCGGTGGAGGTGCTGGTGCCGCTGGTAGTGGGGGTAATGGAGGTGCTGGATTAGATACCTGGTCTGCGTGGGCTACAGCCACAAGTACAGGAGCCAGTGGATACTACGGAGGTGGTGGTGGTGGCTCTAGAGGGGCTCAACAGTCTGGTGGTGGTGGTTCTGGAGGTTCTGGAGGTGGACACGGAGGACAAGGAGGCTCAGTAAATGGAAATAACAACGGCGGAGGCGGTTCTGGAGGCACAGCAAATACTGGAGGTGGTGGAGGTGCAGCGAGAGGCTACAACTCTGACGGTTTTGATGGAGGTTCTGGTATAGTTATTCTTCGTTACTCTGGAGGTCAGAAACCTACAGCTAGTGGAGGAACGATTGTAACAAGTGGAGGCTATACTTACCACACATTTACTTCTTCCGGAACGTTTACAGCGTGAGAAAATAAAAATGCCAAAATACGCACATGTTCAAGACGAAGAGGTAGTAGATATAATAATAGCGGACGAAGACCATATTGCTTCTCGTCCGGCACTAGAATCTGGTAAATGGGTATTGGTTCCAGAAGATATTAAAGTTGGTATTAATTTTACTAAGTATGATAAAGTTAACAATAGATTTATGCCCCCACAAGCTTATCCTGGTTGGGTGTTTAATGAAAGTGCTTACCGTTGGGAGCCACCAAATGGCTATCCAGCAGACGGGGAACCAGGAGGTAGCAAGTCTTATAGTTGGGATGAAGAAACTAATGATTGGAAGGAGAATTAAATGTCAACATCACCAGTAGCAGCATCAGTATCGTCAATTACAGGAACAGTAAATACTAATTCTGTAACTGAATTTGTGTGTACTAGTAATCAAACTACTTTTACAATATCTTATACTGTTGGAGAATTAATGGTATTTTTGAACGGAATTTTACTTGATAATGGTGTTGATTATACAGCTACTAATGGAACTTCAGTAGTTTTAACAAACGGTGCAGCAGCAGATGATGTATTAACAGTTAATACTGATAAGTTAACCTTTACAGCCACTCAGACAACGCTTTTAACAACAGCAGATGTATCGTCAACAGCAACAGCTTTGGCAATAGCACTAGGATAATAAATTATGGCAAATACATTTAAAAATGCATTCGCAGCAAGTGTAAATCACGCGGCTTATGTTGATTTATATACTGTTCCGTCTGCAACAACTACGGTAATTCTTGGTTTAGCACTTTGTAATAAGACAGCAAATGCTGTAAATGTTACAGTGCAAATGCAAGATACTTCCGCATCAAACGCAGACTTCCAAGTTCTTGATACTGTGAGTATACCAGCAAGAACAACCTTGGAAGTACTAGCTGGACAAAAGTATGTTCTTGAAGCAACAGACGTGTTACGAGTGAAAGCAGGCACTGCTTCCGCACTTGATGCTACACTAGGATTGATGGAGATCACCTAATGGCTTTAACCAAGCTAAACTCATTGGCTATTCCTGCAGATACTGTTGTAGCTTCAGATATTGCTGATTCTACAATAGATGAGGCACGACTACAGATTAGTAACGCAGGATCAAACGGTCAGTTTTTAAGTAAGCAGTCGGGAAATACTGGAGGGCTTACATGGGCTACTGTCTCGACCGCACCTGCTGCTGGCGAAATAATTGAACAACTAGAAGGTATTTGTGACGGTAATTCTATAACTGTGCAATCTGGAACCTATACATTAACTAACGTTACAGCGGTACAAAACAGTAGTAACTCTTTTGCAACAATGGAGGGTTCCAGTATTTCATATACACCGCCAACAGGAGCAACAAGAGTAATATATGAATTTATGGTATTTATGAAAGACCATGACCAAGATCCAATACTACATTTTAAGGGACGAGTAGCTGGTACTGATGTAGATCTCTCTAGGCATACTTGGCGGGGTAATGGAGAGAATGCAGATTACCAACGGTGGATACATAATAAAATGATTATTACAATAGGACAAGTGGGTTCGGATGATATTGCAAATGGCAGATTGCAAACATGGACTTCAGCAAAAACACTTGATTGGGTGTGGAGGGATTATAGTAATGATTATGAAGGAAATCTGCACGCTACAAATCACTGGGATGGCGGTGGTTCGGATATTTTAGTCAAACCCACAGTTAGAATAACCGCTATAGCATAGGAGAAAGCATGCCATTTTTAGGAAAACAACCAGCAGACGGAAATCATAATGTATTGCTAGATGCAATTACTACTTCGGCTACCGCTACCTATAATTTGACAAAGGATAGCGTAGCATATACACCAGTAAGTGCACAATCTTTGATGGTTTCTTTAAATGGTGTAACACAAGCACCAATAGCCGCATATACAGTAAGTGGCTCAACTATAGTATTCGCTAGCGCACTTACAAGTAATGACGTAATCGACTATATAATATGTTTTGAAGGACCAAAAGTTAGTCCAAATATAGACGATGGTAGTATAACTACTGCAATGATAGCAGACAATGCAATAACTTCCGCTAAAATTGGAGTGGATGTAATTGTAGCAGAAGATTTAGCAGCAAACTCGATTACAGTTTCAGAGATAACAGACGATGCTATAACTAGTGCCAAGATAGCGGATGATGCAGTTGTACAAGCCGCCATAGCAGATGATGCAGTAGACGAAGCCAGGATGCAGATTTCTAATGCGGGTACTAACGGTCAATTTCTAAGTAAGCAGTCGGGAAATACTGGCGGACTTACTTGGGCAGACGCGGGTATATCTGGAATTACAAGTAGCGCAGACGGCACAGCCATGACTATTGATAGTTCTGAGCGTATTGTCATGCCTTATCAACCAATGTTTTACGCTACTAATCTAAATGCGGTTAGTGGGGGTTCATTACATACAGAAGGTTCTTATGAGTATAATAGTTCCGGGTCAACATCAGGCACTATACAAGCAGTAGGGTTTGAAAAAGTATGGCTTAACATTGGTAATCATTGGAATACTAGCACAGGAGTATTTACTGTTCCGGTTGCGGGAAGGTATATTGCATATTGGAATAATAACTACCATCAGGCCGCTAGTAATGGTTATAGTAGTGCATATATTATGTGGAACGCTAAGACCGTAGCACAGACATGGAATAATCATAGTACACAGCAAGACACCTACTCTAATTTGCCGGCTATTGCTATAATTCAAGCCGCGGTAAATGATAAGATTTGGCCTGGGTATCATAGTTCATACGGTGCACCCACGGCTACTGTTACTTGGGGATACCACCAATGTGGAATAATGTTAATAGGATAAGGAGAATAATATGCCTTTTATAGGAGAACAACCAGCAGAAGCAGCAACATTAAAAATACCCGCAAGATCGGGTAGTAATGTTACAATTGAATTAACATCCGGTACCATAGTAGTAACAACTAGGTCCGGAACGGTGAGCGTAGGAGTAGAATAATGGCAGATAGATACGCACTTGTTGTAGATTCAACAAACAATAATATAAAGGAAATCCCTGCCGCAGATAGGTTAATAGCTGATCATTTATTATTGTCGGGCAGTATTCCAACATTAACGATTGGAGATACCGGTGCGGAAGATACAAGATTACTTTTTAATGGAAATGCAACATATTTCCATGTAGGGTTAGATGATTCAGCAGATGATTTAGTATTAGGAGTGGGATCTAATTTAGGAACTACACCCGCGATAAGTATTGATACTAACCAAGATGTTGTAGTACACCAAGAATTTAGAGCAGTCTCGTATAATGATACGTATGTAGCTCCTACAAGTTCTTCTAATGCAACAACTATTAACTGTGAGACAGGAAATTACTTCAAACATACACTAACAGAGAATACTACATTTACATTCTCTAACCCTCCTGCAAGTGGAACAGGCTTTTCTTTTATTCTGCATTTAATACAGGATAGTAGTGCTAGAACTGTTACATGGCCTAATTCAGTAGATTGGGCAGCAGCAACAGCTCCAACAATTTCAACAACTAGTGGTGCAGATGATTTCTTTGTCTTTGCAACTTCAGATGGCGGAACAATCTGGTACGGATTTACCGCAGGGCAGGCAATGGCATAATGAGTAGAACTGCACACAAATTAATGGCATCAGGGGCTAAAAAAGCCTATGAAATAGAGCAGTCTTGGATGTCTAATGTTGGGAATGCTTCTTATCTTAAAAGAGACTATGGAGGTGGAGCAAATAGTTATACAAAATGGACATTTAGCACATGGTTTAAAAACACTTCAGAAAATTATGCTGGCGGAACAATATGGGGGGTGTGGGATAATTCAACACAAAATGACGTTACTTATGGTTGGATTGGTTTTTATCAGGATAAACTCCAGATAGGTGGATGGTCTACAACTTGGAGAACTACGAACAGAGTATTTCGTGATGTTGCTGCTTGGTATCATATAGTTGTTGCTATTGATACTAATGAGAGTACAGCCGACAACAGAATTAGAATTTATATAAACGGCGTAGAAGAAACTTCTTTTGCAACAAAGAATAACCCATCTACAAATACTCAAATGCCTTGGAACAAAGCGAATCAGCATAGGCTTGGGGCCATAAATAGTTCAACTCCTTATTATTTGGGAGGATATTTAGCGGAAACTCAGCTTATTGATGGTTCACAACTAACGCCAAGTTCTTTTGGAGAAACCGATTCTGAGACAGGGCAGTGGATTCCCAAGAAATATGAAGGAACCTATACTGGATATAGTTTTTACCTACCATTTAAGAAGAACGACAGATACTCTGTTTACTTTGATGGATCTACTAGCGCAGGCTTACAAACAGCCGACAGTAGTGATTTTACGTTTGGTACAAGTAATTTTACTGCTGAAGCATGGTTTTATTCTTATGAAGACCAAGGGAATACTCGTTATATAATAGGTCAAGGGCCTGCTAGTGGTGCTACTGCTGAATCGTCTATTTCATTTCTTCTAGATTCTAATAATAAACTCAGATCATATATTGCTTATAATGGAGGGTATCTTGATTTAATTAGCTCTACAGCAATGGTAGAAAATACATGGTATCACGGTGCGCTTGTAAGAAATTCAAATACATTTACTTTATATTTGAATGGAACATCTGTGGCTAGTACTACATCATCTATAACTGTTGTTGATTCAGACGACAAAATGGCGGTAGGAATTGCAGGAGAATATACAACCGCACACAACTTTAAAGGTTGGATTTCAAATGTTAGAATTGTAAACGGAACCGCGGTTTATACTAGCAACTTTACTCCTTCAACATCACCATTAACAGCTATAACAAATACAAAGTTGTTATGCTGTCAAGACTCTACCATAACTACAGATAATAGTGGCACAAGTAAAACTCTTACTATCCTAAATGCTGCAAATAGTTATACGCAGCAAATGTCTCCTTTTAATTTTGATTGGTATCAGGATCAATCTGGACAAAATATGCATTACACAGCAAATAATCTAGCGGATTGGAATCTTACGCTTGATACTCCTACTAATAATTTTGCAACCTTCAATTCAGTAGAGCCTTACAACTCTACAGTTTCCACATTAGTTACTGGAAATCTAAATATTAAAGCAGCCACGTACAGTAGTGGAAATTATGGTAATCATGCCTTGACAATTCCAATTCCTGAGTCAGGAAAATGGTACATTGAGTGGTTAAGCGGAGTACAAGCAGGCGGAGGAAATATATCTTCAGTAGGAATTAGTAGTGGAAACTATTTTGGACTACTAATACCAAACCAAGCAAATGGTCCTCATACTTTTAGCAGTAGTACCGCCATGACTATGGATACATACTCTAACGAAGCCCATATTTATGATGGAGGATCTTCTGTTGCTTCAGCTTCGAGTTTGACTGCCACTTCTTATGTTTGCGCAATAGCTATTGATGTAGATAATAATAAATTTTGGGGAGGCTATGACAATGGGTCAGGTATTACATGGCTTAATTCAGGCAATCCTGCTACCGGAGCAAATGGAGCAAGCCATACGTATACTAATGAGAGCATAGTTTATGCTAGTACTGCTGTAAATGGTGGTAATTCAAATCGTTCATATATTATTCTTAATTCTGGAGCTGTAGGTACTTTTGTAAACTATAAAATAGCCGGAGGTAACACAGACGGCAAGGGAATAGGAAACTTCTTCTATACACCCCCTTCGGGATTTTTAGCTTTATGTACGAAAAACCTACCCGAGCCCTCAATTAAACTACCTAAAGAACATTTTAACTCAGTAGGCTATGCGGGTACTGGCGGAAATCAAACTGTAACTGGAGTTGGGCATGAGCCCGATGCTATATGGATAAAGAATAGAAGTAATAGTAGTAACCACCAATTTCATAATACTGTTGCCGGTTTAAACCACGCAATGTATCCTAACTTAGCAAATCAAACAGAAGGAGATGGTACTGGTGCAAATAGACCCGGGGTTACAAATGCTGATGGTTTCACTATTTTAGGTGCTGCTGGCAATTTGAATTCTAATGGTGATAATTATTCCGCTTTTTGTTGGAAAGGCGGTACTAATACTACAGTTAGCGAATCTGGCTCTGGAACAAGTAGAATAAATGCCTGTACGTATTCAGCAAACCCAACTGCGGGATTTAGTATAATAGAATATACAGGATCTAATGATGAAATTAGTAATAATCAACATACAAAACTTACTCATGGTTTGAACCAAGGACCAGATTATGTAATGATAATACAAACTGACTCCGGAAACAACTGGTGTGTCATGTCTAGTGCAATGGTAGGTACTTCATCAGGATATTATGGCTATAATGATTGGCATTTGAATATGGATGGTTATGATGCTGTAGATGGAGGCCACTATGTTTCTAATGATGTTCCAGACTCTAATTACTTCTATCTAGGTAATGATAACCTTGTGAATGATGACGGAGATCAGTATATCTGCTACGCTTGGCACTCTGTTCCTGGGTTCAGTAAAGCCGGAAACTACTATGGAAATGGAGCCAGCGAAGACGGACCTATGGTTTACACAGGGTTTAGACCTAGATTTGTACTGGCTAAAAGAGAGAGTGGAAGTGGTACATCTTGGTTTATGTGGGATAGATCATTTAGCGATTACCATAGTAATGTTCTTGATGTTGCAATGTGGGCTTCTGATGTAAATGGGGCTACACAACATGCTCAATATGAGATAGATTTCTTATCTAATGGATTTAAAATACGAGGCGAAAATGGTGGCTCAAACAATAGTGGATCAAACTATTTGTACTTGGCGTTTGCTGATGCGCCTTTCAAGTATTCAAACGCTTTTTAAAGGAGAAAATAATGTTTGCAATAGTAAAAGACGGAGCAATTACTCAAACTGCATCAACAGTTCAAAAATTGTTTCCAAACACCTCGTTCCCTAGCGGCCCTAATGCTGATTTTCTTACTGAAAATAACGTTAAAAAAGTCGTAGATGGGGAACAAAAAAGTAGATCATATTATTTTGTTGATCCAGGTAACTTAGAATTAGTTGACGGTGTACCTACCCAAAAGTATACTAATACTGCCAAAGCATTGGATGATGTTACAACTGATGGAGTAGTTAATCGAGGCTTAAAATGGAGTTCTACTGCTAGGGTTAAGAATACAGCTGGACAACTACTAGCTAAAAGTGACTGGATGGTTATTAGAAAAGCAGAAAGAGATGTAGCAATTCCTTCAGCTACCGCAACTTATCGAGCAGCAGTAATTACTGAATGTGCAAGACTAGAGTCAGCGATAGCAGGAGCCGGAGATGTGGATGCATTAGCAACAGTAATGGGTGCACAAAATTGGCCAGCGGAGTCCTAAATGGCATGGTCTAAAGCCAGACGATTAGCGGATTTAATGAGTACAAGCGCAGGAATACCTACTGCTTCTATTCAAGACGATGCTATTACGTCGGCAAAAATTGCAGATGATGCAGTTGTAACAGCTTCTATTGCAGATGATGCTATTACCAGTGCTCTAATAGCAGATGATGCAGTTGTTGCCGCAGCGATAGCTGATAACGCAGTTGTAACAGCCTCTATTGCAGATGATGCGGTTACCTCTGCTAAGACTACAGGGGTTATTACTAATCCGAATATTCTTATCAATGGATCTATGGAAGTTATACAACGTCAACCCCCTTCAGCTTCCAGCACAGTAACTGGATATAAAACTGTGGATCGTTGGAACGCAAATTGGGGCGGTACGAGTGCGGGTATTACACAAGCACAAGTAGCGTTAACCTCTGGAGGTCCTTATGATGAAGGACATAGATATGTTTTTAAGTGTACTAATACATCTAATACTACGGCTGCGGATAAATGGTTTTATATTAGACAGGGACTGGAAGCAAAAATTATGAGAAATTGCGGATGGCAGTATAATAGTACAAGTTCATATATAACTTATTCTTTTTGGGCTAAGTCATCTCTTGCCGGTACATATTATGTATTTATGTATAGTGCAGACGGAACCCCTCAATCTTTTAGAAAGTCCTTTACTTTAAGTGCTGCTACATGGACTAAGGTATCTGTTACTATTCCAGGAGCTGCAAATATTACTATTGATGATAATACAGGACTTGGTTTTAACTTAGATATTCATGTCGATAGGGGAACCGATTATACAGGCTCAGGAGGTATAGCAGACAATGCGTGGGGACAGCATTCGTCGGCTACAGGTACTGCAGACATGGCTCAAGCATGGCAAAATACTAGTAGTGCAACTTTTGAAGTTACAGGTTGTAAGTTAGAACTTGGACAAAGTGCAACCCCTTATGACCATTTATCTTTTGATAAAGAGCTAGAAAGGTGTCAAAGATACTACGCAAAATCTTATATTTATACAGAAAGGCCTGGAGGGGCTGCTTACTACCCAAACGCTGGATCTTATGCAGGGACTTACATGGGTTGCGAAAATATTGATTCTTTGAACAGTCACAGTGCCTACGGTCAAAGAATCAACTGGAATATACCTTTACCTGTTCCAATGGCTAATCACGCCCAGACTCTAACTATTATTAATCCATATAATGGAGATACTGGAAAAATTATGCAATCAGGGGGAGGTGCTAGTTACACAGCTACTCTTTGGCAGTGGAGTGAAAAAAGACCTAATCTGTATGGAACGGTTAGTGGAAATTCGTACGGAAATGTAAACGGCGGCGATGCTTATAGATATCATTGGACAGCGGAAGGGGAGTTAGGTTAATAATGGCTAAATATATAGAAGTTAAAGGCGAAAAACTTGATGACATACTAGGAACATCAGTAGATTATATTCTTAGGGAAGATGGTGCAATGATTCCTATATATGAGGATAATCGTGACTATCAAGCATATCTACGTTGGAAAGCAACAGGATCAGACAACGAAGTAGCAATATAATAAATCGGGCTTAGCCCAATAATATAGGAGGTTTTTATGAAAAAACTATTGACCATTGGCATTTTATTTCTTAGTGCTTACATGGTCGGGTGTACAAGCACTCAAACTACCGAGTATTACACTGCTGTGCAGAACGCGGCTATCGCACAAGCAAAAATAATGGAAGCTCGGTACGAAGCACTAGGACAAATTGCAGGAAACGGAGGGGAAGCGTCAACAGCAGCAGTAATGGCTTTAGCGATGACAAACCAAGCGCCTATAGTTCCTCAAGCACAAAAATCGGAAGCACTACAGTGGGCACAAATACTAGCAGGACCTGTGGCTTCACTAGGTTCAATGTGGCTGTCTAATGACGCTACCAAGACTATGGCAAGGTATAGTAGAGATACACAGCTAGCAAATATATCAGCTGATCAGGCAAATACTGAACAGTTATATGGCATGTTGGGTACTACTTCTACGAATATGACCAACCTAGGACTAGGTGGATTAGGAGCAGTTACAAATGTTAGTAATAATGCATTTGATGCGATGAATACAGCAGGAGCACAGACTGTACAGTTAGGGTTAGCAGGATTAACCTCTAATGGTGGTAGTGCGGCTTCTAGCGATATTCTAACAGCAATCAATAATATAAGTTTTCCAAGCTATACAGATAATTTCACATCTTTGGAGAATTTGATTAATAGTCAATTTACTGCTACAAATAATATAATAAATGAAGGATTTGATACTAGTGATCAAAATTTCCTTTATTTAACTAATGGAATAAATAATGGTGGTAAAATATGGATTCCTGGAGTGAATTGTGTAAATGCAGCTAATCCAAGTATTATTGGGTTTGGTACTGTAGTAACTTGTCCGTAATAAAACAAAGGGGCTTTCGCCCCTTTTCTTTTAGAAATTCCACGATATTCCTATCGTAGATTCCTCACTACCGATCTGTCCCCCAACTGTCCAATCACCAAGCTCTTTCGAGACATTGATGGCTTGATAGCTGTCAAAACCGGTTGCTTTTCCGTACTCTAATGAAACATCAAACCCTTTAATAAAAGGTACGTCTACTATAGCGTTTACGAAATCTAAATCAGAATTATCAAGATCCTGATAGTATGTTACACTTACACCGTATGCACCAAATCCTACATATGCTTCTTCTATATCGTCATAGACCTCATCCCAATCATAGCGAATATAGCCTGCTGACAGTCTAAAATTATCGTTTACCCAATAATCATAGCCTGCAACTAGGTCATACTCATACTTGGCATCATCATTAAAATCTACTTGTGATGCCCAAGCTGCTAGGACGACTCCTTTAAACGCTACTCCAACGCCTGCACTAAGAGCAACTTCACCGTCATTTTGAGAATATCCGCGCCATACATAATCTGAATGGACGCCAATAGTTCCGTTAAAATGTTCAGCGGAAATTGCTGTAGTGGATAGTAAGAATAAGAGCACTGATACTATTTTTTTAATCATTATTTTCCTCTGCAGGTATAGGCTCAGGGGTTACCTGAGGGGTTGCCTGTTCTTGGACTTTTTGAATAACGGGCATACTAACTTTAGCTGCAAGTTCACCTAAAGCGTTCAGAACGATATTCACTTCCTCCAAAGTTAAGTCTAACTTTATGTTTTCGTTCATTTAAATATATCCTGCCAATTACCTGTTGTACTTGCACGAGAGTACTCAGTTGCTCGGTTCTCAAAGAAATTAGTGTGCTCGACCCCGTTTAGCATGTAGTCTAACCATCCTAATGGGTTTTGCTCACTCCCAAATATCTTTTTTAATCCTAGCCCTAGGAGCCTACGATCTGCTATATACCGAATATATCCTTTTATCTCTTCGCCGCTTAAATCAGGTACTTCCGCACCGTGAAAGCATAAGTCTATAAAAGCATCTTCTAGTTCTACCGCACGTTCAGCCGCACAATATATTTCATACTTTAGATCGTCATTCCATAGTTCAGGATTTTCTTTAACAAAAGTTCGGAATAGCTGTGACATTCCCTCAACGTGGAGAGTCTCGTCTCGTACTGACCAAGTCACTATCTGTCCCATTCCTTTCATTAAGTTGTGACGAGGAAAGTTCAATAATATAGCAAAACTACTAAATAATTGTACTCCCTCAGTAAAACCCGAATAGATAGCCATAGTTTTGGCAATATCCATCGGAGTGTCCATACCAAAGTTATTGAGATGTTCGTGCTTTGCTAGCATTTCCTCATGCTCAAAGAACTTCTGGTACTCTTCATCTCCAAACCCTAAAGTTTCGAGAAGAAGTGAATAAGCTTCTTGGTGTACAGCTTCCATTGCTGCAAAAGCAGACAACATCATTCGTACTTCAGGTTGCTTAAAGGTTGGCAAATAATGTTTTGCATACCCACAACAGACATCTACATCTGCTTGAGTGAAAAACCTAAATATTTGCGTCATTAACTTTCTATTTCCAGGGGTTAATTTCTCACGATAATCTCTTAGATCATCTGCAAGATTAACCTCATCTGGTAGCCAGTGCATATGCTGCTGGGTCTTATAGTGTTCAAATGCCCAAGGGTAATTAAACGGTTTGTAATAATCTCTTTCTTCTAATAAACTCATATCTCACCAATTATGTACTATGTTCGTCATAATGAAAAAAGCACAGACAACATTAATAGCTACAATCATTGTTCGTAGTATTGCAACTATATTATCGTATTCTGCTGTTTTCTCATCACTAAAACTACCTATTGTATATTTCCAGACTGTCCAAACTTTACCCTTCACAAGCTACACAGCCTTCATCATCTAAACTATCAAATATATACTGTCTTAGGGCTTCGTCCGAAACTGTTTCGGCCCTCTTTATAGCCTCACTACGGAGATAGTATAGAGTTTTTACTTTTCTTTTCCATGCCATCATATGTATAGCATGTAGTTCTTGCTTAGAAACGTTTGCTGGGAAGAATATATTTAAAGACTGACTCTGACAAATATCCATCTGTCTATCAGCAGCCATATCAATAATCCATTTCTGGTCTATTTCTACAGCAGTTTTAAATACATCTTTTGTCCACTCATCTAAAAAGTCAAGATGCTGTACTGAGCCATTATTAGTAATAATACTCTTCCACACGTCATCTGTATCTTGATCTAGCTCTTGAAGAACATGTTCTAAGTATTCATTCTTCAAGAGACTGGAGCCACTTTTAGTTTTTTGTGTAAATGCATTAGCCCTATAAGGCTCAATGCTGGGAGAAGTATTGCCGCAGATAATAGAGCTGCTAGCATTAGGAGCCACAGCCAAAAGATGAGCGTTGCGAATACCGTAACCCACTCCATCAGGACACTCGCCCCGTTCCTCAGCCAGTTGCTTAGTTGCATTAACTGCCCTCCATTTTATGTGCTGAAACATCTTCATGTTCGCACCTTTTGCCGACGCACTTTCAAAAGGAATATTATGACGTTGTAGGTATGCGTGAAATCCCATCGCACCAAGTCCAAGACTCCTTTCTCTAGAAGCACTGTATACAGCTTTAGCTAAGTGCATCGGAGCATTATCAATAAAGTGACTAATCACATTATCTAACATGCGTATTAAATCAGGTATAAAGTTATCATCATGCTTCCACTCATCATACTCTTCTAAGTTCACACTAGATAGACAACATACTGCTGTTCTGTCATCATCTGTTGCTAATGTAATTTCTGAACATAAATTTGAGTGATTAACTTTTAAGCCTGCCTCTTTTTGAAACTTAGGTAAAGCATTTTGAACTGTATCTTTAAACATAATATACGGTTCACCAGTCTCTACTCTATTCTGGATTAACTTAACCCATAAAGTTTTTGCAGAAACTGTTTTTGTTACTTGATTAGTGTGTGGGTCTATTAATTCCCATGAATCGTCAAACCCCTCCTCTCTAGTAGCTCCTTCTATAAGCTCCATGAAATCATCACCAATAAGAATACCGTGATGTAAATTGACAGATTTTCTGTTGACGTCGCCACCTGTAGGTTTACGTACATCCAAAAATTCTTCAACTTCTGGATGAGATATGTCCAAGTATGCTGCATAACTTCCTCTCCTTGTGACACCCTGAGAAAAAGCTAACATCTCAGCGTCCACTACTTTCATGAATGGTATTACTCCAGTACTTTCAGAACCATTAGATGTTTTAGATCCTACACTTCTGACATCACTCCAGCAGCCACCAACCCCGCCACCAACACTAGAAAGAAAAGCGTTCTCAGTGTAGTGTCCGGTGATTCCCTGTCTGCTATCCTCAACATAATTAAGGAAACAGCTAATAGGAAGCCCTCTGGTCGTTCCGCCATTACTGAGGACAGGAGTAGAAAACATAAACCAAAGTTTACTAGCATAATCGTATAACCTCTGAGCATGAGCGTCATCATCTGAAAACGCTTTTGCTGCTCTTGCGAACGCATCTTGTGGAGAGGTTTCTCCATTAACTAAGTATCTATCCTGTAGCGTTTTATGACTAAATTCCGATAAATACTTATCCCTATCGTAATTAATTAACACATCATCTCCTTAATCTTAGAAATATTATCTTCCCCAATCGCATCATCACAATATGCTACTAAATCCATTAATTCATAGTTTTGAAGAATACGTTCTGCGTTCGCATTTAACTCTTGGATATGCTTATACGTACTATTTATAGGTAAAGAGTCATAAATATTCATTGCATCACCATAAGCGATAATCAAATCTTTAGCTCTCTTTGGACCAATGCCAGTTATGCCAGGAACGTTATCTCCTTTATCGCCTGTTAGACATTTAAGTGAAATATACTGCTCAGGTTTAACTTCGTAGTGGTCATTCCAATTCTGTATACGTACTTCTTTCCTAGTAACATAAGAGAATCTACTTACTTTTTCTTGTATTAGTAAATCCCAGTCTCGGTCACTAGATATAAGCCATATCTCTTCAAAACCATACTTATCTTTTTCTTTTACTAAGTGTGCGGCAATATCATCTGCCTCAACACCATCAAATTGAAGTACGGGCCACTCTAATAAATCTAAAGTTGCCTGATATTCTTCAAAAAATTCTTCAAATGCAATTTTCTCAGCTTGAGTTTGATCTGCGTACTTATCTTTTCTATTAAGTTTATACTCAGGGAGTATTTTTCTACGATAACTAGAAGATCCACCGTCTGCTGTTATAATTACATCTTTACACTTATATGAGTTTGCTAAAGATTTTACCGTCTCTTGGTACTCATATCTAAAATCTGTTCTGCCTTGGTGTTTCCATCGGAACGCTAAGTTTAAGGCATCAACTATTAGCGTTGCATGTTTTTCTTGGGAATTGAATTTAAATGCCACTTCCTATAAACCTTATCTCTTCAGAGGTTAACCACTCATCCGCTACCATAACATAGCAATTAAGTGGGCTTATGTAAACATAATTTAGTAAATTTTTGGGTTCG
>Ga0315331_10001267_pt1 | contig 18785 bp, 12 predicted proteins | sample M160m34915metaG_FD_203456 | JGI IMG/M metagenome (GOLD analysis project Ga0315331, IMG submission 203456) | Ammonia-oxidizing marine archaeal communities from Monterey Bay, California, United States - M1 60m 34915 | ecosystem: Environmental > Aquatic > Marine > Intertidal zone | place: USA...
GCGGTTACCTTGATCACGCAGAAGACGGTGGAGATCCTCGGACCTGTGGGATACTCGCAGAAGTTGCTCGTCGAGAAGTGGATGCGTGATGCGAAGATCAACGACATCTACGAAGGGACGCAGCAGATCAACCAGCTCATCATTGCCCGACGGATCCTCGAGTACCCGTCGTCGATGCTGCGCTAGCGGTAGGAGAAAAGAAGCGATGCCCGTGAGCCCGGAGCTCCTAGAGATCCTCGTGTGCCCCGAGACGAGACAGTCCGTCTCCAGCGCGGGAACGGATACGATCAGTGCGGTCAACGACAAGATCAAGGCGGGTTCGCTGCGCAATCGCGGAGGCGAAGCCGTCCCGAACCCGATCGAAGAGGGCCTCGTTCGCGAGGACGGTAAGATCCTCTACGTCGTGGACGACTCGATCCCCGTGATGCTCATCGAAGAGTCCATCGAGCTCGACTGACTCGGGCCCGCCTCTCCCCCCTCACGAAGGCGGACGACGCAGCACCGCAAACAGCGACAACCCGAACGGCAGCGGGCCGGACGAGAGCCAGGCGCGCTCAACGTCCGCCAGACCGATCAACGTCTCGTTGAGCCAACGTGGAACCCGGGGGAACTCGGCGGGCGGGCTGTCCCTCGGGAAGAGTCGCTGCCCCCCCCGAACCAACAAGGCAGCCGGCAGACTGAAGCTGTTCCAGTGAACGAGGTGCTCCACCTCGAGCGACGCGTCGCAGGCATGCTCACGAAGCATCTTCCGCGTATACCGCCGGTGGTGGCCCAGCGCGCGATCCCAATCACCGTGAAGCGCCGGATACGCAGGAACGGTAATGACGGCCACACCGCCCGGTCTCAACGCGGCGCGGACGTTCTCCAACACGCGGACGGGTCGCCCCATGTGCTCGAGGACATCGAGCAAGACCGCTACGTCGAAGGCGCCAGGGTCCACGGGCCAAGGCGCCTCGAGGTCATGCCCGACGACGTCGAGACCGCGTAAGCAGGCGTGAGCCACCGACTCGGGCATCAAATCAAAGCCGCGGGCCTCGTAGCCCGCGCGAACGAACTCTTGGAGGTCCCTCGCCGACCCCACACCGCCCTCAACGAGCCGGGCGGGGGGCGCCGCGTGCCGCCGCAACCAGTCCATCACGAGCCGGCGCTTGGAAACATGCCACCAGTAGGTCTCTTCGAGTTCAATCAACTCGGCGAGGTGCGACGCGTCCATGACTCCACTCTACTCACGCCGACGGGCCTACTGACCGAAGTCGCGGCGCTTGAGTTGCTTGACGTAATCCGCCAACTCCGGGTCGGCCGCCACGAGCTCGTTGACTTGCTTCTCAAAATCCTCCGCCTGCACGCGCAGCTCCGCGTCGTCGAAGCGAGCTCCGGTATATCGGCTCAGCTTCTCCAGTAGCGCCAGCGTCCCGCGCGGGTTCGGCGATGTGTTGAGGTAGTGCGGCAGCCCCGCCCACATCGAGAGCAACTCTCGTCCCTCGCTCTGAAGGCACTCCGACAAGACCCCGATGATGCCTGTCGGCCCTTCATACTCGGACCGGACAACATCGAGCTGGTCGAGGATCGCGGGGTCCGTGGCGAAGCCGGACACATCAACCGGCCGTGAGTAGACGACGTCGGACAGATAGGAGCCGAGCAACACCACCCTCCCCGCGCCGATCGCGTCGGCGAGCATCATCACGCAGTCGCAGAAGTGAGACCATCGCATGTGCGGCTCGGTCCCCAGCGCGGTCACGAACTCAACCGCTTCCTGCTGGCCATAGCGGAACTCCGTGCTCGGCCAAACAAGACGCCGCCCCGTGCCTTCCTCGAGCGACAGATGAGGACGCGCGATGGTAAAATCGTAGAAGTCCTCGGGGTCGATCTCGGCGAGTGGCGCGGTCAACATCGCGTCGTTCAAGAACTGGATCGTCCCCGTCGCCGCCTCACTCGCGTCATTCCAGCCGGCGAAGGCGAGCACCAGCACAGGGTCATCGAGATCCGGATGAACTTGAAAGCGAAGCGAGTCCTGCACACCAGAAGGGTGACACGTGAGAACGCCAAATCACAAGCGATCGATTCGATCGAGAGGAACGAAAAACGCTTGCGATCAGAGCCGGAGACATTCGCGGTGGCCGACTCCCGTCAACCCAATCGATGAACGCGCCGCTCGCCAGACGGCGTGATGCCCGAAATCACCGCGGCGATTAGGATAGACTCCGAGGATGATGTCCAGGCTCGTGATCGTCCTCTCCCTGCTCTGCGGCGCCCTGTGGGTCGGCGCTCCAGTGCCGCTGGGCGCGGCGCCAGACGAAGACGAGTGCCCCACGGTCTCCGGGGGGGTATCCGGTTCGGGCCAGGAACCGCGGGACGCAGCGCCAATCCAGCTGAGAGAAGGCATGGTCCTCAAGGGCGATGACCTGCTGATCCTCAAGCAGCTCGTCCCCGCAGAGATCTGGTCCCACCGGGAGGTGTTCTTCTACGAGGGCATGCGGCTCGAGATCGGCCCGTGCTTCCGGCGCTACCCCACCCCGGGCTTCTTCAAGAAGGCCACGGAAGAGCACGCGAGCCAGGTCACGCTGCAGACAGACGGATCACTGGAGGGCTACGTCGCCGGCCTCCCCTTCCCTCCCGCCGACATCGACCCTGAGGCCAAGGACGCTGCAGCGCGCTGGGCCTGGAACCTCCAACTTCGATTTCGCGGGGGCGGTCACCACGGCCGCTTCCGAATCGTCGACTTCCCGAGTCGCGTGGGCTCCGCGCAAACCTACGAAGGCAACTTCTTCCTGCTCCCGACGACCGGCCGAGCCGACCTCCCCGACACGGATTACGTCCTCGAGGAAGGGCGCAAGTCTTGGTGGATCGCCGGTGGGCGCTTTGTGAAGCCGTTCAACGTGCGCCATGTGGCCTGGCGGCAATTCCGCCCCATCGAAGCGATGGAGCGCTACCAGGAGCCCGACGACACCTTCGTCTACGTCCCCGAAATGAGGAAGTCGCGACGTGCCTCGACGACCTGGGTCGACGGGATTTACTTCCCGACATACTCCGTCTCGGGACAAGGGGGAGGAGGACCACTCCCGTTTGGCGGAGGTTCTTCGGGAATCAACCCCACTGCCAGCCGAGCGGCCGCAGTGACGACCCACGCCTACAGCGGGTTCGAGGGCCTGTCTCTTCGACCGAACGCGTATGTTTGGCGGGTCCGTGGAGAGCAGGACGTACTGGCCCCGCTCAACGGCACGCTGCCCGGCTTCCCCGAGAACGACACCCGCAACTTCGGCCCAAGCGGTCTTTCAGTCGCCACCGATCGCTGGGAGCTGCGCCACGCGATCGTGATCGAGGGCGCCTTGAGACAGCCTGGGGAAGCGATTCGAACCGTGACCTACTGGGTCGACAAGCAGACACTGCAGCCACTCTTCCGACTCACGCGGGCAGGCAGGCGCAGGCTCCTCGACCTGCAGATCTTCGTACACCGGTTCAGCGCGGATGATCAGGCCTACCCAGAATGGCCCGGCGGTATACCAGCGCTCGTCTTCGACCCCGTCGCCCAGGTCTCCTACGACGCCATCGCGGGGGGCGGAGGCTGGCGTCGCGAGTCATACGACATCCGCTCTCTACCGTTTGACTCCAAAGACCTCCCCGGTGTCACCTCAGCCGCAGCACTCGACCGCGGCCGCTGAGCCGCTGAGCCGCTGAGCCGCTGAGCCGCTGAGCCGCTAGAACGAATACCGCAGTCGCACGTACAAGTTGTCCGTCTTTCGCAGAATCGACAGCCCCACGTCGTTTGCCGCCTGGTACGCGTAGCGCCCTTGCTGATTGCTTGCCGGCCCAAGGCCATTGACCGGGATCGGCTTCATCTGCGGCCGTCCCGAGAAGAACTGTGCCCCGACGATAATCGAGAACGCCTCGGTGTAGCGATACTGAATCTGCGGAAGAACGGAGGCTGACTTGGACCGCACGTCGTAGACGAAGGTCACGTTCGGTAGCAACCGGTCCTGAAAGTAGCCGGCGAGGATCGTGAACGTCCCGAGCATGTCCCAACGTCCGCCCGCGTTCTTGTAGTCGCGATAGCGGAAGAACCACTGCGTATTGAAGAAGAAGGTCCGGTTGGCGTTCAGGAAGTTCACGAACGTCGGGCGGTCGATGGACAGCGTGACGTTGTAGTCATCCGCCTTGCGGACGCCGCTATAGCTGTTCCGACTCCCACGCGGCACGCCTTTGATCCAGGTCGCCTCGAGGCTGAAGTTCGACTTCGTGACATCCTCTGCGAAGTCCCCCGAGAAGCCGAGGACGTTGCGGCGCGCAAACGACAACCAGGCTTCACCGCCGGACTGCCAAACGAACGTCCGACGACCGAACGTGCCATCCCCACCGGCGCGGAGCGTGTTCCTCGTGAGACCGGCGAGACCCAACAGACCTCGCACGGTCGCGCAGTGCTGCGGTGTCGCGAAGCTGCAGACCGGGATCGGCTCTCCCGCCGAATCGAGGTCGCACATCCCCGTGTTCGAGCCGTCAACCACCAACTCCTCACAGATCGCGAACGGCCGATCCTTGTAGAAGAGCCCATCATTCACGGCGAGCAGCATCAAGAAGTTGTGCGACAGAGCCGCCATCTCACTGCGGAAGTACTGGTCCTGATCACTGCCGCCAATACCGAACTGCCCGCCACCGATACCGATCGTGCTGTTCGTGACCAGCGGGTGTTTCAGGGCGTGGAGCGGGACCTTCGGCGAACCCGGGTCGTCGTAGGGGTCACCGTTGTCCTCATACCGCTCATTACAATGCTCCGGCGCGCTCTCGTACCCCAGGACGTCAACGAACAACTCCGGCCCGCCGACGCAACCGTCGGTCTGCGCACTGTACGGATCTACGGGGTTGTCGGAGCGCTCATTGAACGTGGAGGTGTCGAGCGTACCGTCAGCATTCAAGACGAAGGGGCTCCGCGTCCCGGGGAGGACTGTCTGCGCCCCAGTCGCGCGATCGACGATGGTGCCAACTGGCCCGCCGCGGAAGAAGATCGTGCCAGGCTGCATCCGGTCCTGCCCGTCGTCCGCGAGCCGCCGCCCATAGATCGACCCGTCGTACTTCCGGTTGGTCGTAGTCCACTGCTGCGGCAGGCTCGCGCCCGGGACGCCAGCGCGGAAGTTGGCTCCGCCCGAGGGGTTTCCAGTCCCCTCAAAGCCGGGGAACGCCTGAAAGAGCACGCTCGCCTCGGCATTCATCAGGTCGATGCCGGAGTCACTACAGTTGGTCCCGAAGAACGGGCCACAGCCGAGCAACGCCTGCTGCTCCACCGTCAAGTAGATCGGGAGGCCAGAGCCCCCGTTCGCGACCTGCAGCTGGCCACCCGTCGCACGGAGCCCCAGCCCAACCGAGCCACCGCTGTGGCAAGGCACCGGGGTCCCCTCGTTGAAGATCAGCTCGTTCCCCGTCGCATCGCCGACGACCCCGTTCCGCGTACGCTGAACCTTGTCCAGTAGCGCGTTGTCTACACATCCGGCGTTCGCTCCGCCATACACCACCGTATCGCCGGGGAGGAAGCGCCCCGAGGCAAACTGGTCCTGGGCCGTGATCCACTGTCCCCAGACGCCGCTCCCGCCGTACTCCGCGTCGAAGGGGTCACGATTGAGCGCGACCAGCGTGGTCGCGAAAGTGCGGCCGCCACTCGGCTGCGGCTCACCCGAGTCGCCGATGAGCGTCGCACCGAAACCGACCTCGGGGCGGATCACCGCGGGTACGTCCCGCGGGTTCGGAGCGGTTCGCGGTACGCAAAACGTGTCCACGGCGAGATCCGCGTTCTCGCAGTACGTGAAGAAGCTGCCCCCGAGGGTCGCTCCGATGATCGGAGCCAAGCGGTAGAAATCCTGCAAGATCGGGAGCGCTTGCTGACTGCCGAAGATCGTCCCCGCACAAGCCGCAGGGTCCAGCGCGCTGACGCCCACGGTCCCCGCGCAGATGGCCGCGAAGAACTGCTGGTTGACCGGCGATGCGTCAAGCGAGTTGTTCGGTGAGTAGGTCGGATCGGTTGGGTTCGTGCCCGCGTAGACACCCGGGTGGCCGGGGAGTTCCGGGATCGGCTGGCCATCCGCGCCAAGTGGCAGCAGCGCCGAGTCTGCCAAGTAGGTGTTCAGCCCGATGCCGCCGAGCAGTTGCAGGTCCTTGTTATCACGACGTGTCGGCCCCGCCTGAAGGCACGAGTCGTCGACGTCGGGGAGCACACCGCTCTCGGCCTCGGTACGAAGAGCGAGAGGCTGCGTCCGACACGGCCCATACATCCCCATCGCCCGCATGCGGCCGGTTTCTGGGTCAACATTGCGCTCGTACGTTGAAATTCGCTCGAGATACGGCAGATCCTCGTAGCCATAGAAGTCAGCCAAAGCGAAGCTGAACCGATCCCAGCGCCACTCGATGCGCGCGCCGAACTCGATCCCACGCACATCCTCCCACGGTGACGGGGGCGCCTTGGCCCCCGCCAGGCCCGTGCCGAAGGCACCGTGAGCAAAGACACCGAACGCCGCGTCACAGACGGGATTCAGGGCAAACGGCTCACCGCACGCGCCGAGGTCGTTCGGCTCGAATTCATCGATGTTTGCCGCGAACTCCACCCGAACGTCGTCAAAAGGGCCAATCTCGTAGAGCGAGAGCACCGCCCGAGCGGACCAGAGCGCGATCCGCGTCTCTTCGAGGTTGCCGAGCGGATACAAGGCGAGGTCGACCGGGTTGAACTGGTCCGTCGTTCGGAACAGCTCGGTCTTGCCCCAGACGATGTTCTGTTTGCCGATGCGAAGCCATAAACGACTATCGAGCGTCTCGAGGTCGATATAGGCTTCCTTGAGCTCTCCTTCGTCCTGGCCCGAGCCGCGGTTCCACGTACGGTCGCGCTCGTTCATGTTCAAGACACCGAGCTCGTTGAGCTTCCCACTCGCGATCGCCTTGCGCAAGCCACGACTCGGCAGGTAGAGACCGCGAGCCGTGGTGTTCCCGACCGCGAAGTCTCCGGCGTCCTCGATCGGGATCGACCGCATCGGCTTCGCCGTGCTCCGTCGCGTCGGCGAGATCGACGACGCGATGCCATCTACGGGCCACGCATCGGGGTTCGCGATCGCGAAGTCCAGCGTGTCGAGCCCGAAGATCGGGATTCCCTCGGTCTGCCAGACCCGCTGCGAGGTGCCGGGGATGACCCCGTTCCAGAACGGCAGCAGCAAGCCGACGGCGCCGCGAGCATTCGACTCGATCGACGTATCCGAAGCCGACAACTCTGCGGCGTTGAAGACGCTCGAGTACGGGACGCCACCAAACACGGACGGGCGCGACGTGACCGCGAGCAAGTTGTTCTCGAAGTAGCTGAGCGTATTTTCCGGGTTGATCCCCCCTGCGGAGAAGTTCGTGCCGTAGACGAGGTTCCCGTTGTAGATCGATCCGTTGTACGCGGCGTTTTTGAGATTCTGAGGGGTGACCGTCGCGTCAAACGGGTTACCGATGTCCGCCAGGGTCGCGTTCGGGTAGATGAAGTTTTTCGGGAGCCAAGGCCCCATGACCGCCACAGGCAGCCCGCCCGCCGCGCCACCGCGGAGCCCGCGGTGGGCAAACCGAAAATCGTCGAAGCGGTCGAAGATGACGGGGAACGGGTCGTCATCACGCAGCGCCCAGTCCCCTCCCTGATCCGGTGCGGCTGAGGGGTAGGCCGGGTCCGGAAGCGGTCCCGGCGGCGTGGGCGTCAACACCCCGTTGAGCAGGACCGGACGCACGCCTCCCGCGCCGGTCCCACGCCCGCCCACCTCCGTCGCAGCCACCGCGAGTCCGTTCAACGCGTTTCCGAACGGAGGCGTCCCGATGTAACCGTCCGCACCCGTCTGCGCCGCGAGTCCCGAGAAGCCGGGTGCCTCCGCGAGCGTGATCGGTTTGCGGTTCGGGACGATCCTCTGACCGAAGACCGTCCTCGAGGTCGTCTGCCGCGTGCTGTCCGCAACTCCGTCACCGTTGGTGTCGACGAAGCGATTCTGCTTGCTGTCGATTCCGTCGAGCTTGATCGCGCCCGAGTATGTGCTGGTGTGCCCGTTCGCTAGGCGCTGCGGCAGGTGCTTCGCTTTGTCTCCGTAGGTGTTTACACCACGGAACATCCCGCAACCGCGCGTGTAGATGCAATCGTAGCGCCCCTCGATCCGAACATAGGCTTGGAGCAGATCGATGTAGCCCCAGCCGTCGGGCAAGACATCGACCTCAACCTCGATGTTGAGGACCTGCTGCCACTGGGCGAGGTCGTAGTCGCCCGAGAAGTCATCACTGATCACGCGCATCTGGCTCTCGAAGAAGCCATGGACCTCGACCCGGCCGTCGAGGGCCTCGAGCGCGCGTGCGGGCCCACCCACGGTGATCAATGCGATGGCGACGAAGAATTGCAAACCAGCGACCGTGGCGAGTCGTCGAATCATCCGTTCCCCAGCAGTGCACCGCAAAGCCGTGCACGCAAATGCTTGCCGCGCGCGATTCTCATGAGCGTTGATCCCAAGCCAACAGCCCGCGGCACGACCCGTGATCGAGGCAGCCCCGCCCATCGCTGGACTGCTCAATTGGCGACACCATCCTTGGTTGTAGGGGACGGATACGCCCAAGGACAAGCGATTTTATGCGACTCGGAGTCAGGCCCGGCCCAGACCCAGAGTGGGCATTACCCCCCGAGTCGTCAGTTTTCGATATCCTACGGCGTTTCTTCCGGACGAGCGTCCGTGAGGGGCTCCTCGCCAGCGGCGGCCTGTGTCGCCGCTCCTTTGGCCGTGGCCTTCTTCGCGGTCGTTTTCTTGGCGCCCCTTTTCTTCCCCGAGGCCGCCTTCTTCCGAGCCTTCTTGGCGGCTTTCTTCTTCTTCGTCCCGGCCTTCTTGCTGCCGGCCTTCTTGCTGCCGGCCTTCTTGCTGCCGGCCTTCTTGCTGCCGGCCTTCTTGCTGCCTCCGGCTCCCCTCGGCTGAAACTCGAACCCGTGGCGCCCGCTCTCTTGCAGGACGAGGGTCGCCGAGAAGGGCCGTCCAAAACGCGACGTGAAGTCCGTCAAGAGCTCCGTGCGCTGGTTCGCGAGATAGTACAGAGCTTCGTCTCGGACGATCTCTCGCTTGCACACCGTTCGGGGCAAGACGAACGCACACGGCTTCTTCGTCGCTTCTCGCGTCGCCTTTCGGCGTGCGCTTACCGAGGCTTTGCGATCCTCCTCGCTCATCTTCGCTTCAGCTGCCTTCGCCTCCGCGAGGTCTCGCTCCGCCTGCAGCCGCTCTTCGCAGCTGAACTCGGTCGGCGTCTCGACCACCTTGCTCCCGCAGCCCGCGATGCAGTCGCCGAGCGCACGCTCGTCGACCTCGTACTCCGGCGTGTCGCTCGCCGCTTCCTCATTCCAACCAGCGGAGCGGACCTTCAGCTTCCACTCGTCTCGGTCGACTTCGATCTGCCCCTTGTACGTGCGGCCATTTCGAGCGGTAAACCCATCGAGGATCGGAGTCACCCCGTCGGCCAACAGCGCCTGGACCGCAGTGGCGTTGAGGTATCGCCCCGAGGTGTCCTTCCAGAACCGCATTGGGCAGTCGTCCTCTTCGAGCGGCGGCTGACAGCGGTAGAACCAAGCCCCCTCGACCACCTGCCGCTTACAACTGGGGCACGGTCCCAGGTCCGGCGCGTCCTGGTACAGCTCGTCGTAACCAAACGTCTTGGCTCGCTCGACCACATCGACGGCGTACTGCGTCACCTCGCTCATGAACTGCTCTGCGGTTCGCTCGCCTCGCTCCACCTCCAACAGCTGGTACTCGAGGTCACCCGTCAGCTGCGGAGAAGCCAACCGATCCATCTGGATCCGCTGCAAGCTGTCGATCAACCGAATGCCCTTGACGGTGGGCCGCAGGCTCTTGCCGAGCCGCACCACGTATCCCTTTCGGATCAAGTTCTCGATGACCTCGGCCCGCGTCGCCGGCGTCCCGATCCCTTTTTGTTGAAGCACCGCCGCGACGTCCTCGTCGTCGATTTGCTTCCCGGCGCTCTCCATCAGCGACAGCAAGCGAGCCTCACTGACGCGCGGGGGCGGCTTCGTTTCCTCTTCGAGGCTCTCCGCGGCGCGGTTCGGGACGGACACACCGCTCGCGTCCGTGGCGTTCTCCGCCAGCGGAGGCAGCGTGGTCGCAGCCGACTCCTCGCTCGCGGGCGGCAGCACCGCGCGCCAGCCTGGGACCTTCAGCGACCGCTCCCTCGTTTGAAACGAATGCCCCGCCACCTCCGTAGTGCGCTCGACACGCTCCCACTCCGCGGGCGGGAAGAAGGTGCCGAAGAAGCGACGAGCGACCAGATCGAACAAGCGCTTGTCATCCCCCGTCAGCTCCTCCTCGGGGAGCGTCCCGGTCGGGATGATCGCGAAGTGGTCCGAGACGCCGGCATTGTTGAACGAGCGCGCCTCGTTCTCGAGGCCGTGCTCGACCAGGTGCGCGGCGCTTCGCGCGTAGTCGTCGAAGTTCTCCGCGTGCCCCGCGGCCCCGGCGTAGTTCGTCAGGATCTCGCTCACCGTCTCGCGGTAGTCCTCAGGCAAGCAGCGTGAATCCGTCCTCGGATAGGTCAGGATCTTGTGCCGCTCGTAGCAGCGCTGGGCCGCTGACAAGGTGCGCCGCGCGGACCAGCCAAACCGCCGGTTGCCCTCTCGCTGCAGACTGGTCAGATCAAACAAGGGCGGCGAGGACTCACGTGACGGCTTGCGCGTCTCGCGGGCCTCTCCCGTCTGCCCTTGCACGGCCTCGACCACCGACGCGGCGTCAGCCTCCACGAAGAGGCGGTCCTCTCGCCGCGCGTCGTCGTCATCCTCTTCAAACGCCGGGTCGAACCAGATACCGGAGTAGGTCTCCCCCGCGTGCTCAAAGGTCCCCTCAACCCGCCAATACGGCTTCGGGACGTGCGCCAGCACCTCGAGTTCTCGGGCGACCAGCAACGCCAGCGTCGGCGTCTGCACGCGCCCCGCAGACCATGCAGTCTTCTCACGACGGCTCGCGAGCCGTTTCGTCAACGCGCGCGTCGAGTTGATTCCGATCAGCCAGTCCGAGTACGCGCGGCATTCAGCGGACGCCGCAAGCCCCGCGAGCTCCTCGCCTGGACGCAGGTTCGAGAAGCCATTGCGGATCGCGTCCGTCGTCATCGACTGCAGCCAGAGTCGGCGGACCGGCTTGTCGGAGTCGAGGTACTTGATGATCTCGCGAAAGATCAGCTCCCCCTCGCGCCCGGCATCACAAGCGTTGACGAACCCGTCGACGTCGTCGCGCGCCGCGAGCTTCTTGATCGTTCGAATGCGCTCGGACTGGCCCTTCTTTGGCTTGATCTGGAAGCCCCCCTCGTTGGGGATCACCGGCAGGACCTCCAGCGTCCACGCCTTGTATTTCTCGTCGACTTCCTCCGGGGCGAGCAACTCGAAGAGATGCCCGACGGCGTAGGTCACGACGAAGTCGTCGCTCTCCGAGTAGCCGTCTTCTTCTTGAAACCCTCCGAGCACGCGGACAATGTCCTGCGCGACGCTCGGCTTCTCCGTGATGACGAGGGATTTTCCCACGCGCTCCCCTTCAATCCATGCTGATTCGACTCTCGATTAGCCCGGTGACGTGCCCATGACAACCGAAACAACCAGATTCCCCGCGGGGGGCGCACATTCGTTGCGTGAGATCCGGGGTTTCGGCAGGCTGCCGAGCCGCCAAAACGGCACAGGAGGACGCAGAATGAGCGATGCCCAACCCATCACTGGCTGCCGGCCGGGAGACATCGCCGAACACGTATTCCTCTGTGGCGACCCCGCCCGGGTCGGGCCGATCAGCGCGAGCTGGGAAAATACGCGCACGCTCTGCGACGTCCGTGAATACACGATCGTGACGGGTGAGCGGGAGGGCGTCGCCCTGACCGCCGCCTCGACGGGGATCGGCGCGCCGAGCACGGCGATCGTGATGGAGGAGCTGGCCAAGCTCGGCGCCCACACCTTCATCCGGGTCGGGAACTGCGGTGCCCTCGCGCCCTCGGTGGAGCTCGGCGACCTGGTGATCACGACCGGCGCCGTGCGCGAGGACGGGACCTCAAGGGCCTATGTCGTCCCCGAGTATCCAGCGGTGGCGAGCTACGAGCTCGTCGCCGCGCTGACCGGCGCGGCCCGGGAGACCCGTGCGCCACACCACGCCGGGATCACCTGGTCGTTCGACGCCTTCTACGCGCGCAACGCGATCGCCGGCCCCGGAAACACCCTGGAGTCGATGAGCTTCGAGGGCTATTGGCCCCCTCACCTCGAGGCTCGAATCCGTGACATGCAGGCCGCCCGCATCCTCAACTGCGAGATGGAGGCCGGGATCATCCTGACGCTCGCGGGGCTCTTCGGCCTCCGGGCAGCCGCGATCTGCACCGTCTCGGACCGAACGCCGTGGACGGGCCCCGCGGAGTTGGACGTCGGGCGAAACATGGCCCAGTGCATCGACGTCGCGAACGCCGCGATGCTCCGGGTCGCGAGCAGCCGCTAACCGGCGACGCCGTCAGGGGCTCGTGCGCGGGACGAGCGCGACCGGAACGGGCATGATGTTCCAGGTGAACACCGCTCTCCCATCGGTACGGGCGTAGATCGTCTCCCGCACCAGCTCACTCCCGTCCCAGACGTAACGACGGACCTCCTTGTGCTTGTCGCTGGCGACGTAGAGTTCGTCGAGACCGTCGCCGTCGAGGTCCGTGAGCAGCGCGGCGTGCTCGAAGCCGCCCGAGTTCCGGTCGATGGACGTGACAGACCACTCCGCGTTCGGGTCCGCGCCGGGGCGCGCGAGCCACACGCCACTCGAGAACGCCGCGATCACCATCTCTTTCTTTCCGTCCCCATCCACATCGCCGACCGTCACGAAGCGACACAGGCGATCATCGATACGAGCCACCACCGCCCCTGCCTTCGGGTCCGTGCCCGCCTCGTAGCGACGGATCTCGATCCCCTCCTCGAGCTGCGTCTTCGAGCCCTTCTTCAACTTGCCCTCGACCACGACGTAGAGTTCTTCGCTCCCGTCGCCGTCGACATCGTCGACGAAGATCTCCTTCGCGTGGCGGTTCCCGAGGTCTGCGACGACCACGCGGCCTTCCCCATCTTTCGGGATGTACCGGACGACCTGCCCGCTTTGCTCGGAACCGTCGAGTTTGTTGGGTTCCGAGGGCGTGGCGTAGACCTCGAGAGTTCCGTCTCCGTTGACGTCACCGATCTCGATCTCGTGAACGAACGTGCTCGGCATTCGGTCGAGCTCCGTCACCTCGAATCCACCCGCACCGTCGGGGTGCAGCGTCGCGACCACGCCCTGATCATGCGTCGCGACGGCGAGCGTGTCCCGGCCGTCCCCAAAGAGGTCCGCCACCTCGACGTCACGCATCCGACTCCGCTTCCCGCCGAAGTCTGCCTCCCACAGGGTCTCCGACTCGAGCCCTCCCCCGGCGGGCGTCCACAGCTTGACCCGCGCCTTCTCACCAACGGGCGCGCCGGCGACCGTCAGCAAGGACGGCGTCCCCTCATCGTCATAGGCCATCACCTTGTGAAATACGTCGCTGCCCTCGTCGGACACGGCGAAGACGTTCCACTCTCCTCCCTCGCGCACCAGGAACTCCATCCGCGCGGGGAGCGGCTTGGCCCCCTCGAAGCTGGCCAGCCCCAGCGCCAACGCGAGGTCGAGGTCGGCCGGCGCCGGAGGGACCGTGGGCGCCTGCGGCGAGGTGGCCGCCGAGGGCAACGTCTCGGCCTCACCGGACAGCGGATCCCCGCCTCCACAAGCCAGCGCCAAGAGCGCGAGGGGCACCACGAGGCAATGTCGGCGGATCGCTGTCCAGATCATCATCATCTCCCGAGGAAAAGAAGCAGAGACTCAAGGGTGTAGCAGCCACCGCGAGGCCCCTCACATCGGACCCCGCGCCCCCTTCTGGAGTTTCATCAGGCGGCGACCGGCTCCCGAGCGTGCTAATCCGAGCGACGTGGCGAAATCGCATCTCCAGCCCCCTCGCGGGACCCGCGACTTCTACCCGGAAGACCTGCGCCTGCGGGAGTGGCTCTTCGGGCACTTCCGAGCGATCGCGCACGGCTTCGGGTTCGAGGAGGTCGACGCCCCCATCGTCGAACACGCGGAGTTGTTCACGCGCAAGGCCGGCGAGGAGATCGTCGACCAGCTCTATCACTTCGTGCTCCACGACCGGCATCTGGCCCTGCGCGGCGAGTTCACGCCCTCCCTCGCGCGGATGGTGATGGCCCGAGCTGGTGCCCTCCGCTTCCCGATCCGTTGGTTCTCGATCCCACAGTGCTGGCGATACGAGCGGATGACCCGCGGCCGACGACGCGAGCACTACCAATGGAACATGGACATCTGGGGGGAGGCAGGCGTCGCGGCGGAGGCGGAGTTGCTCGCGGCCATCTGCGACCTCTTCGATCGGCTGGGCCTGCCTCGCGACGCCGTCAAGATCCGACTCAACAGCCGAGCGCTGCTCGAGGAGTCGCTCCGGGAGAGCGTCCTCCGGGAACGACCCGATCGATTCGAAGCGCTCTGCGTCGTCATCGACAAGCTCGACAAGATCGGGGCAAAAGCGGTGGTGGAGCAACTTACGAGCGAGGACGGGCCCGTCGGCCTAACGCCGGACGAGGCACAGCGCGTGATCGCAATGCTCGAGACGCGCGACCTCGACGCGGCGGCCGCGTTCGCGCCGCCGGATTCCGAGGCGCTCGCCTCACTGCGGGAGCTCTTCACCCTGTCCGAAGCGTATGGCATCCGAGATCGGCTGGTCTTCGACGCCTCGGTCGTGCGTGGCCTCGCCTACTATACCGGCGTCGTGTTCGAGGCGTTCGATACGTCGGGGACGCTGCGCGCGATCTGCGGCGGCGGACGCTACGACCGCCTCCTCGAGTCACTCGGCGGTCCCAGTCTGCCCGCCGTCGGGTTTGGCTTCGGCGACGCCGTGATCCACGAACTGCTCGGGGAGCACGGGCTCGTCCCCTCGCTAACGCGCCGCCTGGACGACTTCGTCTACGGCTTCGGCGACGCGGAGCGAGCGGCGGCGATCGAGCTCGCGCGGCGCCTGCGCGCGGCGGGGCGCGCCGTCGAACTCGTCACAGGCCACCCCAAGCCCAAGCGCGTCTTCGCCGATGCGGACCGAGCAGGGGCGGAGCGCGTCTGGCTGATCGGCCCGGAAGAGCGCGAACGCGGCGTGTCCCGCGTCAAGCACCTGGAGAGCGGCGCACAGGAAGACGTGGAGTTCGGGCAAGAAGCCCGCGCCCTGTCCAACCGCGAGTCTTGATCCCACGTCCCGAACCCCGCAGACTCCGCGAGCTTTCCGACTCGACTAGGAGACCCACCGTGGCGGAGTGGAACATCGATCACAGCGCTGAGCTCTACGGCCTCCGCGGCTGGGGTGCCGATGCCTTCGTGATCAACGACGACGGCCACGTCGCCGTGCGCCCCACACCCGACTCGGCGGAGATCGACCTACGCTCCCTCGTCGATGACCTCCAGCGGCGCGGGCTCCGCACGCCGATCCTGCTCCGCTTCTCCGACATCCTGGCCAGGCGAATCGCGACGCTCGCGGGCGGATTCAGAAACGCGATGACCGACGGCCAGTACAACGGGGCGTGGCGTGGCGTCTACCCGATCAAGGTCAACCAGCAGCGTCACGTCGTCGAGGAGATCGTCGAGCTCGGGGCTCCTTACGGCATTGGGCTGGAGGCCGGCAGCAAGCCGGAGCTGCTGGTCGCGCTCGCGGTGCTCGACACCCCCGGCGCCACGATCGTATGTAACGGCTACAAGGACCGCGCTTACATCGAGACGGCGCTGCTCGCGCAACAACTTGGCCGGCGGCCCATCATCGTCATCGATCGTTTTCGGGAGCTCGAGCTGCTGATCAAGACGAGCCAGGAGCTGGGCATCCGACCGCACATCGGGGTCCGAAGCAAGCTGTGGGCTCGCGGCGCGGGCAAGTGGCAAGAGAGCACCGGGAGCCGGAGCAAGTTCGGCCTGTCCCCAACCGAGCTCGTCGCCGCCGTGAGCCGCCTGCGCGTCGAGGGCATGCTCGACTGCCTGGAACTCGTCCATTGCCATATCGGCTCGCAGATCACCTCGATCCAGGCACACAAGGAGGCACTCCGCGAGGTCAGCCGCGTGTACGTGGGCCTCCGGGAGCTCGGGGCGGGGCTCACGACCCTCGACGTCGGGGGGGGCCTCGGTGTGGACTACGACGGCTCCAAGTCGGACTCCCACTCCTCCGCCAATTACTCGGTACAGGAGTACGCGAACGACGTCGTCGCCGCGCTCCGAGATGCCTGCGATGAAGCCGGACAACCGCACCCAGACATCATCACGGAGAGTGGCCGGGCCATGGTCGCCCATCACTCCGTCTTGATCTTCGACGTGCTCGGCGTACAAGAGATGACCGCGAGCGGACCTGAGGTCCCGGTCTCTTCCGACGAACCCAAGATCCTCCGCGACCTCGGTGCGGTCCGGGACGAAGCGACCGACCAGGGGCGCGCGCATGAGGCGTACCACGACGCCGTTCACCATCGCGAGCAGGCGGCCAACGCGTTCTCGCTCGGCGTGATCGACCTCCCGACGCGCGCTCGCGCCGAACGGCTCTACTTCGAGTGCTGTAAGCGCGTGCGCGACCTCGTCAGCCAACTCGACGCGATACCGGAAGATCTACAGTCCCTCGAGAAGGAGCTCGCGGACACCTACTACGGCAACTTCTCGGTCTTCCAGTCCGCGCCCGACCACTGGGCGGTTCGCCAGCTCTTCCCCGTGATGCCGATCCACAGGCTGGACGAAGAGCCCTCGCGTAGAGGCGTCTTCGCGGACCTGACCTGCGACAGTGACGGGAAGATCGACCAGTTCATCGATCGCTCGAGCCCGAAGTCAGTCCTTGAGCTCCACCCGTGGGACGGACAGCCGTACTACATCGGCGTCTTCCTCGTTGGCGCCTACCAGGAGATCCTCGGCGACCTGCACAACTTGTTTGGCGACACCGACGCGGTGCACGTCCGGCTCGGGGCCGACGGCGAATACAACGTCGAACACGTCGTCGAGGGAGACGACGTCAGTGAAGTGCTCCACTATGTCCAGTACGAACGCCCCACATTGATCGAACGGGTGCGAAGGACAGCCGAGCGCGCCGTTCGGGAAGGCCGCATCGGCCTCGAAGACTCCGCCCGGTTGCGTATCCGCTATGAACAGGGGCTGCGCGAATACACCTACCTCACCCGCGATGGCAATTAGATGAAGAACGCACGTGTAATCTCCTGGAACGTCAACGGGCTGCGCGCCTGCGCCAAGAAGGGCTTCGGCCAGTTCTTGTCCCACTCACGAGCCGACATCGTCGGCGTGCAGGAGGTCAGAGCCCTCCCGCACGAGGTCCCCGAGGACCTCACCAGGCGTCGCAACTGGGAGAGCCACTTCTCGCCGGCTGAGAAGCGCGGCTATTCGGGTGTCGGGATCTTCTCCCGCCGCCCCGTCGATCGTGTCGACACCTCACTCGGCGAGGAGCGCTTCGACCGCGAAGGGCGGATCCAGATTGCGCGTTTCGGCAAGCTCGCCATCGCGAACGGCTACTTCCCCAAGGGCAGCGGTAGCGACCGGGACAACAGCCGCGTCCCTTACAAGCTCGACTTCTACGCGGCGTTGTTCGAGCGCGTGGAGAAGCTTCGCCGGGGTGGATTTCGCGTGCTCGTGATGGGCGACTTCAACACCGCGCATACGCCGATCGACCTCGCGCGTCCAGCGGACAACCGGCGTAACAGCGGATTCCTCCCGGAAGAGAGAGCCGAGTTGGACCGCTGGCTCGCAGCCGGTTGGGTCGACACCTTTCGGCACCAGCACCCCGAGGAGGCTGGGCACTACACCTGGTGGCGGCAGTGGGGCGAGGCGCGCGCGAAGAACGTCGGATGGCGCATCGACTACGTCTTCGCGTCCGCGGCCGCAATGCGATACGTGAAGCGAGCGTTCATCCTGCCGGACACGACGGGTTCGGACCACTGCCCAGTGGGCGTCGACCTCGACCCGGAGATCTTCGGCGGTTGAGCGCCCGCGTGCCTGTCGGCTTCCCGCCGGCGACGCGCGACCGCCTCAGCGACCCCAGCGGATCCGGGTCACCTGATGCCGTCCCCGCGGCGCGACGAACGCGGAGGCAAACCAGCCCGTCAAACTCATGATCGCTGCGGCGACCAACGCGGCCCCGAAGCTCGCCACAGTGAAGCCGTCCACCAGCGAGGCGACGAGGAGGATCATGCCCGCGTTGATCGGCCACAGGAAGAGCCCCAATGACAACACGGTCAACGGAAGCGTCAGCAGGATGAACAGCGGCCGAACGACCGCGTTGACGACGCCGAGCACGAGAGCGGACAAGACCAGCGGGCCATCGCCCTGAATCGAGATCCCGCTCACCACGCTCGCCGCGAGCCAGAGGCCCACCGCCGAAATCGCCATCCGCCCCAGGAAACCCATGATTCCTCCATCACGACCGCTACGGTTGTCACCGGCCCCCGCCCGGCCATGGGGACAGGTCGGCACCAATGCCCACCGCGCAAGCCTCGTCGTGCAATGGCCTACCGCCCCGTGAACCGAGGCTCCCTCTTCTCGAGCAGCGCGGCGACACCCTCGCGGTGGTCGTCCATCTCGAGTGTGCGCGACTGCAACTCCGCCTCAAACCGCGCCGCCTCCTCCGGGCGCCAATCGGTGTGCCGATAAAGCGAGCGCTTGGTCCACCGGTTGGCCACGGGCGCCGCTTGGGCGCACTCGAGCGCCAACGCTCGAGCGCGGGCGTCGACCTCCTCT
>Ga0315331_10001269_pt1 | contig 18773 bp, 11 predicted proteins | sample M160m34915metaG_FD_203456 | JGI IMG/M metagenome (GOLD analysis project Ga0315331, IMG submission 203456) | Ammonia-oxidizing marine archaeal communities from Monterey Bay, California, United States - M1 60m 34915 | ecosystem: Environmental > Aquatic > Marine > Intertidal zone | place: USA...
CGACGAGAACCTGCAGGAGTCCAGGATTGTGCCGGGCCTCAACGTGGAGTGAAATCAGAAAGGCGTATTCCATCACGCGACGACGTGCCGCCAGCGCAGCTGCGCACTGTGTACTTGTCGAAGGTAGGTAATCCGAGGAGAATACGCTTGCAATTTGGTTTCATCCTGAGGAATTCATGCTAGCCGACGCCAACGTGTTACTGGTCCTTGCGGTCATTCTTGTCGCTGGAACCACTGCTCGACTTCGCACTGTGACTGATGGCCGTGGCTGTTGGCACCCACCTGAACTATCGTCGGCTGAAAGTCGCCCGACGGCGGCTGATGTGGCTGTTGCTGCTGGAATCAACCCTGACGCCACTGATCGTGTACAGCGGACTGATGCTGTTTACAGACATCGCGTCATCGACAGCTCTGCTGCTGGTAACCGAAGACACCGTCTTTGACAAACAGATGCGAGATCTGTTCCTGGCCGTCGTGCTGGCAATGATGCTGATCAACGAATCAAGCGGTCCCATCCTGACTCAGATAGGGCTGAATCGTCCCGATGACTTTGGTCGCGACCGCGCTCGAATTCCGGATTTTCTGAGTGAACATAACATCACGACAGAATTGCGGGGGCCGGACAAACAGACTGCCATTCGGCAGTTGGCTGAACTGACGGTCAAGGTTCATAACCTGTCGATCGATGAGGACATACTGTTCGACGCCGTGATGGAAGGAGAACGGCCGGCCTCAACATGCGTGGGTGAGGGCCTCGCGCTCCCGCACGCTCGACTGAACGTTGGCAAAATCATCATCGGTGCGATGGGAATCACCAGGGAAGGACTTTCGCTGGTAACACCGGTTCACCGTGCCGTACACTACATGGTCCTGATCATTACGCCAACGTCAATGCCCGAACGGCACCTTGAAGTCCTGCAGGCTCTGGCCGCTTCCATCGGCCGAGACCGCTCTATTCAACAACAGCTATACCACATCGATTCGCCGGCCCATGCCGACGAACTGCTGCACCTGGATCAACAGTTCGAAGATTGGAACTATTACCTGGAAGACGCGGAATAGCCGGAACTGCAGTGAAGTCGCAATCACGTGGAGCACATCACCATGAACACTCGACACGCCGATCATTCGTCCGTCACGGGCGAATTGCGGACCCGTCGCAATGTCGTACACGCCGGGCTGACGGGACTATTCGGTCTGAGTTGCCTGACACGAACAACAGCCCGTGGTAACCAGTCGTCAGTCAGTACAGAAGGCGACCACCTGCTGCTCGGCTTCAGCACCTACGGAATGAAGACGCTCACGACGGAAGCCGCCGTCAATCATGTCGCTCGCATCGGCTTCGATTCTGTGGAAATCACAGTCTGGCCCGACTGGGATGCCGCCCCGGCCAACATGCCACCGGAACGGCGTCAGACCGTGCGTTCTCAGCTGGCAGATTCGGGATTGCGTCTCACATCGTTAATGGAGCACGTCACACCGAGTGAAAACGATGCAGAACATGCCCGGCATCTTGCTCGTCTTGCCGGAGTTTTTGAACTGGCGGCGGACCTTTGCCCACCGCAGGCACCACTGGTTCAGACAGTGCTTGGTGGCGGGCGATGGGACCAGAAACGAGAGCTGCTGCGTGATCGAGTGGGCGATTGGCTTGAACTGGCAGCTGAACACGAAAAAGTACTGGCCATTAAACCGCACCGAGGTGGTGTCATGTCGCGACCTGAAGAGGCCGTCTGGCTGATCAAACAGCTCGGACCGTCCAGGCACCTTCGAATCGTCTACGATTACAGCCACTATGCTTATCGAGAAATGTCGCTGGAAGACACAGTGAATATCGCATTGCCCTACTTGGGGCACGTCGCCGTAAAGGACGCGGTTCGGGAAGGTAATCGAATTGTGTTTCAGCTGCCTGGACAGGCCGGAACCATTCCATACGCAAAGTTGCTGAAACTGTTATTCAACGGTGGTTATCGCGGCGACATCAGCTGCGAAGTCAGCGGCATGGTCTGGAACAGAGTGGGCTACGACGCCGTAAGGGCTGCCCAGACGTGCTATCAGCATCTGCAAAGAGAATTCCGAAAAGCAGGGGTCAGTCGGCCAACGTAAGCAGGATCGAAACCCGGTCAGGGTCCACCGGCGTGTCTGTGTGGAGCCACTCCGGCTTCTCGCTCATACGACGATGGCATCCCCAAACGAGATTATGGCCGCGTTTCACGTTCAGATGGTCAGAATGCATTGCTATTACGCCCTTGTGTGGGTAGCGTCACCAGTGTCTGAGTTTGATACAGGCTCTATCCTGTGTCGTTCGAACCATTTGGTGCAGGTCAAAGCATTCCCGAAGACAGTCCGGTCCGCTCATGAGTCCTCCTGCAGCATACATCTTTTGATGCAAATTCGGATGGAATTCGAGTTTTCAAATTCAGCGTTTTGAAGGCTGCCGTGTGGCAGCAACATATGTTTTGGCAGCTGAAAAGCTCAAGGGTTTTGTGAATGAGTAAGAACATTTTTTGTGGTAGCCTTGCATGGGGTACCACGTCCGAAGGTCTGGAACAGGCGTTTGCGGAATTCGGTGTCGTAACTTCGGCCAAAGTGATCAGCGACCGGGAAACCGGACGATCTAAGGGATTTGGCTTTGTGGAAATGGAAACGGGTGGTGACGAAGCCATCGAAGCCCTGAACGGTGCTGATCTCGACGGTCGACAGATCGTTGTGAACGAAGCCCGTCCACGCGAAGATCGTGGCGGCGGCGGCGGTGGCCGAGGTGGCTACGGCGGCGGTGGCGGTGGCGGCGGCGGTTACGGCGGTGGCGGCGGTGGCCGCTACTAAGAATCGACCTCTGCCCGATACACATACGAACAGAATGTGTTCCGGCACTGAAGGTACAAGAGAAGACAAAAGGGTGACGAGCCGATAAGGCCCGCCACCCTTTTTTTGACCAGACGGACTGTATCAACGGAGAACACGTCGCCGACTTCCGGGATCGCTTACTCGCTCCCGGACGGCCCCGGTTCTGCCGCCTGAAGCATACAACAGGCACGTTTGTGCGCAATTGTCGCGACAGGACGTTGTCTTGCGGTTTTATGTTGATTTTGAGCAACAGCCTCTACACATTCAGTCGCCCACACAGCTGTCAGCAACAAATCGTGGTTTCATCAGACATATCTTCTGCTCTCAAGCGTCCCGCCTGCACCCTGCAACGATTATGATCGCGAGAAACCCAATAAGATCTGTGTTCATTCTGGCCGTGCTCACGCTGCCTGCCGTTGGACTGCCCGACGCGAATGCACAGCCCCCAGGCCGCGACAGAAGCAGAGATGGCGGTGACCGAGGACGATTTGGCGGACGAGAAAGCGAAGGTCGCGGAGGCTCGTCAGGTGGCTTTGGCAGTCGCCTGGATCAAAACGGCGACGGACGCATCGATGAGAAAGAACTGAATAATATCCCCGAGGGTTTTCGCAGAGCGATGGAGGCGAGGGGAGTCAAACTGACCCCCGGTTTGTCGGTAGAGAAGTTTTCGGACAGTGTGCGGAAGCAGTTCGAAAGGAGTCGTGAAGGCAGCGGTCGCCCGACGGAACGGCGTGATCCGGAGGAACGCTCTGCAGGAAACAAAACTGAGTATAAGCCACCAGCGCCGTTTCGGCCACGGGACAAACCACGCCTGACCGTAGACCTGCCTCCCAGGTACAGTGAACTGGATACAGACTTCGATGGACAGGTTGGACTTTACGAATGGATTGCCGCACGGCGTGAGAACCTGCAGCAGTTTGATGACATCGACATCGACCTTGATGGGATACTGACACCAAGAGAACTCAAGCTCTACGACAACCTGTCAGTCGACGGGAGCCCGACGGTCACGTCATACAAACGAAATCGCGTGACCATCATCGGTGGTCCCCTTGCTACGTCCTCCGTCGGTCGCTCGAAAGGAAAGAACGGCAAGTCACGATTGTCAGAAGAAGCCAGAGAAAAACACGCAAACTTTGCCAGCACTCAGGCGTTCCCGTATATCGACGTCAACAAAGACGGAAGAATTACGCTGGAAGAACTTCAACGAGACGACAAAACCAAACGCATTATCCCGATGTTTGAAAAAGCCGGCATTCGTGTGGAGCCAATGTCCCAGCGGGAATTCACGGACCGTTGGATGGAAGCTCAGGAAGTGTTCGCAAGGATGAAGGAAGAGGGCGACAACAAGCCAGAGCGGTAGCGGTCGCCTGAATACGGAATGGCCGTCCGGTGCAATTCTCAGGCCTTGTCCCTCGTTTCGCACTGTCAGTACAGAACACTGATGGTACGCAACATTCACTCGTTGAGGAACGATTCGCCGCTACCGCTGCCGGATCCCGTCTAAGCGTCTTCTTCGGCGTCCCGAATTCCGCTCAGGCGGCCCCGGACTCGTCATTTAACGACGACGGCTTGAGGTTCGGAGCGGCATAGCCAAAGCGTGCGTATGCCGGCTGCAATTCTTCGTAGACGCGCCGCAGCAGCACGGGATCGTCATCGAAACAGTTCTTCTGATAGGCGCGTAACGAGAACAACGTCGGAAGCAATGCCTGTTCCAGCTCGCCAAAGCCGTTTAGTCCCAGCGAGCGATATGCGGTGCTAAGTTCGGCAACCGGGTCGGCCTCCAGATTTTCAAAGCAGATTTCATGAAGTTGTCCGGCAGGAATCAGATGCCGATCCTGTTCGTAGCGTTCCAGGCCGAATCGATACGTGTCAATGATTTCATCTTCCACGTTACAGAAAGCGGGCCGTCCCAACGTATTCTCTTCAATCATGCGGCGACGCAGATGACAGGCCGAACGAACCACGTGATACGGGTCCCGATGGATATAAAGGAACCTGGCATCAGGGAACATCTTTACCAGATGCTTCACATGATAAGTATGAAAAGGCGACTTCAACATGATCCGCTTCCGAGACTGGTACGTCATCTTCTTCAGCAGCAACTTGAGGCACGATTCGTAACGCTGCAGTTCCGCGGGGGCCAGGTTTTCAAAATCCAGGGCTCTCCAGAAGTGCCGAACGTCGTGCGGCCTGGACAGAAACATGTACGGTGACACCTGGCTCATGATCGCCGTCGCGATATCATCCTCCTGCGGTGCGTTCCAGGAGACTTCCATGTTGTCCATTGGCCTGGTGCGCGGGACAAACGGGGCCGTCAGTTTCTTGGCGACTGATTCTGTCAGCAGAAAATGCCAGGGAAACAACGCTTGATACAGTCCCAGATGCCCGAACTGAGGATCGTGGCTGAGCAGATTCTGTAACAGAGTTGTACCACTTCGCCAAAAGCCCAGCACGATAAGTGGCGCGTCAACCAGTTCCGTCTTTTCAACAGCTCGACCAAAAACAAGGGATTCCAGGGCTCCCATGCCGGAATTGTAAAGGGCCATTGGCGGAAGCGCCAGCAGCTTATGCAGACGACTCCAGTGCATTGCAGGGCGAGAACGCACCAGACGGGACAGACCGGAAATGTTCATTCCGTGCCAGAGCATCAGTCCCCCCTGTGATCTGTTGACGGGACGGTTCTGCTGTTTCGATCGAGTCATGCCTGAGTTCTTTCGGGGAACATTGCCGCTGCCGTCCAACCTCTTGCACAAACCTGCAGGTTGGACCGCTGAAACATCCAGCCGCTGCGGACAACTCCCCTCTGGTATCGGCAGTCGACACTGTCCTTCCGGTGGCAACTCTTGCTGAGAATGTATTTCTGCAGGATTCCACGGGGAACAACTCGGGATAGAACCAGCGGGGGATCAGTACCCCGTAATGCACCAGACCGAATGGAAACAGCCTTGCCCGTTTAAACTGGGTGACTACGGCAGTAAAGGCAGGTTACATGAAATCAACTTCGATATTTGTGGCTGTCTTCGCCGCATTTTGCTGGAAAATCCTGTACAGCGAATGTTTGATCGTACGGAATACGTTTCCATGTCATGGGTGTCAACACTGGAAACCACGGTCAACTTCCCGGACCAGATAATCAGGAGCCATGCGATGATCCGATATATTTCTCTCGTCGTCACCGCCGCCAGCATTCTCACTTTATCGGGAGGCCAGGCCGAGGCGCAGATCAGTTTTGGTGTCACCCAGCAGAACGGCGTTGTCATGGGAGGTGGACTGCAGGTCGGCGGGTTCGTGACGCCGGGCAGAACCGGAGTCAGACTTGGTGTATCCACCGGTATAAGTCAGCTGATCGGCATACAGAATTTCATATTTCAGAATCGAAGCAATGGTGCCCCCGCGGGAGGGACGAACATCAGTCGTCGCAACAGACAACCGGGGGCCGATCAGTTTGTAAATGCGGCGGGACGATTTGATCGAGACAGAAATCGGCGACTGGATCGGAAAGAACTGACATCGGTTGGTACGGCTGTTGTTAAGGAACTCAGACAACGGGGGAGGCAACAGCAGCAAGCGTCATCGGCTTTGCCTGCGGGAGCAGGGGCGTCGAAATCTTCAGAGGCCTCTCCGTCAGCTGAAGAAATGGTCAAAAGTTTTGTGACCCGCAGTATGACATTTGATGCTGACGGCGACGATGCACTCGACGCCACAGAAACGAAGCGAATGGCGACGGCCCTTCTTCGTTCGCTCAGTTGACGGCTTGCCGGTTCTGAGTCCATTCGTGATGGTTTGTCAACCGGTTCAGCCATCGCCAGTTTAACGTGACCTTGCTTATTGCTGCAGGGCGGCTTTAATGGGGGGATCTCCTTTCCGGAACAGACGTCCTGTTGGTGCCATGCAGAAGATCCGCGCGACAAGGCTGCAGCAGATTCTCACTGTGTTGGCATGCGCAGTGATACTCAAAGTCATCGCTGGAGTGCTGTTGAGCTATCGCGGCTACCTGCCACCAAATTTCGAATCCGTTTTTCTGCAAGGCCGGGAGGACTACTTCTCAGGCAGTTATCAATGGGCGTTCTACTCGCACATTTTTTCCGGCCCCTGCTCGCTGTTCATCGGGCTGATTCTGCTGAACAAGAACTTTCGACAACGGTATCCGAATAAGCATCGTTATCTGGGGCGAATTCAGGCCGCGTCTATACTGCTGCTGGTCGCTCCCAGCGGCCTCTGGATGGCGTTTCACGCAGAAACGGGCGTTATCGCAGGTCTCGGCTTCGCATCTCTCGCCATTGCGACCGGCATTTGCGTTTCGTTTGGCTGGAGATCCGCCGTGACCGGACGGTTCGCCGAGCATCGTCAGTGGATGTGGCGCTGCTATCTGCTGCTGTGTTCGGCAGTTGTGCTGCGAATAATGGGAGGCCTGGCGACTGTCGCTGCAGTTGAAGGCGAGTGGGCCTACCAAACGGCCTCGTGGGCAAGCTGGCTACTGCCGCTCGGAGTATTTGAACTGATTCAACTACGGGCCCGTAACTGTAATCGGCGTTCAATTTAAGGCCTGAACGATCGATCAGTCCAGAGCACCGTCAGCCTCCTTTGTATCAGAAGTTGCCAGGTCGTGTGAGTTGGAGGTCATCGCAAGACGCTCTTCGTCTGACGTTCGTTCACTCAGAAATCGAACGGAACCGTCGCTGAAGGCCGCTTGCGTACCGTTCTCATGGGCCAGTTCTGTATTCGGTCCAAAATCCCGCACGAACTGCCCAGCCTGATCCTGTGGGGCCATCCAGTGAATCGAATCATCGGGCGACACTTCAATCACCATAAGCGTTCCTGAATCCCCTTCTGCGACCTCAGAATAATATGTGGTTTCCGTCGGACGAAAAACTCCGTCTTCCCCGGCAACCCCAAGGTAAGTGGTGTGATTCGGTGGAATGCCGGAGGAGCGGCAACGAAATATGTCCAGACTGGTTTCGTATGCCGCCGCATTCGATGGATCGTCCCACGGCTTCGAAAGATCGATCGTGTCGTACAGTTCTTTCCGATCAAGAAATGGCAGGACCAGCGTTCTCCAGCTATGCAATCGCCTGCCGTTTGCGTCAACCGTGTAAAGAGGAGGCAATGCCCCATTTGCATCCTCATAATTGCTCAATGCCAGCGCGATGTGCTTGAGGTTGTTTCTGCAATGCGTTCGATACGCGGCTCCACGCGCATTGCGTCTTACCGGCACAAACAGAACGATCAGCAGCACAACGATGCAGCCTCCCAGGAACACCTTCAACAACGTAACTCCAATTCCGCGGTACGATTGATTCGCAGCGTTCACGTCACCCGGGCTGGAATAAGGATTTTCCTTCACGATGCTAACTCCGAACTCAATTTTTTCCTGACGCAGGATGACATTCTCGCACACATGCCCCAGACGAATGCTACGGGCTGTCAACACGCACATATACCATCCCATCGAGTGATCTGCGGGCCGACGTAGTCTATGTTTTTCTTCCATTTCCCGGATTTCACAAACCTGCGCGAACGAACACGTGCCTGCCTGAGACGCTGTACAGTTGCGCATTCAGCGGTTTTCCTGAGATTCCGATGCGAACCGCAGTCGTACAGGCTGTTGTCTGGAGACGCGTGCGAGCGGCGGGTCCCCTCAAGGGCGTTCGCCGCACATTCAGTCCGGCACCGGCCATCCACCAGTCCGACACACAATCCGTGACCAGGCCGCCGTTTGATTATGCGGCCGCCGTTCGCGATAATACGGCCCGAAACACAACGTCAGGCACACCCTGACCGGACATATCACGGAGCGATCAACATGATCGATGCGAATACGGATGCCGCTGCAGACAATATTTCTGCTTCAGGACAGCAAGAGCGCCCGTTTGCTCATCTGCACTGCCATACTCATTTCAGCCTGCTGGACGGCGTGAATCGGATTCCGGAACTGGTGACGCAGGTGAAGAGCCTGGGAATGAACTCAGTAGCTATGACTGACCATGGCAATCTGGGTGGGGCCATGGAGTTCTACAACACCTGCAGAAAACACGACGTCAAGCCGATCATCGGCTACGAAGCGTATGTCGCGCCAGGCCGCAGAACGGACCGCAGCGCGACTCGACAGCGGGAAGCTCAGTCCCACCTGACGCTGCTGGCGATGAATCAGAAAGGGTTTGACAACCTGATTAAGATGTCATCCACGGCATACCTGGAGGGATTTCACTACAAGCCGCGGATTGACCGCGAACTGCTGGAAGAATTTAACGAAGGCGTCATCTGCCTGTCCGGCTGCGCGTCCAGTGAGCTTTCGAAGATGCTGCTGGCTGAGAAGGACAACGAAGCACGACAGCTGGTGCAGTGGTATACCAGGGTCTTTGGCGACCGATTCTACATGGAAATCCAGGACGCGGGTTTTGAGATTCAGAAGCAGTGCCTGGCACCAACCGTGGACCTGGCCAATAAAATGGGCCTGCCGCTGGTCGCCACGAATGACGCTCATTATCTGACGCGCGACGATGCGAAGGTTCAGGATGTGCTCCTGTGCGTGAATACTCGTTCCACGCGGGACGATCCGAACCGGATGAAGATGAGCAACGACGGGCTGTACGTGTGCAGTCCCGAGGAAATGTACGCGACCTTTACGGGTCTCGAACACGCGGTCGCTCGGTCTCAGGAAATCGCAGATCGTGTTGACATCGAAATGCACGACCGCAAATTATACCCGGTCTATCGTCCGCCCGAAGGGAAGTCTGACATCGACTTCCTGCGCGACCTGTGCACCGAACGGATGCACGAACGTTATGGCGACGAGTTAACCGATGAACACTGGGATCGTCTGAAGTACGAATTGAGTGTTATCGAAGACAAAGGTTATGCCAGTTACTTTCTGATCGTGTGGGACTTTGTGGAATTCTCCCGCCGTCACAGTATTCCGTGTGGTGCTCGTGGCTCTGCCTGTGGTGCCATCGTGGCGTTTCTGCTGCGGCTGGGTGACGTCTGCCCTTTGAAGTACGACCTGCTGTTTGAACGTTTTCTGGACCCCAGTCGTAACGAGCCGCCCGATATCGACATCGACTTCTGTCGTGACCGGCGACAAATGGTGATCGATTACACGAAAGAAACCTATGGCGAAATGAATGTCGCCCAGATCGGGACCTACGGTACTCTGAAGGCCAAAAATGCGATACGCGACGTTGGACGGGCGCTCAACGTCCCGCTGCCGCGAGTCAACGAACTGGCGAAGATGATTCCCGATGAGCTGAACATCAAGCTGAAGGACGCCCTGGACAAGAGCCCCGATCTGAAAGCGGCGTACGATCGCGATCCGGTGGTTCAGGAGCTGCTGGACTACGCGATTTCCGTGGAAGGTCTGGCCCGCAGCATGGGAACTCACGCAGCGGGTGTTGTGGTCGCGGACGTACCGCTGGACACCGTCGTCCCACTGCAGAAGATTACAGGTAAGAAAGACATTATCACTCAGTGGGACGGCCCCACGATCGAGGCCATCGGCCTGCTGAAGATGGACTTTCTGGGCCTGCGAAACCTGACAATCCTGGATAAAGCCGTCAAGAACGTGCAACGGAAGCATCCGGAGTTCACGCTTCAGGACGTGCAGGACAATCTCACCGACAAGAAAACATTTGCTCTGCTGCAGCGTGGTGAAACCAAGGGCGTGTTTCAGCTTGAGTCCGGGGGGATGCGTGACCTGCTGACCAAAATGAAACCGGACTGTTTTGAAGACATCATCGCAACATCGGCATTGTATCGTCCTGGCCCGCTGGAAGGCGGAATGGTGATGGAATACGTCGACGTCAAGAATAAGCGTAAGGCGCCCCGCAAAGTGCACCCGGTCGTCGATGAGATTCTTGAAGAAACGTACGGCGTAATGGTATACCAGGAACAGGTGATGCGGATCCTGAACCGGGTTGGCAACGTCGAACTGGCCAGTTCTTACAAATGTATTAAGGCGATCAGCAAGAAGAAGCAGTCGATCATCGACAGCTTTCACGATGAATATCTTGCCGGGGCCGAAGCAAATGGGATTTCAACACAGCTGGCGGATGAACTTTGGAATCTGATTGTCGCATTTGCCGGTTATGGTTTCAATAAATCTCACTCAACGGCATACGGGCTCATCGCGTACGAAACAGCGTACCTGAAGGCTCACTATCCGGTCGACTTCATGGCGGCATTGCTCAGCTGCGGAATGGAAAGCAGTGAGCGAATCAGTGAGCACGTGGACGATTCCCGACGGCAAAACATCGCCGTGCTGCCCCCCGATGTCAATACGTCAGAGGTTGAATTTGCGGTGGTGGGCGACAGCATCTCGTTCGGTATGGCGGCCATAAAGGGTGTCGGCGAAGCCGCTTTGGAGGTACTCGTCGAAGCGCGTAACGCAGATGGTCCGTTTAGCGACATATTTGACCTGACAGAGCGTGTCGATGCAAAAGCACTGAACAAGAGTGCCCTGGAAACGCTGGTCAAGGTCGGTGCCCTGGACAGCCTGCCGGGGAATCGAGCTCAGCAGCTGGAAGTCGTTGACCGAGCTGTACAGTCGGCCGTAGCGATCGCCAGGGATAAGGCCAGTGGGCAGATGAACCTGTTTGGCGGTGACGATGATGAGTCGGCCAATAACGCTGGCACCGATGATGTTCAGATCAATCTGCCGGACGTGCCCGACTGGCCGAAGTCCCAGAAACTGGCCATTGAAAAGGAGTGTCTGGGATTCTATCTCACGTCGCACCCGCTGGCTCAACATTCAAAACGGATCGAACGGTACGCTCAAACAAAGAACAAAGACGTCGCTGATATGGAGGACGGCGTTCCTGTGACCATCGCCGGCATGGTGGGTTCCGTCAAGATTGCCACTGCCAAAAAGACGAACGCCAACGGCCTCAACAGATACGCCAATTTTGACATTGAAGACGCGACAGCAATCCTGCGATGCATTGCATGGCCGTCAGATTACGATCGTTTTAAAGAACTGATCAAAACAGAAAACATCGTTATCATTCAGGGAAAAGTTGACCGCCGTGGGCGCGAACCAAATATCGTGATTAATCGCATCATAACGCTGGACCAGGCCGACAAAGAATTCACCTCTCAGGTGGCAATTAAATTCGACCGTGGTCTGCACACTCTGGAAGACGTGGAAAACGTACGCAAGATTCTGGGCCGCTACCCTGGTTCGACAGATGTTGTGCTGGTGGTGGACAGTATTGAACAATCGACGTTGAACTCGGACATTTCCGGCGCAGCAGGCGAGACGACAGCGTCTGGCAATGGTTCGGCAACAGCCGTCGCGGAACCTGACAAGGAGACAAGCGCCGAGTCAGAGAGCAGATGCATTCGATACATCATGACGACGGGCAAAGACTGTCAGGTGACCGTTGGAAAAGAATTCCAACAGGCGTTACGAGACACGATCGGCGCAGAATTTTACGAATTAAAGGCGACCACATCTTCAAACGGCAGCAGTGGCTCGTCAGGACGCAAATGACAGGATTCTGGTCCGGCATCCATTGTCGAAACGATCAGATGGATGTACTCCGCCAGAGCCCAGAACAACACAGCAAACCTGTAACCGGACAACAAAAATGCAGCATTTCTGCCTGGCTGTTCTCACGACACTGATCCTTGCCCCGGGGGCTTTGGCTCAGGTCATACCAGACTATGACCTTGGCGGCGCCAGCAGGCCGAAGCCGGACATGTCGTTTCGGAAAGAAAACCAATACAAGCGAGTCCATCAGTCTTCTCTGCGGTTCATCCTGCGGGGCGAACTTGACAAGACTGAAGAATTTCTTAATCAGTACCTGGTCAGACACCCGGATGATGCGGAGACGCTGTACATGCTGGGCATCCTGCATGGCCAGAGGGGTAACCTCAGCACCGCCGAAGCCTTCATGGCACGCGCACTGACGGCGGGACTTCCGGATGGCCGCTTGGTCGCCGGACCACGTGCAATGATGAAACCACTACTGAACAGCAGGCTACTGAAACAAGTCACGGAAAAGTACGCAACCCTGCCGGTTCACGGCCCTCTGGTGGGCAGCGTCACCGATTCATCTGCCGCGTTCTGGGTGCGAACTCAGCCAGAAACCGAAGTGCAGATCCTCCTGAGCGAAGCCAGGAATTTCAATAGAGGCAGAAAGACACAGACAGCCAGGGCGAAGGCCGCAGAAGACTTTACTGTGGTTACGAAAGCGACGGGTCTGCAGGCAAACACGGAATATTTCTATGCGGTCAGAATCGGAGACGGCCCGTTTAACTTCAACGACCGACAAAAATTCCGGACGCTATCACCAAAAGGCCAGGCATCCAAGTTTGTAATCGCCTTTGGCGGAGGCGCCGGCTATGTACCGGAAAACGAACGCATGTGGAACACCATCGGCAGCTTTGATCCTCACGCGATTCTACTGCTGGGTGACAACGTTTACATAGACGACCCGGAATCCGTGGTGATGCAGCAATACACGTACCAGCGACGTCAGTCCCGTCCGGAATGGCGACAGCTGACGGCTCGTTCTCCGGTGTTCACGATATGGGACGACCACGACTTCAGTACAAACGACAGCTGGGGGGGAGCCGATATCAACGTACCATTCTGGAAAAAAGAATGGGCGTTTCCGATCTTTCGACAGAACTGGGCGAATCCCGGATACGCCGGAGGCGATGCCCAACCAGGCTGTTGGTACACGTTCAGCATCGGCGATGTCGACTTCATCATGCTCGACTGCCGCTACTACCGCACCAATCCCAGAGTCGAACCGCGTTCGATGCTGGGAGATGTACAGAAGACATGGCTGAAGAAACAACTGCTGGCGACCAGCGGCACCTTCAAGGTCATCTGTTCATCAGTGCCGTGGGACTTTCGCACCAAGGGCGACAGTCGGGACACATGGAACGGCTACAAGCAGGAACACGAAGAAATCCTGGGCTTTATCGAACAACAGAAAATCGAAGGCGTCCTGCTGATGTCGGCCGACCGACACCGTTCAGACGCGTGGAAAATCGAACGTGAGAACGGATACGGGTTCTACGAATTCAATTCCTCCCGGCTGACCAATCAGCACATTCACGCAACGATGGAGAAAGCCGGAGCAATATTCAGTTACAACGACCCACAGTCATTTGGCCTGGTAACATTCGACACAACGCTGGACGACCCACAGGTAACGTACGACGTTGTGAACATCGACGGAGAGAAACCACACTCGCTCACAGTGCGACGCAGCGAGCTCGCTTTACCGTAGTGACAAGCGGCTGTCAGAGATTATCATGGCAGATACGAATCAGAGAGCCCCTTCCCGTCCGAAAAGTGCTTTCTACTGGTCCTCTCGCTTTAGACCAATGGCCGTTTCTTCACCAATCAACGGTTCACTGACAGATTCACTTGCAACGCGAACTCGCATTTTGTGACTTCCCGGCCGAACGCAGCGAGTTCGGACAGCAAACACGGCGGTCTTTCCCGGGTCCAGTGCAGGCATGGACCGAAAGACCATAACGCCGTTGTCTGCGATGTATTCTGACGGCCCTGAAACCTGCAGACTTTCCAATCCGGCAGCCAGTTCACACGAAAGGCCGACATTCACAGCCGGGCTCGCTCCGGTGTTCTCAATCCGCACTTCGAAGACAGTTTCGTCACCAGGATACACTTTGCTGTTACTGGCCACCACTGTCAGATGCAACTGAGCGTTGCCCTTAACTTTGGTAATGTGCTGAGCCATGGTCATCTTACCATGCTCAGAAATCACTCCGACCTGATGCGTGGACGTTCCTGCCGCCGCAGGTCGCAGTGTGATGCGGAAGTGACTCACCTGATTCGGCTCAAGGGAACCCACAAACCAGTCGATGGTCCTGTCAGATTTCCGAAACTTACCTCCGCGGTTGGCGCTGACAAACTCACAGCCTTCAGGCACCTTGTACTTCGCACGCACGTTGTTGGACTGCATTTGGCCTTCATTGACCACCACAACCTCGTATTCGCACGCCTGACCGGTCATTCGTTCCGCAGGTCCTCGCAGACCAATATTCAGACGCGGCTCTGCAACGGACACGGTCTCCATCGTCTGATCGCCCAGTCCGCCGTCAGCCAGGGCTCTCACTGCCAGCGAGTGCTCTCCGCCCGTCGCCCCCGTCAGGCTCAGACGGGCCAGCCGAAATTCGCCGGGACTCAGTGTGCCGATTTCGATTGTCAGCAGCTTTCCTTCGCGGTGATCCATACCTTCCGGAATCGCAGCCTGAATCACAACGTTCTTTGCCGTCCCGGATCCGGGATTGGCAACATGAACGGTGTAGTTGGCCTGCTGTCCGACCTCGACGGATCCGGGACCTTCAATTCGAACCGCGACCCGGGGTTCCTTCACGGAAAACGTGGACGAACTGGCCCCGGTAAGTCGGACAAACGCTTTCAGTTGAATATCTCCCTGCTTTCGGGGGATAATGACCAGTTCAATCAAACGCTTTTCGCCTGGCTGAAGTTCCCCAACAGTCCACTTTGCGGTGCCACCTTCCGTTGCAGGGGCTGGCAACGAACTGACAACCTCCAGCCCTGCCGGCAAGACCGCTTCGGCCACCACACTGCGAACCAGTGAACGCCCGGTATTCTCAAGCACCAGTTCGCAGCGACATTCCTGCCCTATGTTAAAATCGGAATGATGTACCCACTCGACAGACACACTTGGCGTTTGCGGACCGCGCGGAGCACTGAACGAATCAGTGTCAGTGACTGTCGCATCAAGCTTCGCAGCCGCTTCCGGTTCAATGCTGTTTTCAGCCACGTTCGGCGACGGTACCGCCTGGTCATATGAAGTCACTCCACTTTCACCACCCCCCGTCGGCACGAACTCAGAGAATGGATTCGCCACCGGCTCCTGTTGATCCCTTTCGACAAACTCGCCACTCACCTGTTGGATTGTCGACTGCCCCACGGCAGTCGACGTGAAGGCAGTGGGCCTCTCGATGGCGGCGGACTCGATTGTTTCCGATGCTCGCCCCAGGGGCTGAATCACAAAATCTGTTGCCGGCGACGGCTGTAGGGCTTTGGTTACTTCTGGAGGTTTGGGGGGAAGCTCCTTCTTCGCGGCCGTTCTCAGCCGTTCCACCTTCACCTGGCTGGCACTCGAATCCCCTTTGTTGGCGACTGGTGCTGCATCACCTTTCGGGGCTTTGCCCTCCGCAGAGACGGTTGCGGAAAAATACTCGACGGTCCCCGGGGCTCCGGTCTCGGGGTCGGGTTTCGCTGCGATCGTCGACGATGCCGGAACGGGCGATGTCGACTTTTTCAGCTGATCCCAGCGAGCAAACGGGTTGGCATCTTCCACAGCGATCGCAACTGGCAACAACAGCAAGCCAAATACAAGCAGGGTAATGCGTCTGATAAGCATCACTTGTTCTCCGGAGCCATTATTTCTGCAGGCTCAGTTCCTCGGACAAATAGGCGACGACGGGGCGCCCTGTCGATCGTATCGGTCTGGCAGGCAATAGCGCTTGACGCGAAGTTGACTAAAGATCCGGTGAGGCAAAGCAGGTAGAGTTGCGTGTGTCGGAAGCGAAGTCCGGATGGCACAAACTGCCGGAAAACGACGATTGGGAATGTCAGACGCCTTCTTCCTGGCGACGTGTCTGCGGCGAAGTCATTGACATTTCGTCACCGTTTTCCGACCGGGAAACGGTGACGATCTAAGCGGCCCGCATACGGCTCAAGTCGCTCGACGGGGGGGAAGTCTGCCGCCAAGCTGTGTCTGCAGCACCATCATCAAACGACAAGTGTCTTCAACTGCACCCATCTTACAGCTATCATGATATAACAATCGAAAACTCGGGACACGACTGACAACGCAAGTCACCATGACGCGACCTTCTTCAAGTCGATTAAATCTGAAGGACCTGATGTCTCGACGTCAGGCAATTCGATCCGGCTCGCTCGCAATTCCGGGCATGTCGCTGGCGGACCTGCTGCAGGCCGATGCTCAAAGCCCCGGCGTCTTTCCAGCAGCTACCTCGTTGGGAAAAGCGAAGAATGTCATCTTCCTGTATCTCGCTGGTGGCCCGCCGCAACACGAAACCTTCGATCCGAAACCGAATGCACCAAAGGGCATCCGGGGACCATTTCAGCCGATCAGCACCAATGTGCCGGGCATTCAGTTCTGCGAGTTGCTGCCGCGTACCGCCGCAATTTCTGACAGACTGGCGGTAATTCGTTCGATGGCCACTGATGATAATATCCATTCATCCAGTGGTGCATGGGTGCTGACCGGCTACAAGTATCGAGGTGGTAATGCTCGAACAATATCTGAAACAGACTGGCCGTACTTCGGTTCGGTCGTGAAAAAGCAGCAACCGGCTGACCGACTGCCCGCCCTCACCAGTGTGTGGCTACCGGACGTCTGCCGTCTGAACGAAAACGTGACGCCGGCAGGACAGACTGCGGGGTTCATGGGTTCACAGTGGAATCCCGAATTATTTGTGGGCGATCCGTCCAGCCATCGATACGAAATTGAAAGCCTGAAAGCGACCGACATCACCGCATCGCGGATGCAACTTCGACACGACCTGCTGGGCCGGCTGGAATCGAAACTCAGGCACCCAACAGGACCGGTTCAGGTGTACGGCGCGTATCAGCAGCAGGCCTTCGACCTGTTAACATCAGGTACAGCCCGCCGGGCATTCAGGATTTCCGAAGAACCATCCGGAGTTCGCGACCGATACGGTCGAAATCGCTGGGGGCAGTGTGTGCTGCTTGCCAGACGCCTGGTCGAGGCCGGTGTGCGGTTGGTACATGTGCAGTGGCCGCGGGAACCGGGCGACAACGCCGTCGACAATCCACTGTGGGATACGCACGCACAGAATGCAGATCGCCTTGAGGATGTCTTGTGTCCCATGTTTGATGTCGGGTACTCGGCACTGATCGAAGATCTGGAGCAGCGAGGTTTACTTGACGAAACTCTCGTAGTTGCGATCGGAGAATTCGGTCGAACACCGAAGATCAATGCCAAGGGCGGACGTGACCACTGGGGAGCTGTCTTCAGTTGCGTGCTGGCGGGAGCAGGAATCAGCGGAGGACAGACCTACGGCGCCAGCGACAGGGACGGGGGCTATCCGGCGGACAAACGCGTCGACCCGGGTGACCTGACGGCGACGATGTTTCATCTGCTTGGAATGAAACATCAGATGACGTTTCCGGACCGTCTGGGGCGCGAACATCGACTCACAGAAGGAACACCCATCTGGGATCTTCTGGGTGATTCGCCGGCAACGACAAAACGAATGGTCTCGAACGGGAGCGTGCTTCGAGTTCCTCCGTACGATCCGGGCCGCCACTTGCTGCAGACAGGTTTTCGAGCAGACCAGCCTTTACTGCCCGTGAGTGCTGCCTCACGGCCGAAAGGCTGGAGAGCGGATCCGCTGACGACATCTGGCTCCGACATCGGCGTTCATCTGGTCGCCGATATTTCCAACAGACACGACCCTGGCGTGTCGCATGCCGTCATCGGTTTCGGCAGTGCCGAGAGGAATAACACGAACACTACCATCACCGGCAGACAGACGGCAATCCTTGCCCAGGAAGTACGCAGTCCGTTTGCGGGGACTTATCGTCTGCGAATTCAGGCACGGGCCGAGGCATCATCACAAGAGTTCTTTGACAACACAGTTCGCAGCAATTTCCGATGCGAGTTAGCGTTCTTTCAGTTGAACAGCCAGAGCAAACGGGTCACCGACAGAAAAACTCTGGCCTCGACAGAAATCACGCCGCAGCATGGCACAGCAACGACAGATCAGTGGCATGAATTCGAACTGTCAAAGAGCTTCCTGAATCCGAACGTCGGCGGGAACTTTTCTTTCGGGTCAGGCATGGGAATTGCCATACAGCTGTCAAAGATTTCCGATGCCGCCATGGCGATGGAAGCGACGGACTACTTCCGCCTCCGAGTGAAATCCGT
>Ga0315331_10001271_pt1 | contig 18749 bp, 22 predicted proteins | sample M160m34915metaG_FD_203456 | JGI IMG/M metagenome (GOLD analysis project Ga0315331, IMG submission 203456) | Ammonia-oxidizing marine archaeal communities from Monterey Bay, California, United States - M1 60m 34915 | ecosystem: Environmental > Aquatic > Marine > Intertidal zone | place: USA...
GCTTCTAAAGAGCGGGACCGAGAAGATGTTCTCTCGGATTCAAGTAGCCAAGAAAGAGCTGGGAAAGGCCAAGAAAGGCAGGAAAAGGGGCCAAGAAGACATACTGCTGTCCGCAGCCAAGGTGTCCGGTATCCGAGGATTCATGGTCACGCCTTCCCAGAAGCTCCCCCGTCCTACGCCTCGAGCAGCTCGCATGCGCAGGTATCTCGAGAACGTAAAGATGAAGAAGGAGATGCGTAGGGCCTGGACTGGCCAGGACTTGGACATCGAGTCTCTGATCTCCGCGAAGATCTCGAACTCGTTCTCTACGACCAAGCTCTTTAAGGAGACTAGGAAGTACGGAGGTATGGACTTGCTTGTCCTGATGGACGTGTCCGGGTCCATGTATGGCTGGGGAATGGACCTTCTCGACCAGGCAGTCGCGAACATCGACTTTGCCTGCAAGGGAGTGAACGTTCGACTTCAGCTATGGGGGTTCTCCTCTGACCTCTTCTTCTTCTCAAAAGTGGGCAGCCCGAAGAACGTCCCCGGACTAGTAATGGGAATGACCTCTATGGTTCAGGCTCTGGACGCTGCCTGGGAGTGGGCCAAGACTGCCAAGACGGACCGGGCGGTCTTGATGATCACAGACGGATTCCCGACGTCATGCCGAGGACGTAGAAGCACTGGGAACGCCGTAGAAGACCTTCACGCAGTCCTTCGGGAGATGCGGGTAGATGGGATCGTGGTATCGATTCTGGGCATTGGATCCCAGAACTCTGACTACTACGACAATGCCTTTGGTGTGGGGCGCTACGGTCTTGTAGCAACCGTACCCGATCTACCCAAAGCCCTCGAAGAGAGCGCTCGGGTTATGATTGAGTCACACATGGGCCGATAAGGTCTGACAGTGGGGAAACCCCCACTGTCTTTTAGGTGGAACTTTTATGCCGACTATGACGATTAATCAGCACCAATCTGCCTACCTGGAGCGAACTGCCAGGACCCTGTCTGAGAGACTGGACAGGAAAGTCAGCAAGAAGGAAGTGCTGTACGCGCTCATTGACACGGCCATCGAGGACGAGGGAATCTACGACCCTCAGACCTCACAGCCTATGGACCCTCTGCGCAAGAAGGTATGCCAGGCGGAGAAGAGGGGCAGGTCTGCCAGCTTCGACACTGAAGGGCTCCTAAGAGCCGTGGCTACATCCCGTAGTTGAACCCGCGACCCTGCTGCTGCAGATTCTGGGCCCTTCCGCGCTGGGTGCCCTTGTAGCCTCCGTAGCCCACAGTCCCAAGCCCTCCTACTACGCCCGTGCCCACGATGGCCTTGCCGAGAGTACTGTTAGAGATCAGGGGGTTTGCTGCGGCCTCAGGGGTGGTCTTCGCGACGGCCTCGAGCTGCTTCTCACTTACTCTGCGGGCCAGGGCCTTCTTAGCTGCCTCATCCCCGGCGTCCGCATAGGCCTTTACATATTTGTCCGGCTGTCCCTTAAACGCGGAAGGAGCGCCAGGGACGACGTTAGAGGGAGCAGGAGCCGCAGTAGGTGCAGTAATCTGCCCAGCATTCACCTGAGATTTGACGGCTTTGGCTTCTCGGATGTTTTTTGCGGCAGAGGTGAGCTCACCTCCCCGCTTACCCGAAGCTCCCGCTAGGGAGGCGTACTGGGTTTCCTTAGCGGCCTGCCCTAGGTTTCTAGGATTTACCGCCGCCGCGCTGAACCTTTTTGCTGCTGCGTCTGAGGCTTTGCCTGCGGCGGCAGTCAAGCGGCTACTGTTGAAAGCCTTACCTGCCCCTCCCAGGGCCTTACTCAGCAGCCTGAAGCCGTGGCCGACGATCCCAGCGTCTTTCTCCATTTCAGGATGCTGCGCTAGGAACATGCGAATCTGTAGCTCATCTCCAGTATCCGCAAGCTTGCACATCTCATAGTAGAGATGAGCGTCTTCCGCAGAGGCAGTCTTTATGAGCTGAGCTTCTCGGAAAGAAGACAGGGATGCGACCTTCATCTTATTTCCTGAGAACGGGTTTATGGGGGACTGTCCCTTAGTGGATGCGCCAGGTAACCGCGGAGTAAACTGCCGGGGCATCTTTAGCCCAGAGACCTTCTTCCTCTTCTGGTCGAATAGGTCAGGGACGTCCACTATCTGTACCCGCCGTAGGTGTAGGAGTGGCCCGTAGAGATGCGCTTACGCTGCCTATGCGCCCCCATCTTTACTTTCCGCCGGTACATCTTCTGCCTGCGTGCAATACCGGCCTTGTTCTTGGCTCGGTACTGACGCTGCTTCTGCAGAATCTGATTACGATTCCGCATGTAGTAGTTGTGCCGACTCTTCGCTGCGAGCTTTTCCAGCTCATCAGAGAAGAAGTATAGGAGGTCTGCATCCATTACCCTGCGAGCTCACGCTTTGCCGCTGCCCGCCGTAGGCGGTCGATGCGATCTGCAGCATTCATACCACTAACGGTACCGGCTACGGGGACAAAGCCAGAGAGGATTGGATGTCGGGCACCCCAGGTGCCTTCTCCGCCCTTCTTGTAGTCGATGCCGGCATCCCTAAGGGCACCTCTCTGCTGAAACCCCGCCACAAAACCAGTAAGGGGCACACCAAAGTGAGCTGCACCGTGAAGCCCTGCAGCGAGATGCGCCTTGCCCTTAGCGGCTTCGTAATCGTCAGCAGTAATCCCCTCTGCCAGTTTCAGTAAGGACTGCTCATCCCAAAGAGGATTGTCCTGAAGAACGATTTGATACGCTGCAACTTTGTCCATGACTTGTTCCTATGGTTTGAGGCGGGCGATGAATCCCTAGCCGGTGATGAGACCCACGACCTCAGTGTTCACCGGCACCAAGCGCTCGAACTGCACACCAGCCTGCTCCTGGATGAGCGTACCCATAGCATCAGTCGAGATGCTGTGGTTGGGGATGTAGCACGACTCGAAGTAGCCAGCACCCAGAGTGTCCTCGTTGCTGTCCTTCATGAGGAGAAGCAGGCCGACAGGCTGAGTGAAGAGGTCCGAAGCCAGGTTGAGGAAGATGTTCTCGTAGCCCGGCGGGATGATGACATCGTGCGGGTTGGAGACCGTGGCGGCTCCGATGTTCGCGAAGACCGGATCCACAAACGTGGGCGGGATGATGTCGGTGTAGTACGCGTAGAGCACGCGCAGCAGCGACGGGCCGTGGTACAGCACGCGACCAAGACCAATCTGACCCATCACCCGACCGGGGATGAAGTACGACCGGACAGAGCCGAGCTCAAAGATCCGGCTCAGCTGCATGTTGTGGCTCAGGTTGAAGTTCTGAATCACGCCAATGGGGTACGCGAGCATGTCCTCGGTACCGGACCCTGCAGACAGCGCAGCTCCGAGAAACTCGGGACCGCCCACCTGGGAAAGCCGGGGAGGGCCAGCACACACAACAGTGTACGCTGCATTCATGAAGCGTCCGTCGGACATGCCGCCTTGAACGTTGTCCTCGTAAGGAGACCACTGAGAAAGAGTTGCCATTTTTAGGCTCCTATAAGATGGAGATCACTGCGCGAGCAGGCCTAGGTTTTTGAGATGCTTCACAATATCACTAACTGTGTAGGCAGTTGTACCGACTCCGCCAGTGAACGTAGAATCATCATTAAGGGTAGTGCCTGATCCTGCAGTGACGCCGGAAGTCTCTCCGGTGCTTGAGGGCTGCCCGACAGGACTTGCTCTAAAAAACCCCATGTTGGGGCCGTTCATCTCCACCATATTCCCATAGGTAGGAATAGACAGAAGTAGGGACTGATCTGCAGCTCCGGGCGATACCGAAAAAGATGCAGTCACAGGCCCTGTGATGGCTTGGGCGACAGTACCGTCAAAGGTCAGGTCGCCTCCCATCGTAGTGTCGCCATCGACATCGAGGTTTCCCGTAGAAGCAAGTCCCGCGAAGGACGAGCTTGCCAGGGAAACCTCGATATCCAAATCACCACTACTATCCACAGTTCCGGTTCCCGTAGCGTCTCCCGAAAGAGTGACGCCGCGGTTCTCGAGGTTGTAGAGACCTTCGCTAAGTAGATTGTCTCTATCGTCTAGACGGCGCTCCACGCGCTCGCTGGTCCAGCGAGTGTCGTAGTTGGTAGTGCTTTCTAGGGCTTTAGAGACTGGCATTTACTTATCTTAGGCCAGAGTAATCAGGGTGATGACGGGGCAAAGCACACCATCCACCGTCAGGTAGACCGGGACTACGTCCTTACCGCCTGCGGTAGTAGCCGCAATAACGGTGTCTACGTCGCCGTCGGTGTCGACCGTGACCTCGTTGACGCCGGCAGTGACATCGATGGAAGTAGCGCCCAGGACAAGCGTGACCGTAGAGGCAGCCGTGCAGCCGGCTCCTCCGACAGTCAGAGTCGCGGAGGACGAGCCGGGGCTGGCCTGAGAAAGACCGAAGCCGGTCATGCCGGTCATGCGGGGAAGCGCACTTGCGTCATGGGACTCGATGATCTGAAGAGCCTCGTCCAGGACATCATCGCGGTCATCCAGCTTGCGGTGAATGCGCTTCTGATGCCACTTGGTGCTGTAGCTGTCGGCGTTGATAAGGGACTTAGCTGTTGCGGAAACGGCCATTTTGTTCTCCTATTACGAAACGATGGTGATTCGAATCTTGTTGCAGGGGTAGGCCGGGGCAACCTCGACCTCAATGAGGACTGTATCGGGCGCACTCTCATCCTGAAGCACGCTCTTGAGTGCGGCGGAGTTCACCACACCCGACTGGACGGTGCGAGCGAGGAAACCCTCGTTCGACATAACCAGCTGGTCGATAAATCCGGGGTTGATGACGTAACGACCGATGTACACCCGGTTCGTGGCCCGAAGACCCTTGGCCAGGTAGTCAATCGCCTTGGTAATCGAGAGCTCACGAGCCTCGATACTGGTACTCGCGGTAGACCTCTGGTGGCGGGATGCGATCCGACCGCCTTGGTTGATGAGGATGTACCGACCCCCATCAGCGATGGTGTCCATCTGGTTTTCACTGAAGGTGTCGTCAGAGCCGTACACCTTAGAGAAACCGGTCATGGATAGGCGAGTAAAGGGCTGCTGTGGAGGCTGCTCAGCAATCATGCCGGTGATCGCAGCGCAGGCGTAGTAGCCGGGCACGTTGGTCACAACACCATCAATCGAAGTATCAACCGAGTCACAGTAGACATGGAAGACACGACGGCTGGCGTAAGAAGCTCCAGTCGCGGCGGCGGCGGTTGCAATCGCCCCATAGTCGGGGATGGTTGTCCCCGTCACCAGCAGGAGCTCCCCACGCTTACGAATAGCGTAGGTCATGCTGGTGTACCCAGCATCTCCATCCATGGTGGTGGACGAGTAGAATCCGTCATCGTTCTCGCCGGAGGCAAAGGACGTGCGGAAAGCACTGATCACGCCAGTCTGGGAAGAGAGGCTGTAGTTGCGAACCTCGGTAGACCCGAGGCTAACGATAACCACTTCCATGTAGATGCCGTCGTCTACCGTAAGGGCAGAAACGTCAGTAGCTCCAGCACCAATGATGGCACTGACGGGGTTGCTTCCCAGCGTCACGGAGTTGTCCGTACCGTTGGTCTCCGCGTCCGTACCGCTCTGGATGGAGTCATCCGTATCGCGAGTGGGCTGAGCCCCCCACACGATTGCGATCCGCTCGCCTCGCTCCGAAGGAGCAGACATGGACTCTACGTGCGTTCCGTACAGCTGATGAACGAACCCGTCATCAGTCAGAGGAGCGATTGCGTAGACCTCCTTAGCCTCCAGGAAGTCCAGCGCCTCAGCATGAGCCGTCACCGAGCCCAAAGGCGCGGCAGCGGAGGTCTCACTGAGGCCCAGAGCCGAGACCGACTGGCTGGGAGCGTTCGAGAGCTGCAGGAAGCATGCAAGTGCTAGAGGGTTGTCAGTACTGACAGGCCCAATGGCTGCGATCATGGTGGTCACGTCATCGAAGGACAGCAGACCGGGATCGTTAGCAGCAGCCGAGACGTCCAAACGAAGACCGACATAGTTGAAGTAGATGTCGGCCAGGGCAGACGCCAAACTGTATGGGGTGCCCGTGCTTCGGTTTCTCAGGATGTTGGCACCGACGTACACCGTGCCGGAGCCGTCCTGGTAGAAGTCAGGGTTGGGACGGCCGGAGCCAGTAGAGTCTCCACTCGTCACACCGAGAACCGTACCTGCGTCTTCGGCGTTGTCGTTGGTGACCTCTGCCGTAGTGGTGTCGTCGATAGTCACTCGAGAGGCCGCACCTGCAAAGCTGGAAGTCAGCTTCAGGGCACCGCTGCTCTCAGAGGCAATGTCCGAGGACCCGCCGATAGTCGTGTTGATGAGGTCAACTCCCTCGTCGAGCGAGTTCGAGGTGAAATCGATCTCGTAGACGTAGGGGTTCTCGTCAAGAGTGAACGCCAGGCGAGTGCCCGAGAGCTCATCCACTCCGGTGTCGGTGTTGTTGGCCGCTGCAACCGAGACGTCGGCTCCGCCGGTAAGGCTCTGAGTCTGGGTGCCGCCCAGAGTTAGAGTTCCGCCGTTGATTAACCGGACCCCGATCCGGTTCGTTCCCACAACAGACTGGGGAACCACAAAGAAGTGAGCCGCCGCAGTTACTGCAGCAGCATCTCCGCCCCACTGTGCCTCAGCATCATCGTTCAGCGCAGCGACTAGCGTAGCCGCCGTAGTAATGTCCCCGGAAGCGGTGAACGTCCAAGTCGTAGTGCCGTCGTTCACCGTGAGGGTATCGCCAGAGGTGTTCACGAGGATGCTACTTCCGTCCACGACGTCACCGCTGAGCTCCGCAGCGAAGCCGGTGTCCGTGAAGCCGAGGAGGATCAGATCCGTGTCGTCCGTAGAGTCCACGGACACGTCGACGCTGCTACCGCCCTGCGTGGTCTTGATGACCATGCGACCATTGAGGGCGCCTACAGGGTTGGTGATGACATCTCCGTCTTCGTCGATGAAGTACAGAGTCGCGACTTCAAAGCCGCCGGAGGTCGCGTTCAGGTTGACGCTGTAGACGCCACTGGCATGCGAGGTGTCCCCCGAGATTGCCTGTCCGAGAGCATCCAGGTCCGCCAGTGCTGTGGTAGCGGCAGCCCCTGCGTCGAAAGTATGCGTACCGAAGGAGTCAACGACGGTGAACTCAATGGCAGCGCTCTGGTCGGAGGGCAGCGGCACAGTGATGTAATCGCCCGTGATGATCGCCTGCTCTGCGAACTCGTAATCCTTTCCGGTACCGGTAAGGGTAGAGGTGATGCCCAGGCTAGACGCGATGCTGTTGGTGCCCGTCGTCTTCACGCTGATGCTCTGGTCGGAGCCAGTCTTCGAGGTCTGGAAGACCAGGGAGTCATCCTCTCCGTCACCATCAGAATCAAACGCAGTAACTGTGACACCGTCAAACCCGGAGGTCAGATCGGCCGCAATCTCTGCGACAGTCGCATACGCACCGGCGTGCGCTGCACCTTCGGCAAAGTTAAAGGTAACTTCGTCGCCCTGAACCCCGTCCTCGGTAATTTGGATGGTCAGAGTGCCACCAGACAGGAGTACGTCGGTACCCGGCATGGCTGTGAGCCAAGAGGAAGAAACCGTCGAGGTATAGACCGTGGCCGGCTGCGGAGAGAGCCCGGTGACGGAGCCCGTAACAGACGAGGCAGTTCCCTCAGGGGTGACCTCTCCGTAAACCAAGTTGTTTGCAACGAAGTACGCGTACTTCGGAGAAAACGGGGTTCCGTGGGAGGGGGTGTTGACCTCGAGGGTAGTGTAGACCGCCGAAGTGGGGTCACCGTTACCGTCAAAAGTAGACAGTGCGTTGTCTAGCACGCCGATCTTGAACCGCCGCTTCTCGACAACAGTAACTACTGCGTCTCCGACCTGAGATCCGTCTCCCCAGAACTCATCACCATCGAGGGTGGCCGTGGCCGCCTCTAGAGGAACCACCGGAGCGCTTCCGTTGAAGGTGACATCCGTAGCCTTGGAGCCGGTGTAGGCTCCATCGAGGTCGATGAGTCCCGCAAAGTCCGCGCCCGAGGGCCCAACACCGCCAGTGGTGTTAAACGCGTCATCAGCAGAGGCGTTGCCTGTCAGTGCAGTACCGGGCGTACCAAACTTGTACGCCCCTCGGTGCCACTCAATCCAAGGAGTCGTGAGATCTCCGTCGTCATCATCCTCTCCACGGAACCCGGCACCTTCGATGCGGTGATCCACGGAGGATGTCAGACCGGAGAGGAGGACTGCGAGAGCCGAGCCGTTGGCCCGAACAGTGATGTTCGAGGTGGCTCCAAATCCTGCCGTGAAGATCAGGACTCGCTCGAAGCTGGAGCTAGTGAAGTCAGTGACTCCGTAGTCATTGGAGTCGTCGATGACCACTGCAACGTCTGCGCCCACGGCACCGTTGATGGCGTCCGCCACCTCGGTCGCCGTCATAGAGCCGGTGAATGTCATCGTCACGTCGTTGGAAGTGACAGAAGAGCTGGGCAGATCAAAGGCCAAAGTCAGCAGCGCACCGGCATCACCGTAAGAGGTAAAGTCGTAGGTACCGTTGATTTCGTCTGTGTACAGCGCAGGCTTGGCACAAAGGTTGACTCCCTTAAGGAAGGAGGAACCTGTGCTTCCGTTTGAGCCGCGAGCCACCGAGGCCAGCAGGCCACCAAAGTACAGATTCAGATCGACCTGAGACTCATCGACGTTAACCTCATCGATGTTACTGCGAGGATCGGGCAGGTCTGCCTGCGGGATAGCAAGTGCCACCTGGTTGTACTGCTCGTCGGCATACTGCGCATCAGCATTTAGGGAGCCGTCATTTTCCAATGCTTCCACAATCTGGTAGCACGGGCCGACAACAACAGGGACAAGTGTGGGGGCCGAGACAGCCGCGGGCGTCTCTGAAAGCTCCTGCACAACGATAACGCCAGGGCGGGTCTCGGAAGCCATTGATTAATTCTCCTGAAAAGATTCTAAGCCGGAAGTTTGGAAGTCGTCGATACCGTCGTGGATCTTAACTACCGAAGGCTTCGAACTGGTGGGAAGTCCGTCATTTTGATTGATGATACTTCTGTTGTTTAATCGACGCACCCTCACGTCAGAAGTGGACATAGCAAGAGTAATTGATTCTACCTGGGTAGGCTCTTGGTATTCAACTTCTGAAGCTCGGCGATTCTCGGTGATCATGGATAGCGACCTTAACTGAGCGGACTGCTTTGGGGTAGTCTCCCATGTCCATTGCATCTGAAAAGGGATATTGACCTGAGTCATGATCAACTGCCCGGGATCGCCCATTACCAGCTGTCCAGGAGGGCTCGGAGAGTTTACCTGAGGAGCGGGCCTAGCGATAGAGTGAAATCCTCCGGGACTTTCTAACAGCCTCTGGTTGACCCTAGTGTGGTGAGAGACCAGGTGGGCCAAGCGCATAGCTAGAATATCGGAATTCGCGATACAGTACACCACCAGGTGGCCGCTAATTAGGTCCGTCCGAACTCTCGCACCGGTCTTTGGGTTGTAAGATAGGAGGTTATCTAATCCAATATTCGCAAAGTTATATGGGCCCATCACGACTGTGATGGCGGGGCGTTTTCCCACCGTCTTAAGATCTAGCGGGGCCTGCGCTCGAATAACAATCTCCGAGACCTCTTTGTCTGGGTCCCAGTAGAAGGAGCCCTTAGGCATGAAATTAAAAAGTCCCTGAAGATACTGCACGTACAGACGCAAGGAATAGACGACAGGGTCGTCTCCTCGCTCTAACGAAAGTGCAGATCTTCTGGTGGGGGGACTACTCATGCTCGTTTAGATACTCCAAGCAACAGAGAAACATAGAAGCAGTTTTTTCTCTATCCTTCTTTCTCTTGTCCATCTCGTCTTGAAAGAGAGAATGGGCGAGATAGCCGGTACCTGCCCCAGCCATATTGCCTGCCGTATTGGTCACCAAGAGGGCCTTTTCTCGAAAAGCCTTTCTCTGCGCAGGGCTCATTCTAGAGAGCTTCTGTCGCATGCCGGGGGAGCGGAGAACGGCCCTCGTCGCCGCAGCGCCCATCATGCCGCCGGCGAACATTCCAGCGCCTGTGGCGGCAGCCGGGAGCAGCATCCCTTTGGAGAAGGGGCGTCCTTTGTTGGAATTTTTGTCGCTCATGTCTTGTATCCGTAGGCGCCAAAGATGCTGGAGATGTCCGGCTCTGAGGATTCTAATGAGTGCGGATTGGTAAACACCCGCTCAGGGAATCTCTTCACTGTAGCGGTATCCACCTTCAGGGGAATCTTATCCTCAATGGATCCTCTTTGGATCTGAACTAGCCGCGCTTCTTGCCGTACCGTGACTCCCAGTCGAGCCGTACCTGATACAGATACCACCCGATATCTGCGATTCTGGTGGTCAATGATCAGGTCCATAGGCTTGAGGGCTGGGCTGGGACCACATCGAATCTGAAAGTACAGGACTCTCCTATGGTCCTCGAGAGACACCTGCTCCGTCTGCTCCGGAGCATCAATCTGAGCCCAAAAGGAGATGGGGTAGTGGTACCCGCCGCTGAATCCAGTACTCCAGCAGGTGGGGCAGGAGTCGTCGATGACCTTGTCCAAGACATCGTCATAGCAGTTCGGACATCTCTGACCAAACGTGCGGCGTGGGAAGATCCAACAGTGAACCGCCACGAACTCCTCGAACAGAACTCTCTCGAGCCTGACCATTTCTTTAGCGTGTAAAGAAATAGGCCCCTCTTGGTCGAAAAGAGGAGAGTAAACAACCCTACCCGTAGGAGAGTGAACTGCCTTTACTCGGTAGAAAAGGGTCCGAGCATTGGTCGTGATCTGGGGAGTGGCATTGTCCCGGAACCGGTAGACATCGACAAGGGGTCCTGCAATCTGAAGCCAAGGCCCCGCCTCCGCCTCAGAGCGCTCTACAAAGAACTGGTACTCCTGGACGTCTTCCGTTGTGGGCTCGATCTCCCACATGACATCCAGGTAGTCCAGCTCAAAAGAGAGCACTCTTTCATTGCAGAACTTGATCACTTAGGCCCTGCCTTGCGCATTCTCTTAAGTGCGTGCGTTCCGAGGGCTCCAGTCGCCGCCCCAAGGCCAACTCCCTTTGCGGTCGTTGCGCCGATGTTCTCTCTGCGGGACTTGGCGGTCTGAAGCTTTTGGCGCAACTTAGCAATCTTCTTCTTGTCGGCCTTCTGAGACTGCGCCTTGGCGATTTCTCCCTTGAGGGATGCCTCGGCCTTGCTAATTCCGCCCTTCCCCTCACGATAGTCCGTGTATGCCTTTAGGCCGCCAATTGGCGCTCCAAGTGCAGCACCCGTGAGCTCAAGGTTGTCTCCGCCCATCCGAATGGCCTTTGCGACGCCAGGCTTCCAGGCGGCTTCTTTGTCCCTTAATGCCTTGATGCCGTCGAAGGAAGCGTGCTTGCCCGTAAGCTCTGCCCACATCACCACGGCGTCCGCCTGGCGCTGCATGGGAGTAGGCGCACGCCACATCTCATCGGGGATTTCAGAGGAGGGATTCTTGAACCAGTCAGACATTTAGGTCTCCTAAAATCCAGAGAAGTAGATGCCGTTGACGACGAAGTATTCGGAGTGAACTCCGTCTCCCTCGAAGGCCATCTCTACGTTCATAGATGATTTGATGCGGACTTTCTTCTGCTCATAGGACTGCCGGAACATCTGAATCCAGCCCATTAGCAGCGGAGCCTTGTCTGACACAGAGACAGAAACCCCCCCATCCGAGTAGTTCATCTGGTTCCGGACCTGCAGCAGACCAACAGATTCTAGAATCCTAATGACCGCTCCCTCTCTGAGGAGAGAGGTAGAGGGGAAGCTGGTCAGAGACACGCTACCGATGAATGGAGGGGTCGTATTGTAATCGTCAAGTGCATCGATGATTGACCAGGCAATCATTCGATCACTGGTTTCCTCACCACTCACCAGCCTGTTTAGCTCGGGAAAATCTCGAAGATAGAGGCGAATCATCGCCACCATCTCGTTCATTCTCTTACTTGCCGCAGGGATCTGGGTAGTGGTGGAAAACATCAGTTGCGCTCAACGAAAGCGTTGCCCTGCTTGTTCCATCTACGGAGCCAAAAGAAGTGCTCAGGACTCAGGATTCGAGAATCCGAGAACGCAGCCCTCGCGACCTTGACCACAAGCATCCGACTGGACGGCTCTTTCGCGAAGGAGAGTGCCGGGCTCATTTGACCGCAGAGGTCCAGTAGATCGCTCTTGGGGAGGGTCGCCAGATACTCCCGTGCCTGCTCCGCAGTCATCGGGGGAGTGTTTTCGTCGAGGGCCCGAAGTGCTGACTTGCTGGTGGCCTTGTACTTGGCAGGGACCTGCGCCCCGATCCAAACGTCTGTGCCATGCAGCTTACGGAACTTAGGAGAAAGCAGGCTGTCATCCACGACAATGGACTTGCCAGGACGAACCCGCTGGCCCGCAACCTTTACCGCGTAAGCAGGGGTATCGATATTGGGGCGGTCGGTAATGTTGTGAATGCGAACCTGGGGCATTTTAAGACTCCTGCATCTCGAGGATTGCGTCGACTAGGGAGGACTTATTCATGCCGGTAGTCCGGCCATAGTCCATGTCAGAAAGGATGGAGCGAAGGCCAGCGTTTTTCATCGCCTTTAGCTCCGCTTTTAGGTATGGGGCCTCTTCCGGGCCGGGGTCTTCCTCCGGCTCAGGCTCAGGCTCCGGTTCGGGCTCGGGCTCAGGCTCAGGCTCCTCCACAATCTCTTCGACTGCGGGCTCCGGCTCTGGCTCGGGAATCGTAGGTGCAGGCTCGGGCTCCGTAAGGATGGGAGCGGGTGCTGCCGGAGGAGGAACAGGGATCGAAAGATCGCACAGTTCGCCAATTTCCTCGCTGGTAACAATTCTCATGGGCCCTGAAGACGTAATCGCGAATACCCGAAGGCACCCACAAGTAATAAGCGTCTGGACCAATCGTGCGTCAGCGCTGCTCAAATCATTGGGATCAACTGTAAGAGATCCACCAGGCGGCAGCCTAACTTTCTTGATCGTAGGGTTTGGCTGGACGTCGCCAGGCCGCGCCTTTCGCATGGCAGCGGTCGTCTTATCCCTAGATGTATTTCTAATCATCAATTTCATGGTGGATCTCCAAAAGAAAGGGCCCCAGCCCCCTTAGCTGGGAACCGGGGCCCTTGAAAAGAGTCAACTCTTCCTAGCGATAGGCTAGAAAATGTTGAGGGCCGGGTAGGTCAGACCGTCAGCCGCCTTGTTGTTCTGACCACCGAGGTTCTCCTCGTCAGTCGGAACGGCTGCTTCGTAGCCAGAGTCCGCCGAGCCGCTGACACTACCGGAGTAGAGCTCAAGCTTGACGACCGAGGCGATGTTGCCGAAGCCCATGCCCACGTCCATCCATGCCTGCCAGAAGATGCGGTTCGCGATCTTGTCGATGTAGAACTTGACATCGTTCAGCGTGTAGTTCCGACCGAAGAACTCCGGTGCGGTGAACACGTAAACGTTGCCCTCACGCAGGATGTCGTTCTTGATGGTGCGGACGATGCGCAGACCGAGGACCTTGTTGTAGGTGTAGCCGTCGAGAGCGGTTTCGCTCTGGAGACGATCACCGTAGTCCTCGTGAGTCCACTGATCGAAGTCGTCAGCGTCGGACTCAGTCATGAGCATCAGCGCGGGACGAAGCCGACCCTGACGAACCACGTTGCCGGAGCCATCAAGCACCTGACGCTTGAGAAGCTTCTTGAGCTCCACAATGTCAGTCCGCTGGATTGCCTGGACGTTGAAGTTGTCGGTGGTCTGCTGCAGAGCCAGAGAGCCCTTGATCTTCGAGAACTGGGAACCAGCTGTCCAAGTCGAGGTGTTGAAGGTGGTGATACCACCCTCGCTCTGCATTGCATCGATGCAGGACTCGACGTGGTTCAGGAACTCGCGATCCTTGACCTCGACCATGTCCTTGAGGCTGTTCTCCTCGATGATGCGGGTGACGGGCATCTCGTATGCCATCAGCTCCTGCTCCACGATTTCGAACTTGAGGCTCGAGATGGTGAAGAAGCCGATTGCGTAGCGCTTACCAGACACGTACTCAGCGGTAGGCTGACCACGGAAGTTGACGGCCATCGCGCGGGAACCCGGCTCGATGTCGACGATCTTCACGAGGGTGTCGTGCTGGGTGCTGCGCTGCAAGTCGCCACGCACAACACGCTCGTTCGGAACGATCATGTCGGCAAAGCTGGACTCACGCAGGCGGTCCTTGATGTAGTTGAGAGATGCGGCGGCGGTCTTCGTGGAACCCTCAGTCTCGAGGCGCTCAATGAAGCCCGAGTTCACCATTTCAGCGGAATAATCCATGATGTTCTCCTAGGAACTGAGAGTTGTTTAGAACCAGCCGGGCTGGTAAAGGATGGTGGCGTCGTTAGTGCCGTGGACCTGAAGAATCGTGCCCGCGTACCAGCAACCTGCGTCGATCGTGGCTCCGTTCGCAGCAGCCTTCGTAGCCGAAACTAGGGCGGAAACGTGGCGACCGCTCGAGTCGATGCAGCACATCACGTAGACCCGATCTCCTTCTTCTGCAGCCGCACAGACGATCATCTTGGTGCGGATCTGCATAGAGCCGGGGCCGACAACGCAGTGAGCCTTCTTGGTAACCTGGGCGTCGTAACGTCCACGCTCCGCGAAGTGCAGGAAGCATGCGGTCTGAGACACATCTTCTGTGCTAGCAGTAGATGTGTTTACCGCTAGGGCAGACGGGGTTGCGAGGTCATACACGATGTCCTCACATGCCCGCTTCACCTTACCGGTAGCGCCATCCATGGTGAGCCACTCTCCTTCCTGGAGAGGGTGGGAAGCGTCCGGGTCAAAGACGTTGGCAGAAGCGCTGCCGTCGACGTTGGCCACCGGAGTGCCGAAAGAGTAGTCCCGCGTAAACAGTGCCGAATACCCGGGATTGACGAAGGTGACGAAAGTGCCAGCCATGACGTATCTCCTAGTTGATTATTCGCCGGAAAGGCAAAAAGAGGTGAGGGGGTCAATCGCTCCCGTCCCGGGATGGTCGGAAACATCGGCAAGTCGGACATGGCCCGCGCTCGCCATCTTTACTGCTTCCATGACATTCTCTAGGTTCGCCTGACCCCGCAGGTGTGCAACCTTTTCTTCGAAAGTCATATCAACATTAAGGCTCTTGTCTTCCATCTCGCGGGCAAGCTCAGAGATCTGAGAGTCTCTCGCGATAGAAGCTAGTTTTGTTCGGAGGGAGACATTCTCCTGCTCCAAGCTAGCAACCTTCTCCACCAGAGTACGGATCGTGGCCGCCCCCTTTGCGGAGACAGCTGCAAGCTGTGCATTCCCGATCTTTGTCATGTTAATTCTCCGGTGAAAAGAAGTTTAACGCTTTAGTAGCTGATCTAGTCTAGCTTTTCTTGCGTTATCTTCGGAAAGGTCAGTAGCATCATACACAGATGCCGACTTTTCCGAAAGTGTCGTGGGTTCTGGGATCGTATCGCAGATGCCGAGCAGGGCCTGTCGAGAGTGCTCGCCTAGGTCGCCGGAGGCGACCTTATCGAAGAGGACAGAGTACTCAGCAATAGATGCGGTCTTCTGCAGGCTATTCTTCTTATTTCGCCTATGGAGGCCATAGGCCACCGACCCTACTGCTAGAGCGGCCCCACCAAGGCCTCTCTTCATGTTTTTAGAGAGGCGAGAAGAAACGCTAGGCTTAGGGGCCACAAGGGCAGTATTAGGAGTAGGATTCTTTTTGCCGGCAATCTTGTCAAAAGCCTCGTAGATGTCCGGATGCATGTTTACTCCTGAGCCAGAATACGAAGGCGATCCTTAACGGAGGCAATCTTGTGGCCGCCCCTACCTGCAGCCTGCGGGAACATAGAGTTTAGCGTGGAGTCGCCAGTGGTGCTGTTCGTGTGAGCAAACGCCTCCGCGAGGCGCTTACGGACGGGAGCCTTAGCCTGGCGGCGGGTCGCGTTGACCGGAGCCTCGTTGCTCCCGAGAATCGCCTGACGGTTGGAGTTCTCATTGCCAGAAGGGATGCCCTGAGCAGACTCAGTAGCCGTGCTCTCGGAGGGGCCGCCCTTGCCTGCGGTCTTACTGGCCATCAGGATGTCGTAAAGAGACTGACCCTCTGCCTGCTTGAAGGACTCGAGCAGAGGCTTCTGGCCATCTGCTGGGGCAGGAGTGGTCTCCGACTGAGGAGCCGAGCCTCCGACAGACTGGCCCTTTGCCTGAATCTTCTTTCCGGCGGGGGCAACTGCCTGAGTGCCCTGAACAGACGTGCTGCTCTGGGCAGGAGCGCCTGCCGCGCTCTTAAAGAAGGAACGGACCATCTCGCCACGAACAGCGTCAGCGGCGGAGCCGGTCTTTGTAGATGCGTGGGCAACATACTCAAGGGCGTCTGCAAGCTCGGACGCCTCCTTGATCATGCTGTTCTCGGGAGCAGAGGCAGTCTTCATCAGATCTGCGCTGCCGCCGTCGATACGGGCTCTTGCACTCTGGAGTGCTTCATCAATCATGCTTCGGTAGTTGCTCATGGGGTCACCCTAAAGATGGGAAGTTTAGACGGTTTTCACGGGAGGTGGCGGTAAAGATACGGATCCCGTGGAGCCCACCGCCTTTAACGAAGCATGATTAATCCCTTTCGGGGCGCTTCCTGTGGTGGGTGTTTTCAGTGCTTTTTGTGCTTTTGCGAAGTTGCCGGCTTGGGCATGGGCAGGTCGGGCCTCCAAAGAGGAGGATTGTCCCTTACTGCCCATGCCCGGAACCTTGAGGGCGGGCATGCCCGCCAACTTACAGATCTCGTCTGAGAAGAATCTCATGATGTCTGTGTTGGCAGGCATTTCCACTCTCAGTCCAGCTCGACACCGTTCTCGAAGAGGAACTCTCCGAGAAGCTCGTTGGCGCGGTCCTCAATGATCCCGTCAATCGAGGACTTCTTGGTCATCTTGTCGTAGCCCTTCTTGGCGCCGTAGCCGGCAGCAGCGAGACCACCGTACGCAGCAGTGGTCTTGGCACCGCCGCGCATAGCCTTGCGCATTTCCTGAATGCGCGCGCTCGACTGCTGACTCCCTCCCCCCCTAAGGGCCTTCACTGCTGCACGGACCTCGTCGCCCCGAAGAGCGCGACCGTAGGCGCGAGCACCGGAAGCGGCGGCGGCGCCACCACGGCGAGCCATGTCCTTGCCGCTCTCGTAGCCCGACTTGGCCTTGGCCTTGGCGCCCTCGTAGCCACGCTTCACAGCGTCGCGAGCAGCCGCGCCCTCCTGCTTGAGAGCCTCGCCTGCGAGACCCATGTCGCCCTTACGAGCTTCCTTCTCGAACTCGTCCATGTAGGCGCGAGCCATGTGGCGACCGAGGATCTCAGCCTCTGCGAGCTTCTCCGTGGCCTCGTCGACGGAAGCCTCCTTCTCGTACTCCCCAACCTGAACGGGGAGAACGTTCTCGACGTAGTGGTTATAGAGCTCAGCAAGCTCGTCATCCGCCATGTCGTCGAGGTCAATGCCCTCGTGTGCAGCGGTCTTTTCGAAAAGGTCAACGATTTCGTCGTTCATGGCAGAAGCCTCTTTTGTGTAGTCGTCAGTAGACTGATTGGAAAGGAATGTGACGTAGAGGTCTTCTACCTGATTTTCATCAAGTGAGTCGAGATCCACGCCTTCGGCGGCAGCAGCCTTCTCAAATAGACGGACAGACGCCGCCTTCTCGAGATCCTCAGCTGTGACGCCCCGTGATTCAAGCTCCGTAAGGAGTGACATGATGGATTTCTCCAGTATGGGGTTGAGAGTGGGTGGCGTCTTCGGAGGAGGACCCCTCAGCCGAGTGTAATCCTAATTGCAAACCTGGCCAATAAGCAAGGCTCGTCATTAGCGTAGAAAGACTAACAGAATCATTGGCAATTTTCACGTCGTCATCAATTCTGTCGGAAAACCTGGACGGTACTGTTACCGCGGTAAGGTCTGGAGGGGAGAGCATGATCCCAAGACGGTACTGATTGTACAGGGAGGAAATCTTCTCTAATCCCGGCACCTCCGTACATTCCGCAACCTTAGGCATGGGAGTAACTCTAATGATTCTCGCCCTAATCGCTGACGGGGCAAATGATCGAGAAGCCAGCAAAGGCGCGAGTTTGTGGATAATAGAGTGCATCACGTTTGACGGCACATAACCGGTATTAAACGAGGATGCCTCTCTCCGCAGAGAAGTAGGCCGGAAGACCTGCCTTTCCTCGTAAAGTCTATGAGCCAATTCCGGGTCTCTTTGCCGCAGCATGATGTACTGAAACTCATTGGGGCGGGCCACGATGCCCATTCGTGCTGCTGCACGAAGATTAGGGCCGGGAGCCTCTGCGATTTCGTCCAAGATTTCTCGGGGGATCTCGGGAAGGCACTCTTCTTCTCTTCGCACAATGCTCATGTGCCTGGGGGAGGGAGCGGGGATTCTTTTTAGAATCTCTGCCCATTTGGGCATCTCCGCGACCTTGGTAATGCCCAGTACCTGATTTGCTCGGGTGTTGAATAGAACCTTTAGGTGAACCATCTGCTCCGGGGAAACCCCATACTGACGAAGCAATACGTTCCTGGAAAGGTCCTTCCACATCTGCATCTCAGTGGAGGACATTGTCCCTGCACGGACTCTTTCCTCCGCTAGGCGCTCTTGCATGAAGAATCTAAGCGTCTCTCGCTCAGCAGAGGTGCTTACCGGAATCAACTGGACAGCTCGGGTAAGTTTTTCCTCTAAAACAAAGTCAGGGACGTTTGACCCCTGTGCCTGCTGCGGGGAAGGGGCAGCAGAGATAGGAGTGACGTCCTCTATCCCTGCCGCAGAAGC
>Ga0315331_10001272_pt1 | contig 18746 bp, 8 predicted proteins | sample M160m34915metaG_FD_203456 | JGI IMG/M metagenome (GOLD analysis project Ga0315331, IMG submission 203456) | Ammonia-oxidizing marine archaeal communities from Monterey Bay, California, United States - M1 60m 34915 | ecosystem: Environmental > Aquatic > Marine > Intertidal zone | place: USA...
ATACTGCGACGCATGTTCAGATCCTGAGTTCTCACAACCTGGCACCCTGGCCAAAGTCACACGACGGACTACGTCACGATATCATGGACCACCTGACCATGCACGTCGGTCAGGCGGTAGTCGCGGCCCTGGAAGCGGTGAGTCAGTTGCTCGTGGTCGATGCCCAGACAGTGCAGCATCGTTGCGTGAAAGTCATGCACGTGCACTGGGTTTTCGGTGATGTTGTAGCAATAGTCGTCCGTCTGTCCGTAGCTGGTCCCGGGTTTAATCCCACCACCGGCCATCCAGATGGAAAAACATCGCGGATGGTGGTCCCGGCCGAACGCCTGCGGATTTCCCTGTGAATAGACTGTCCTGCCGAATTCGCCCGCCCAGACGACCAGCGTGTCTTTCAGCATGTCGCGCCGCTTCAGGTCCGCGATCAGGGCGGCTGAACCCTGGTCAGTTTCCTTCGCCAGTGTCGGCAGATACTTTTGTACGTTGCTGTGATGGTCCCAGCCACGATGAAATACCTGAATAAAGCGAACTCCGCGTTCTGCCAAACGCCGAGCCAGCAGGCAGTTAGAGGCATGCGAACCGGGTTGTTTTGCTTCTTCGCCATATAGCCGGAAGGTACTCTCGGGTTCGTCCGAAGTATCCGCCAGTTCGGGCACTGAGGTCTGCATGCGATACGCCATTTCGTATTGAGCAATGCGCGACGCAATTTCCGGATCACCGATCTGCTGTTCACGAATTTGATTCAGTTTCGCCAGGCGATCCAGCATTGCTCGTCGAGTCGCGTCCGTGCCTCCGGTCGGATCATTCAGATAGAGAACCGGGTCGCCCTGGCTGCGGAACTTTACTCCCTGGTACTTTGAAGCCAGGAATCCGCTGCCCCACAGCCGATCGTACAGCGGTTGTGCCTGATGAAATGTGTTCTTCGACAGCAGCACCACAAAGGATGGCAGATTTTGAGTCTCGCTGCCCAGTCCGTAACTCAGCCACGCTCCGATACTGGGGCGTCCGGGCTGTTGATGCCCGGACTGAAAGAACGTAATCGCCGGGTCGTGATTGATGGCTTCGGTATGCATCGATTTTACGACACAGATGTTGTCGACGACTTTGGACATATGGGGCAGCAGGTCACTCAGCCATGTTCCGCTTTGCCCGTGCTGCTGAAAATCCCACGGGGATTTCACAACCGGGAAATTCTTCTGCCCGGCCGTCATTCCGGTCAGCCGCTGGCCGCTGCGAATGCTGTCGGGCAGTTCACTCATGTGCAGCTTGTCCAGCGACGGCTTGTGGTCAAACAGATCCACCTGCGAAGGAGCGCCCGATTGAAGCAGATAGATGACGCGTTTCGCTGTTGGGGCGAAGTTGGGAAAGCCTTCGATACCGGGGCTGGCACCTTTGCCTTCCGGAATGTCGGCCCGCACGTCGGAATTCAGCAGTGACGCCAGTGCCGCTGTTCCGATTCCGGTGCTGGAACGACCGAAAAAGTGTCTTCGATTTTCGTGTAACTGATAGTCGTCGTCCGGGCTGGACATGTTCATCCTTTGGTGATCGCTTCGTTCAGGTTCATGATGAGTCGCGCGACGCCGGAAAACGCCGCCAGTTGGGCGGCGTTCAGGTCCGGGTCGAACGACGATTCTCCGACCTGCAGTACCTTCAGGGCTTCGTCCTGATTTCCTGTGCAGCGATTCAATTCCGCAGTGTAGGTGTCTCGTAACAGACTTAGTTCATCGTCACTTGGGATTCTGGCCGTTACCATGCGAAACCCGTAACTGATCCGGTCGTCAATCGTAGCTCCGCCGTGCTTTAACATGCGCTGACCAAGATGGCGGGCTGATTCGACAAACTGGGGCCCGTTCAGCAGCAGCAGCGCCTGCAGTGGAGTGTTTGTGCGAGACCGTCTGACAGTACAGAATTCACGTTCCGGAGCGTCGAAGGTCTTCAGCATGGGTGAGGGAACGGTACGTTTCCAGAACGTGTACAGGCTGCGGCGGTACAGGTCATCGTTGCTGCCGACAGGATACTCTTTGGAATAGCCGGGCCTGTTGTTCAGTTCCATCCACAGTCCCTTGGGCTGATATGGATAAACGCTTTTGCCGCCCAGACGCTGCACCAGCAAACCGCCGGCTGCCAGCGCGGCATCGCGGATTTCCTCACCGTCCAGTCGCATTCGCGGACCCCGCGCCAGCAGTCGGTTTTCGGGGTCCTGCTGAAAAGCTGCTGTACCTGCATGCGATGTCTGTCGATAGGTGGCCGACGTGATCATTAACCGCTGAATGTGTTTGACGTCCCAGTCGCTTCGAACGAACTCCAGCGCCAGCCAGTCCAGCAGATCGGGGTGACTGGGCAGTTCTCCCTGCACGCCGAAGTCCTCGGAGGTCTTAACAAGTCCTACGCCGAACAGTCGCTGCCAGTATCGATTAACCGCAACGCGAGCGGTCAGCGGATGTCCGGGGTCAATAAGCCACGCTGCGAACCCCAGTCGATTTTGTGGAACATCTTCGGGCAGCGGTGGAAAGACAGCGGGGACGCTGGCGGTCACCTGTTCCGTGGGAGCATCATATTCTCCGCGATTCAGGACATGAGTTGTCCGCGGCTGAGCCATGTCCTGCATGATCATCGTGGCGGGAAATGCGGCGGTCTTCTGTTTTTCCAGCGCGGCAAATTCCTGCTGCAGCGCATCATTGGGATTGTGATGCCGCAGGAAGTAGTCACGTAGTCGTTTTGAGTCAGCTTCAGGACGCCGGTCCTTCGGGGTTGCCGCTACCTGTCGGACATCTGCCGGAACACCAGTCAGACTCAGCGTCTCTGCCGGGTCGCGCGTGATGGAAAGGCGAGGTCGACCGACACCGTGAGTCGCAAAGTTTGCCTCGTGCCGCAGGCGGAACACCAGCTTTGTGCCTCCTTCGTAACCGAACGGGGCAGAGGCGACGAACGCGGCCGTTGCCTTTTCTTTCCGCGTCGGGCCGTCAACGGCCCAGCCGCTGTTGCCGGAAACTCGATCGATAGCTTTGGCCACTTCATAGCTGGACTGCGAGTAATCGGCGATTGCCTGCACAAACGTTACTGTCTTAGTTACTGACGGGTCCCGAATCGACGTCGCTGTCAGTTCAAATTCGCTCAGCACAAAATTGGAATTTGAATGTCTTCCGGGGCCGCCGCCCGGCAGCGATTCGTGCATAAGTGCTTCCAGCCGGACTGCCGTCAGCGTGGTTAATTCAGTCTTTGCTGTGACCTCATAGACGTCCTGTCGAGGGTTGGCTCCGCCTGCGACGAATGATTTGTCATCCAGTTTTGTTAATGTCGATCCGCCTGACGATGTCAAGCTTGCGGGTGTAAGAATGTGCCAGCCGGCGTTCGCAGACGCAGCGATACGGCTTGTCCAGTCGTCCAGTTGCCCGTCGATATTGACGGGGCGGGCCAGTTTTGCCTTTAGCTCTGCCAGCCGAGCATCAAGTTGCTGAGTGGATTCTGTCAGCGGAGATGGAATTCGTTCGCTGGGTGTGAACCCTCGCATGCCGCGTTCCGGAACCTGATTAAAGAACGCGTAGGTTTCATAGAACTCTTTCTGCGATATCGGATCGAATTTGTGGTCGTGGCAGCGGGCACATCCGATGGTCAGCCCCAGCCACACTTCCCCTGTTGTCACCAGACGGTCCATGACATATTCCGTGCGGTATTCTTCATCAATGATTCCACCTTCGATTGTCACTCCATGATTGCGATTGAAGCCCGTGGCCAGACGCTGTTGCGCAGTGGCGTCGGGGAGCAGGTCGCCCGCCAGTTGATGGATCGTGAAATCGTCGAACGGCATGTTGCGGTTGTAAGCGTCGATGACCCAGTCACGCCACACCCATTGTTCGCGTTCCGTGTCGTATTGATAGCCATTGGTGTCAGCGTAACGTGCCAGGTCAAGCCAGTGCCGAGCCATATGTTCGCCGTAGGCGGATGAGGCCAGATAGCGATCCACCATGCGTTCATATGCACTCGCTGATCTGTCCGCCAGATAGGCATCGATTTCGTCGATTGTGGGCGGCAGTCCGGTCAGGTCGAAGGACACACGACGAATCAGGGTTTCACGAGTCGCCTCGGGCGACGGGGCTGTTCCCGAATTCTGAAGCTGCGACAGCACAAAGCGATCGATGTTATTGTGCACTAAACCGGAACCGCCGACATCCGGCACGTCAGTTGGCTTCGCAGCTACAAAAGCCCAGTGCTGCTGATACTCGGCACCCTGTTCAATCCATGTCTTCAGAATCGAAATCTGTCCGGCATCAAGCTGATTCGGCCCGTCCACCGGCGGCATTCTGTGATCCGGATCGTCAGAAGTGATGCGACGATAAATTTCACTGGCGTTAACATGTCCCGGGACGATGGCGGACTCGCCCGAATCACCCTTCCTCAATGCCGATTCACGTTGATCCAGTCGCAGTCCTGCTGCGCGAGTCACCGTGTCCGGGCCATGGCATGTGAAGCAGTGATTGGAAAGAATGGGCCGGACGTCCCGGTTGAATTCGATTTCCGCTGACTGCACACACAGCGGACACGACGCAGCCAGTATGCTGGCGACTACGGAACAGATGCATTCGCGCTGTTTCCACGTGTTTCGTGCAAGGTGCAAGAACAATATCAGGTAAGTGTCAGACAGGATGGACAAGAAGATTCTCGCAGAGGAATGGGAGTCAGTGTCACGATCAGGCTTTCGAACACGCTTGTCTATCCTATCAGTTTCTTCGATCACGGGAGCGGCGCCCAGCCAACGGAGAAAGACTGTGGGCGTTTGGTTCTCCGGCCAGCCCGCGAAGACTACACGATCCCAATGACCTTGCCGTGGGAGACCGGATACGGCCGGTCGGTCGTGTCATGGATTTCTGTGCGGGGCGGTATGCCGAGCAGGTGGAAGATCGTGGCCGTGACGTCAGCAGGCGCGACTGGATTTTCCGCTGGATATGCGGCAACTTTGTCGGAGGCCCCGTAGACCTGTCCTCCCTGTATGCCGGCTCCGGCAAACCAGATGGTGTTGACAGGAGCCCAGTGGCCGGAATGCTGCCCCGTCGGGCTGCGCCCGAATTCGCTCATCCAGACAACCAGAGTTTCGTCCAGCAGGCCGCGTTGGTCGAGTTCTTCGAGAAAGACGGTGACAGGTCGATCGGCCCATGGGATCAGCTGATTCTTCAGCACATTGAATCCGTCGCTGTGAGTGTCCCAGTGTTTGAAAATCCTGTTGGTCCGGTGCCGTGGCCAGCTCACCGTTACCAGTGGTACGCCGGCTTCCACCAGCCGGCGCGTTAACAGAAGACTCTGCCCGAACGCCCAGTCGCCGTAGCGTTCACGAGTCTGATCGTTCTCCTGCCGCAGATCAAAGGCCTGGTGTGCTTCCTTCGAATTCAGCAGGTCCAGCGCCTGATCGAAGAACAAGTCGTTGCCGGCAACGTCATGCGCCCACGACAAAGCCGGTTGTTCAACATCCAGCATTTTCAGCAGTCCGGATCGTTTGCGCAGGCGAGCCCGAGAGACTCGATCATCAAGCTGCAGCGATGGCACTTCGAAATCCGGTTCGTGTGGATGGGCTTCAATCCAGAACGGATCGAACCGCCCACCCAGGAATCCGGCATCCTGTCCGGGTGTCAGAGCTCCGTTGTCGTTGTGAGATCGTTCCGGCAGGTTGACGTAATTCGGCAGGGCAGATCGTTCTGTACGCAGACTGGCGATTACCGATCCTATATGCGGATGGTCCCGCCGCGAGGCGATGAAGTTTTCCTGTGAAATACGATGCGCGTATCCCGTCGACATCCAGTGTGCGGCTGTCGAATGATTGTTGTCGGTGTGAGTGACGGAACGCACAAGTGCGATTCGGTCCATGTATCCGGCCAGGTGCGGAAAGTGCTCACAGATCTGAATCCCGGGCGCTGATGTATCAATTGGTCGGAAGGCGCTGCGGTAGTCTGTCGGTGCGCTGGGTTTCAGATCGAATGTGTCCTGTTGAGCCGGTCCCCCCCCCATCCACAGAATCACGCACTGCCTGGCACGGCCGAACAACGATGCTCTGTTTGTGTCTGATCCTGTTTCTGCCCGCCGAGCCAGCAACGACGGCATATTCAGAGTCAACGGCGCCAGTGCACCCAGACGTAACCAGTCGCGGCGACGCATGCCGTCGCAGAATGTCTGTCCGGATGTCGTGAGACGAAGCATGTTACAAGATACGGGGTTTTGGTTCCTGGACAACGGACAGCATTGGTTCCAGATGCGGGAATCTGCACAGTCGTATCAGAGATTATCGACTCGTTACTCTCAGATCGCAAGTCTTTTGACTGCCCCAGGTACGTTCCACGAATTCTGTTCCGCGATTTCGGCTGCAGGGAAACCGGACTTTCCACGAGATTCCTTCATCGGAGAGGCAGGCTGGGTGCAGTCGCGCCTCATGAAAATAATTCGTGGATCACGTGTCCGCCGACATCGGTCAGGCTTTCTTCGCGACCCTGATGAAACCAGTTCAGCGACTCATGATCCAGCCCCATCGCGTGCAGAATGGTGGCATGCAGATCATGCAGGTGAACTTTATTCACGACGGCTTCAAAGCCGAATTCATCCGTTTCTCCATAGGTTGTTCCACCGTTGATATTCCCACCGGCCAGCCACATGCTGAAGCCGTACGGATTATGGTTTCGCCCTGGAGCATCCTTGCCCTCGCTGAACGGCATGCGACCGAACTCGCCGCCCCAGACAACCAGCGTGTCTTCCAGCAGACCGCGCTGTTCGAGGTCCGTCAGCAGCGCCGCGATCGGTTGATCGACTTCCGCGGCATGCCGACCGTGGTTCTTTTCGATGCTTTCATGAGCGTCCCAGGTCTCTTCAAGATGTCCGCCACCGGAATACAGCTGAATAAAGCGAACCCCACGTTCCACCAGCCGACGCGCGACAAGGCAGTTTTGGCCATACTCGTTGGTCACCTGATTTCCAACGCCGTACATCCGGAGCGTCTGTTCGCTTTCCTGTGATATGTCAACAGCATCAGGTGCGGCTGACTGCATGCGGTAAGCGAGTTCGTAACTGCGCATCCGGTCTGCCAGATCCTGGGCCCCTGGTCTGCTGTCAAGATGCTGTTGATTGAAGCGAGCCAGCAGGTTTAGTTGTTCACGCTGCACTTCCCGTGTCACGTGGGCAGGCCCTTTCAGGTCCAGAATGGGATCGCCAACCGGTCTGAACAGTGTGCCTTCATAGGTCGCGGGCATAAAGCCGCTGGACCAGTTCGGCTGACCACCGATGGGGCCGCCCCGCTTGTCCAGCATGACAACGTATCCCGGCAGGTTTTCGTTTTCTGATCCCAGGCCGTATACGCACCAGCTTCCGAGTGATGGCCGCCCGATCAATGTCTTGCCGGTGTTCATCGCCACCAAAGCCGAACCGTGCGCATGGCTGTCGGTGTGACACGAGTTGATGACGCAGAGCTTGTCGGCGTGCTCTCGAACATGCGGAAAATAGTCGGACACCAGCAGGCCGCTTTCACCACCGGAACGAAACGGTCTCCAGGCCGGCGTCAGGAATCCCATCTTTCGCCCGCCCGAATTGATGAAGTTCTTGTCGGCCGGAAGTTGCCTGCCGGCGTACTTATCCAGTTCCGGTTTGTAATCGAACGTATCCACCTGTGACGGTGCACCGTTCATCATCAGAAAGATGCAGGACTTCGCCCGTGACGGACGCCTTACCTGTGCGTCTGTTGTGTTCGGCGCCTGCTGCGGCTTGCCGGCCGCAGCAGGCTGTGCACCGAACCCACGGTTTGAGAGCATGCTCGCCAGTGCCACGCCGGAAAATCCGGCGCCCATTTCCCAGACGAACTCACGTCGTGATCGGCCACAAGGATATAACGACTGATGCAACATGATTATTCTCAATCCACGTAAATGAATTCGTTGGAGTTCAGCAGGACATGGACAAGTGACGCCAGAGCCAGTTCTGCAGGGGACTGTTGTGGGGACCGCCGCAGTCTCGGAATGCCGTATCGCTTGTGAAGTTCATCTTCGATCAATTGTCGCTCGTCCGTCGACAGAGCTTTGGAAAAAACTCGTAGTTCAGCAACTCCTCCATTCCAGAACTCGCCGTTAATATTACCTTGCTGACCAATGACCCAGTTGGTCGCCATGTTTCGCTGAGGAAGCGGATTCGTGCGCGAAGATAACTCATGCCCGTTCTGGAATACGGCCGAACCGCCGGCTCCGTTTACAGCTGCGATCGTGAACGGCATGGTGCGTTCATTGATGCGCCCGGCGTCGGCAAAGGCGTCGCTGAAGCGAACTGTGGCCTCGGAGGTCAGTCCGAGGAACAGCGAGTTGACCGAATTGCCGACTCCGCCATTCCAGTTCGACAGCAGAGTTCGATGACCGGGAGTTCCAAGGTCGCTGACAACGGCGATAATCGTGTGCTGCTGCTGCTGCAGAAGCCTGTCCTGGAGATGCAGAAAATGTCCTTTGCCGTCGAACGAAACCGCAGGGTGCCCGTTGAATTCGCTCTCGACGAGACTTGGTTGTCGATTCCTTTCCACCTGAAACGCATCATGATTGTTGCCCGAAAGGTCCTTCCACCGTGAGACATGCCCTGCGGGATCATGTGTGATGCCATGGTCTGCTCTCAGGTGCAGAACAAGTGATTCACTGGCCTGCCGGCTGAGTCTGTCTTGTTTGCCTGCGGCCGCTGTCGACTGCTGTGGATCCGACTGTTCGAAGTGTTGGGCCTGAATTTCAAGGTGTGCCGTCGCCAGACTCAGTTCCTGACCCGTTGGTGTTCTTCCATACACGGCTGAGAACGATTTCTGAATCTGATCCTGGTGATCAGTTGTCTTCAGGAGAATGGTGTGAGCGAGTGTTTCGCTTCGGTCGTGAGCGAACTGGTTGTTCAGCAGGACGAGGGCCTGTGTGGGCACGGTCGTCACATCGCGGCGGCCGCACGACTGTGTGGCATCGGCCAGATTAAACGTTGTCATCATGGGCGGAAGCAGCCCCCGCTTCGAGTAGATATACAGACTACGACGCCTCTGCTCCTCGGGGGAGGACGCCTGCCAGGCCGCTGACTTTCTGGACAGTCCTTCCAATGCGGCAGCATTGATCGTCGGACGGAATCCAGGCCCGCCGATTCGCCGATCCAGTTCTCCGGTCGTTGCCAGCATCGCATCCCGCAGCGATTCGGCGTCCAGACGCCGGCGTTCTGCCCGCCACCACAACCGGTTATCTGCATCCTGTACCTGATACTCACTGAACTGAGGATGCAGTGACGACTGCCGCCAGGTTTCGGACGTCAGAATCAGCTTGTGAATCCGTTTGATGCTCCAGCCGCCGTGAACAAATTCCGCGGCCAGCCAGTCCAGCAGGTCCGGGTGAGTTGGCGGGTCGGCCAGAAAACCGAAGTTGTTCGGCGAACGGACGATGCCTTTTCCGAAATGATGAAGCCAGAGTCGGTTGACCATCACTCTGGCGGTCAGTGGATTGTCCTCACTGGCAATCCATTCAGCCAGCTGCAGTCGACGCTTCGAAGTCTTCGAAGTCTTCGGAGACGGATCAAAGACACGTTCCAGCGCGGGAATCATGGACAGCGATGCTGGCGTCACCGCGTGCAACGGATGCGCTCGCTCTCCGTTTTTCAGAACGTGCAATGGTGGCGGTAATCTGCCGACATCAGTCCAGCCAAGTACGTCCGCAAAACCCAGCTCCTCTGTGTTCGGCCCGCCCAGCAGACCTCGATCGCGAGTATTGACCGGGCCCGCCCAGAACGCAGAACCCATGCGGTAATAATCTTCCTGCGTGATTGGATCGAACTTGTGCGAGTGGCAACGGGCACACTTGACTGTCATTGCCAGAAACGCCGACGACGTTGTGTGAACCAGGTCTTCCAGCCGGTCGTACTGATAATCCAGCGGCTCGTTTGGTTCGTCATTCCACGTTCCTAAACGAAGAAAACCGGTTGCAATGACGGATTCTTCGTTGCGGTCCGGAAGTTCATCGCCGGCAAGCTGTTTGACCACAAAACGGTTATATGGCATGTCTGAATTCAGCGCATTGACGATCCAGTCACGATACTTCCACGCAAATGGCTTTTCCTGATCACGTTCATAACCGCTGGTGTCTGCGTAGCGGACAAGATCCAGCCAGTACCGTGCCCACCGTTCACCGTATTGAGGCGAATCCAGCAACTCATCGATCACTCTGTCCCATACCTGGGGCCACTTGCCATGTTCGAATTCTTCGATCTGAGTTCGTGTTGGTGGCAACCCGGTTAGATCAAAATACAGACGTCGCAGTAGTGTTCGCCTGTCGGCGGTCGGGGCCGGGACCATGCGGCTGCTTTCCAGGCCAGCCCGCACGAATGCGTCAATGGGGTGTTCCGGTTGCGGAAGTGACTTCAACTTTGGGATATCGGGACGTCTGACGGGTTGCAGCGACCACCAGTCTCGTCCGCCTCGCACTTCGTTGGTCCGCTCAAACAGATCCAGCGTCCGTTCTTTCGGCCATATTGCTCCGTCAGTGACCCAGCGTTCGAGTACCGCGATTTCATTTAGTGGCAGATCCTGTGGCAACCCCTTTTTGTCTGGCGGCATCTCACCATTGTGAACTCGCTGCAGCAGAGTGCTTTTGCCAGGCGAATCGAAATCTATGACTGCTCCTGAATCGCCTCCCTTCAATAATCCGTCCCGAGTTGTCAGGAGCAGGTTTCCGGAAGGTTGCTGTCCCTGATGGCATTCAACGCACCGCCTGATCAGCAACGGCGCAATTTCGTCTTCGAAGCCAGGCGCTTCCTCGCTGACTGCGGTGTTCGTCAGAACAGTCTGAGAAATAACTATCGACAGCAACGGGATCACGCGGGAAATCACTGCGAACACTCCAATGATGACAACATCGGGCCTGTTTTATCTAGTCAGCGTATTCTTACGAACTGACTAATACAACAGTGTTAATAGACATCGTATCGCGGATGTTCTTCCGACAGCCTTTTTGTGGAGGCTGATCTTACGCGCAGGGGCTCAAGTTCAGTATGGCTTCGAAGATTCTGATGACAATGGCGTCGTGCGCTCGGGGGCCCGAACAGAATGCTGATGCTGATTCAATCGACAGCATTTGGAAAGTCGTTGATGACACGAGGCAGCCAGTCGATGAGCGCATCAGCGACAATGCGATTTCCTTTCGGGCTGTAGTGATGAAATGCTTCGTCCAGAAACAGGTGTTCGGTTTCCGGAGACGCACCTTTAAACATTGGTCGTACGTCCAAAAACGGGATTTCGTACCTGGCTGTGAATTCCGCAAGCACAGAGGATACGCTTTGGTAGTTAGCGATGGACGGTGCATAGAATAGTTCAGGTTCGGTCGGTGTCAGGACCAGCGTGATGGGGATGCCCTGTTCACGACAGAATTGTGTTAATTCGCGGATGATGACAACACCGGTTGCCAGGACGTCTTCTGAGCTTATTGACGACGACGGAATTATTCTGCCAATTGTTCGAATCAGTGAACTGTGTTTCGACAGCACATTCGATACTTCACCTTGCTGCAGCAGCAAAGCTCCAGGATTCAGTCGTGGCGGTACAGGAATGTTTTCAACACGCAGTGTGCCACCGAGCTCTGTGAATCGAGGCGTGGCATAACCATTTTGAGCGACATCAACGCCCAGACGGTTAAAGTCTTCCACGATGAAGACGCAGACAATGGCATCCGGCTGCAGAGAAAAGCTCAGACGTTTCAGCCAGAGATAGCACTGTCCGACGGAATAGCCGCCTTGTCCCATATTCACCACCTGCAACAGGTCGCCTCCGCGGTCGTCCAGCATCTGCGGGAAGGTATCACGATCGTCAACTCCGTAGCCCATCGTGAACGAATCACCCAGACAGATTGTGCGGAACACTTCTTCAGGTCTGTTGTCAGCATAATTCTCCAGCCCGCGAACACCGTCTTGGTTGATGGTGATGCTGCAGCCCGGCCCGTATAAGTCACTGATCATCGAGTTTGGTTTATGGACCCAGCCAATTTCCTCGTCGTACTGGCAGTGACGTTCTTCGCTGAGTTCAATCACGCGGGCTCCGCCTGTCCAGAGTCCTGCCAGGTCAACACCAAGCCACACGAAGGACGCCAGACCTTCCAGCAGCATCAGTCCAAGTGTTGTGGCCGCGACCGCAAAGACGGCCATTCGCAGTCCGGAACGTCGTGCCGGCTCTTCGTCTTTGGGTTGTTCACGCATGGAGTTGGATTCTGGCAGTACGAACAGGAAATATTCTTGACAGCAAAACGCATCCGTCGGCCGGACAGCATCAGCAATTGGAGTTCAGGATTGCACGAGGCTCAGATATTCCGTCCCGGTGACGTGCCGGTCAAATGAAACATGTGCTCGACATCGAGTGTTTTTGCAAATCGCCGTGGCTCTGGTAGTCTTTCCGGCTTTGATTCCCACCTGTTAAGTCCCCGGCCATGAAAATCCTGCCGCAGTCCGTTGCAATCACATTTGTTCTTCAACTGACAGCTATTGCGCAGATCGAAGTTCCTGAATTTAAACGAATCCTGCTTAGTGAACAATTCTGCAGCGAAGGAGCGACGTTTGCCGACCTTGATGGTGACGGCCATCAGGACATTGTGTCGGGGCCCTTTTGGTATACTGGTCCGGATTTTCGGCAACGTCACGCGTATACCGCGCCTGGACTGTTTGCCATTGCGGGGTACTCGGACCACTTCTTCACCTTCGTTGCAGATTTCAACAACGACAACCGGCCCGACATTCTCGCGATACCTATCCCCGGATCGCCGGCGCACTGGTTTCAGAACCCCGGTGACGGCAGTGGCAAATGGATGAAACACCTGGCGCTTAGTGATGTCAGCAATGAATCGCCGATCTTTGTGGACATCACAGGCGATGGGAAAAAGGAACTCGTCTGCATTCACAAAGGCGCTTACGGATACGCGGTGGTTGATGTGGCAGCACCTGCAGAGCCATGGGAATTTGTGCCGGTCAGCGACAACATGGGCTACGGTCGATTTACTCATGGCATGGGCGTTGGCGATGTGAACGGTGATGGGCGGCCGGATCTGCTGGAGAAAGACGGTTGGTGGCAGCAGACGGCGACCTTTGGTGAGCTGTTTCGCTTTCACGCCTTTCCGTTCGCTCAGTCCGGCGGCTCGCAGATGTTTGCCTACGACTTCGACGGTGATGGCGATAACGATGTTATTTCTGTGCAGAACGCTCACGGCTGGGGGATGAATTGGTTTGAGCAGCGAGGTGCGGACGGCGATATCGGCTTCGTGGCCCGTCAGATTCTTCCCGATAAATTTGATCCGTCGGCAGACCTGAATATTTCGCAGATGCACAGTCTGGCTCTGGCCGATATCGACGGCGACGGCATAAAGGATGTCGTTACCGGAAAGCGATTTTACGCTCATGGGGGCAAAGATCCGGGGGCGCATCAATTGCCTGTGCTGTGCTGGTTTCGTACCGTTCGCGGCGGGCCGGAACTTCATTTCGAACCGTATTTGATCGATGAAATGACCGGCGTGGGAACTCAGTTGACCGTTGGCGACGTCACCGGTAACGGACTTCCTGACATTGTGGTGGGAAACAAACTGGGCACGTCTGTCTTGCTGAACTCCGGGACGGCGGCCGTCAGTAAAAAATCTCTGACTGCCATCCAGAAGCAGATCGGCAGTACTGATTTTGCCGAAGTTGTTCGTTCAGCCGGGCCACTCAGTCCCGAAGACGAGAAGGCCACGTTTCTGCTGCCGCCCGGGTTTTCCGCCGAACTGGTTGTTGCGGAACCGACGATCGCCAAGCCGATGAATATGGCGTTTGATGATCGAGGTCGATTGTGGGTGACGTCGTCTGAAGAGTATCCAGTTCCTGCTCCGGCAGACCGTAATGGCAAGGATAAAATTGTGGTTCTGGAAGACAAAGACGGTGACGGTCATCGCGAAACGATCACAACCTTCGCCGACGGACTGAATATCCCGATTGGGCTGTATCCGTACAAGGATGGGGTGGTCTGTTTCAGCATTCCGAACATCTGGCTTCTGCGCGATACTGATGGTGACGGTCGGGCGGACCAACGGGAAAAGCTGTACGGCCCGGTTGGTTACGAACGCGATACTCACGGAATGTGCAATGGTTTCACGCGAGGATTTGACGGCTGGCTGTATGCCTGTCACGGGTTCAATAACCACACAACGGTGGCCGGCGCCGACGGCCACGAAATTACAATGCAGTCTGGCAATACGTTTCGTATGCGACTGGATGGTTCGCGGGTCGAGCACTTTACCCACGGGCTGGTGAATCCCTTTGGAATGAGCCAGATGCCGTCGGGCGATTTTCTGGTGGCGGACTGTCACACCAAACCGCTGACGTTACTGATTCCTGACGGTTACTACGACAGCTTTGGAAAACCTCATGATGGTCTGGGTTATGTTCCCGACGTCATGGAACACCTGCATGGTTCGACGGCCATTGGCGGTGTCGCACAATACAACTCAAGTGTCTTTCCTGCCGTGTATCATGGCAACACGTTTGGTGGAAATGTCATGACCGGCCGCATTAACAGAAACTCGCTGCAACAGGTCGGTTCCAGCATTCAGGCTCGTGAAGAACCCGATCTGTTGATTGCGGCGGACCCCTGGTTTCGTCCCGTGGATCTGCAGGTGGGCCCTGATGGAGCACTTTACGTGGCAGATTTCTACAATCGGATTATTGGCCATTACGAAGTGAAACTGGATCATCCCGGCCGAGACAGACATCGCGGGCGTGTTTGGAAGATCAGTTATGATTCAACGGGGCAACGTCGCGATGCCGGCGCTGACGTATCGCCGCTGCGGCCGATGCAGGCGCGAACTGCAAGCGAAGTTTTCTCAACGCTTGCCTCTCCGGACCAGACACGGCGGGCTCTGGCGACCGATCGCCTTGTCGACGAGTTTCCTGCGGCGGCAGTGCCATTGGCGACGGATGGGCTTTCACACGCCAGTGAGTTTGTTCGAGCTCATTCCATGTGGATCCTGCAGCGACTGAACAGATTGCCGGATTCGGACCTCGTTGCTGCAGCTGCAGACAAAGCTGAACTGGTACGGATACATGCCCATCGAGTGATGCTGGATCGCGCTGTGCTGTCGGCAACCTTGCAGCAGACATTGTCAGCGGGACTAAAGGATCCTTCGCCGCGCGTGAGGCGAGTGGCTGTACATGTTGCCGCACAGCACCCCAATCCGGAGCTGACCGGACAGTTGAAAAATCTGTTCCACAAGACACCAGGTAACGATGTGCATCTGCGTCATTCGATTCGCATGGCCATTCGTAATCTGCTGCGTGACCCAACGCTGATGAAACAGGTCGTTGCGGACGTGCATCCTGATGACGTAAAACTGATTGCCGGAATCTGCCTCGGGCTGGGCACGCCCGAGGCCGGTGAATTCCTGGTGCAGAATCTTCGGGCCCTCAGTGACACGGAGCCTGCTGTGTTTGCGGAATATGTGAAGTTCGCCGTCCGGTATGTATCCACAGACAACGTCGTTGAAGTTACCAGAATTGCTCGGGAGCGGTTCAAGGGGAATGCTGATTTTCAGTTGACGCTGCTGCAGGCCTGCCGTGAAGGAATCGGTCAGCGAGGTTCACAACTGCCGCCCGTGATAAAGGCATGGGCGACGGATGTGGCAGGCACGTTTCTGGATCTGAAGGGTGGTCGGCTGCCGCCGCAGGGTGCTCGCCGTATTTCATGGACATACCTGCCGCATCCCGAATTACCGGAAAACAATAATACATTTGTCACGTCGTTCACTCGTTCGTCGTCTGATGGCATGAAGAACACGCCGTTGATCAGCAGTTTCCCTCGTGGCGAACGGAGGACGGGGATATATCGTTCAGCAGTGTTTGAAACTGACGGCTCGTTTCATTTTTACATGGCCGGGCATGACGGGGTTCCATCCAAAGATTCCGGACGGAAGAATTTTGTGCGGCTCCGCGATGCGGCTACTCATGAAACGCTGCAGACCTGGTACCCGCCGCGCAATGATACGGCTCAGGAATTTAAGTGGACGCAGGACGCAGCCAAATCGGTTCGTGTGTACGTTGAGATCGTGGACGGCGATACAGAAAACGCATTTGCGTGGCTGGCGGTCGGACGATTCTCAGTTTCCGGTCTGAATCCCCGGACGTCGGCCGGTCAGCAGCGAAAAGGAATCGCTCTGGTTCGTGACTTCCGTCTGACAGGCCTGCGGCCGATCATGGTGGAGCTGCTGCGACGTAGAGAGTCGAATGTCGAGGCTGCCGCTGTAGTTTCTCAGACGCTGGCGGCGATGCAGCCGGACAGTCAGCTGCATGCGCTGGCTGCTGCCGTGGCAACTCAGGGGATGACGCCGCAACAACGATCAGCGGTGTATGATGATCTGATTTCCGGTGCAGACCAGCAAACTCCGGAACTGATGGAAGGTGTCATGAAAGTGGCTACGTCAGCTGAGCAGCTTCGGATTGCTCAGGTGCTGTGTCGTGATGTTGCAGGGGCGACGTTGCTGGTTTCGCTGGCAGAGAAAGGTGCGGCTGCGGCAGAACTGCTGCGACGTCCGGTGATCGCTGACCCGATCACTGCGTTCGGAAATGAAAAACTGAGTTTCCGCGTGAATGACGTTGTTAAAGATCTGCCGGACGCGAATGCGGTTGCGGAGCAGTTGATGAAACTTTCCAGAGCTGAATACCTGCAACAGCCGGGCAATGCCCCTGCCGGGGCAGCGTTGTTCGAAAAAAACTGTTCTGTCTGTCACCAGGTCGCGGGCAAAGGCAGGAAGGTAGGCCCTAACCTGGATGGCATCGGCAAACGCGGACTTGACCGTCTGTTGGAAGACATTCTGGATCCGAACCGCAACGTGGATGTGGCATTTCGATCCACGACCGTTCTGACAACGGCCGGAAAAGTGGTCAGCGGTCTCAGCAAGGGCATCGACGGTGCTCGACTGGTGGTCGTCAATTCAAAGGGCCAGGAAATATCTATCCCTGAGGATGAAATTGAGGAGCAGCTTGTCTCCCGCCGATCGCCCATGCCAGGCAATATTTCCGAGATCGTGAACAAGCAGCAGTTTCGTGATTTGCTGGCCTGGCTGCTGAGTCGCTGACCACAGCGTTCTGCAAGTAGGCAGGACCGAGCGAAACGCTGTTCCGGCGCCGTTATCTCGTTCCCAGGCCGGAGTTTGGGAACAAGAAGAGCTGGACCTGTGTCGTACCCCTTCCTGAAACCGCCGGTCAGCTTTTTGCCAGGAATGCATTCATGTTCTTCTTATATGCTTCCACACCAGGCTGGCCGTAAGGATTGGTTCTGACCAGCCGGCCTTCAACCACAGTCGCCAGCATCAGCATCTGAAACAGTTGCCCGACGGTATGTGCGTTGATCGCTGGCAGGGAAATATCTGCGGTGGGACGGTTGTCGTCTGCGTAGGCTTTGTTCGTGCCGTCGATGGCTGCCTGCAGAATGCGCGGCAGTTTGTAATCGGCGAACTTGTTCAACTGATCAAAGTCATCGTCACGCCCGGGCAGTGTCAATGGCTCAGAAGATGTCTGACCAGGCAGTACGTTTGTGATCAGCTTGTCGCGTCGACCTTCCTGATGTTGCTGTCCCCGACTGTGCAGGTCGCGGGTGTTCACAACCGTCAGCGGAGTTGCGCCGAGTTCGTGTTTGCCGAGGCTTTCAGACAGCAATTGATCGTACCACAAACCAATCGCCTCCAGCTTGCAGCCCCACGTCGACAGGATTCGGGTGGTCATTCCCTGGTCGATTTCGAAAGCATGTGACACGGCTGTGTAGTCAAGAACCGCATTGTTGCCATAGCCGGCGGATCGAAAATGCTCCGTCATATCGGCGGCGCCCTGCAACAGAGATCGAATGTCGATTCCGGCTACCGCCGCAGGCAGAAGCCCGACCGGTGTCAGCACAGAAAAACGGCCACCGATTCCATCGGGAATAGAGAACACGTCTTCGAATTTTGCGTCGTTGGACAGGTCTCTCAGGCGCCCGGTATCACCCGTCACCGGGACGATCAGCTGCTGAACGTCACCACCGAAGCGTCGCTCCAGCAATGCTCGAAAGTTGCGAAAGGCGGTTGCCGTTTCTAGAGTTCCACCGGATTTGCTGATCACGATGACGGCCGTACGTCCGGCGGATTCCGACGAATCTGCTGCAGCTGCCGCGCGAGCATCCAGTAGATCCAGTAGTGCCTTCTGATTGTCGGAATCGACATTCCAGCCTTCGAAGTAAATGCGAGGCACGCCCTGTCGCTGCTCGCGCGACTGCTCGTTGTGAAACGGATTATTAAGCGCTTCGAACATGGCTCGCATACCCATGTACGAACCACCAATGCCCAGGACGACGACGGAATCTGCCGTTTCACGCAGTCGGGCCGCGCAGCGTTCGATGCGGGCGACCAGGCTGTTGTCGCCCTGCTCCTTAAGGTTCAGCAGAAGTTCTTCGGGCCACTGAATAAAGCCGGCGTCCAGCGGATCTTTTTCTTTCGGAACTTTATCGCCGCTTTGCCAGAGGGGAATATCATTAAGCGTCTCGTCGCGAGCCTCTTCGATGGCGCTGCGTAACTCGTCCAGCCGTCCGTTGTTCAGGTAGTCTTTTGCTGCAGATGCGTCGTATTTCAGAAGTGGCGATGTCATGAGTTGTCCATTCGTCGACAGGGGATGACTGCGTTGGCCAATGCACGTGTGTACAGAACTGACCTGATTTCTGAGTTTTAGTAAATTTGCAACAGATCACAATTCACTGT
>Ga0315331_10001274_pt1 | contig 18717 bp, 15 predicted proteins | sample M160m34915metaG_FD_203456 | JGI IMG/M metagenome (GOLD analysis project Ga0315331, IMG submission 203456) | Ammonia-oxidizing marine archaeal communities from Monterey Bay, California, United States - M1 60m 34915 | ecosystem: Environmental > Aquatic > Marine > Intertidal zone | place: USA...
CCTTGAAGCCTCTCTCAGCTGCTAGTTTATATGTATGGGGTGAGTTTGACATCAGCCACACTGGAGGGTGAGGGTCTTGATAAGTCCTAGGATGAATATACATTCCAGTATACTCACCATCCTCAGAGTGGTACTCTTTTTCAAGAGGCATTAAAAATCGATTGGTTTCCTTCCAGCCAGGGACAGGAAACTCATAAAATTCGCCTTTGTGGGTAAAAGGATTCCTAGTCCATGCCTTTAATATAACTTCAAGAGACTCCATGAAAAGTCGATAGCTTTTTTCATTGTCTCTTCTATCAGCATTTTTATTGAACTGAAGAGTAACTCTCTCATTGATACCTTTTGCTACACCAAAATCAACTCGACCCTCGGTCATGTTATCAAGAAGAGCTACATCTTCTGCAACTCTTAGAGGATGCCAGTCTGGCAAAACAATAGGCGCCTGACCAACCCTAATTTTTTTTGAGTGTGATGCCAAATCAAGAGACATCATAATGGGGTTGGGTGGGGCATTGAGATAGCCATTATGTGCGAAGTGATGCTCAGTAAGCCAAACAGTTGTAAAATCACCTTGTTCAGCAAGATGAGTCTGCTCGCGCATCATCTTTACTACTTTATTCCAGGGAATATTTTCACCAGGATTGAAAAAAGGCACAAAATCAAATCTCATCTAAATTAAATAATTTATGGTGTAATTAAATGAATTATAAATAAATAAGATTATTCTAACTTAACTTTATGTGTATTTATTTAAACCATCAATAAGAGGCTGAATATATGCCCAATGTTCTTTCCAGGCATCTGAACTTCCTTTGTACATTTTTTTACGTACTTGAAGAGTGCTTGGAGTTTTAACAGCACGATCATTTTCAAAAAAGTTTAAGCATTTCTCATCCCACTCTAAGTTAAGATATTGCAGTAATTTTTTGGTCTCTATTTCTTGATTTTCAGTAAGGTTCTCATAACTAAGATTGTATATTCTTTGAGGAAAAAGTTCATGCCAGAAATCCATTAAGTCTCTATAGGAGCTATAAAACCCCGCAAGATCATTAAAGTCATGCGAGTATCCATTATCCTTTGAAGTAAAAAAGAACTTATAATTTGACCAACAAGTTGCTCTGGGATCTCTTTCTAGATGAACAATTTTTGCTCTCGGAAATGCATTTAAGATAAATCCAATATACTGAAAGTTTAATGGTAATTTGTCAGTTATGAATGTTGCATTAGTTTGAAAATTATTAAGCATTTCTATATACTCATCTCGAACAAATTTAAATAATCTTGAGTTTAAGCCTTGAATATCTCCATCAATGAAATTATCGATAATTGGTTTGGCAAGTTCAGGTAATTTTTCTAATTCGCCAGCACCATAAACACTTGCATGACTTGAAATAATTTGCTCAACCAAGGAGGTTCCAGAGCGAGGCATTCCAAGTATAAAAATTGGATTTTTTTCTAATGTTTTGAGTTGTTTCGAGTTTTTAGTATTTACATATGGTTTATTAAATAACTTTTTTATATTGTTATGAAAGACTAGAGTTTCATCTAAAGAGTAATTCAGTTCTTTTTTTCTAAGACTATTTCCTTCATTTAAAAATTTAAAGAACTGTTCGTGATCTCCTAATTTTTCATATATTTTTGCTAAAGCTAAACAGTAATGAATTCGATCAATTTGATCAAGATTTTGTTTTGAAAGAAGAAAAATTAGTTTTTCGATTTGTGGATCATTCGGCTTATAGTTTTTAAGGTAAGAAAGATTATGATGTGACCAAGAATTCTCATCAATTTTAATTGAATTTTCAAATTGGTTTATTGCCTTAGTAACTTCACCAAGATCTTGGTAAATTAAACCAAGGTTGTATTGGGAAGCAGCATATTTAGGGTTTGACTCTATAGCACTATCGTAATAGTGAATAGCTTTATCGATTTGGTCTAAGTCACGAAAAATATTACCCATGTTATTTAGAACCTCTTCATTATTTGGATCCAAATTTAATACTGATTGATATTGCTCAATAGCCTGGTCAAAATCATAGTGAGTTTGAAAAATATTTCCTAGATTAATGCGTGCTTCTATAAAATCAGGTTTTGCAATAATAGCTTCTTCATATTTTTCAGCAGCATCATCAAGGCGACCAATATCCTCTAATGAAACACCTAAATTGAATATTGCCTCAACATAATTTGGCAAAATTTCAACAGCTTTTTCATAATTTAGAATTGATTTTTCGGTTTGGTTTAAGGTTCTATATATATTCCCAAGGTTGTAATATGAGTCAGCATAGTCTGGCTTAATTTTAAGAGCAGCTTCATAGCTTTCTATTGCACTATCAAATGAATAAAGACTAGCATAGCATGCACCCTGAATATTTAGTAACATTGGATTTTTAGGAAAGTCATTTAGCAATAAATTAATCTCATCAATAGCTTTTTTGGCTTTTCCAATTGAATAAAGAGAAATTATTGAATCGATTTTCTCTAAAGGGATTTCTTTATTATTCATTAAATTTATTATTCATTTTATGACTCAATTTAGCACTTTTTTGTAATTAATTAATAAGACTCCATAGTACTTATGGAGATTAAAAGATAGGCCAAATTTTAATTTATTTACCATCTTCTATTTAATTATTTGTATAAATTCACTTTTTAATTTCTCTTCAATCATGATAATAAATTTTTTTAAATATATGCTAGCAATTTATTAACCTAGTTTAAAATTTGTTTTAAAGCCCAGAGGTAGGTAGAAAATGAAAAAAAAACAGAAAAAATCTAGTACAAAATTAGCTCTCTCAAAAGCCCAAATCGACTCAGTAATTCATTTGTATTCCAGTGGACATATATCTGAAGCTATTGATTTAATAAACAAATTAAATGATCAATACCCAAATGTACCCCTTCTTTATAATATTTTGGGTGCTTGTTATAAAGCATCAGGCCAACTTGAAAATGCAGAGAAAATGTTTAATACTGCCTTTTCAATTAAGCCAGATTATGCTGAGGCGCATTTTAATCATGGCATTATTTTGAAGGGGCTTAATAGAATTGATGAAGCAATAGAAAGTTATCAAAATGCAATTTCAATATTGCCAAATTACCCTGATGCTCACAATAATTTAGGAAATGCTTTTAGGGAAAAAGGTCAAATCAATGACGCAATTAATAGCTATGAGTGGGCAATAGCTTACAACCCTGAATTTGTTCAGGCATTAAATAATCTAGGCAATGCTCAAAGTGATATTGGGCTTCAACATCTAGCTCTAAAAAACTATCAAAAAGCTCACTTAATTAACCCAAGCTTTCTTGACTCACTATTTAATATAGGTGTTGTTCAAAAAGAACTGGGTCTTAAAAAAGAAGCTATGAAGAACTTCGAGAAAGTTTTAGAATTGCAGCCAAAAAACTTAAAAGTTTTTAGAAATCTTGGAGATGTAAAAAAATTTACTAATCGTGATAGTGAAATTATTAAAAATATAGAATCAATTCTTGAAAATAATAGCTTAGAGCAAGATGAACTGATAGATTTAAATCTCAGTTTATCTAAGGTTTATGGGGATCTTGGTGATGTAGATAAGCAGTTTAAATATCTCTCAGAGGGTAATAGTTTAAGAAAAAATTTATCAGGATACTCAATTGCTAATTCAAATCAATTATTTAGTACAATTAAGAAAATATTTCAGTCTGAATCGATTCTTTCTCAAAGTATTGAACAAAATACAACTATAAAACCTATCTTTATAGTTGGTATGCCTCGATCTGGAACATCTCTTGTTGAGCAAATTATTGCTAGTCATAATGAAGTCTTTGGTTCTGGAGAGTTAGAGTTCCTATCTCAAATACTTGCTCCAATTATTAGTCAAGACTTGATACAACTTAATGGAAATATTAAAAAATCAATAAGAGATCAATATTTTTCAAAACTTGAAGTTTTGGAAATTAAAGAAAAAATTTTTACTGATAAGATGCCTATGAATTTTAGATACATCGGCTTTATTCTTTCTGCCTTCCCTGAAGCTAAGATTGTTCATCTTAAAAGAGATGCGCGAGCCACTTGCTGGTCTATATTTAAGTCTTACTTTGACAGTGAAGGTATTGGCTATTCATATGATCAAGAAGATTTAGCAAAATATTATGGTCTTTATTCAGATCTCATGTCTTTTTGGCATGAATTGTATCCAAATCAAATTTATGATATTAGTTACGAAGACTTAACAACAAATCAAGAAGAGGAAACACGTAAATTATTGGAGTATTGTGATCTAGAATGGGATGAGAATTGTTTAAATTTCCATACGAATGAAAGAGCAGTAAAAACAGCTAGCGCACTTCAGGTTCGCAAAAAAATGTACCAAGGAAGCTCTGAGGTATGGAAAAAATATGAGTCTTACTTGAAGCCTCTGATTAAGGGTTTAGAGTCCTACTAAGTAAATTTCATGTCTGAAGCACCAATTCAAGAAAAAATAAAAAATGTATTAGCGCTCTTTTCGGATGGAAAGTTAGAGGAGGCTCTTGATTTAACCTCTCAATTAACTATAGATTATCCTGATGAGTCAATCCTGTTTAATATTCAGGGGGCTTGTTACGCGGGCCTGTCAAATTTTAAAGAAGCAATTGAAAATTATGAAATAGCAATTGCTATAAACCCAAACTATGCTAAAGCTCACTTTAATCTTGGTGGAACTCTGCATGAAATGGATAAATTAGAGTCTTCAGTTAAATCCTACAAAACAGCATTAAAGATTGAACCTGAAAATGAAGCTTTCTTAAATAATCTTGGAAATGTATATCATGATCTTAAAGAGCATAATAAAGCAATTGACTGCTTCAAAAAAGCTACTTTAATCAAGTATGATTATGTTGAGGCCCACTATAGTCATGGCAATGCCAATCAGGATTTAGGAAATCTAAAGGAAGCAATTCAATCCTATGAGAGGGTTTTGGAATTAAAGCCTTCGATTTTTGAATTGCGCAGCAATCTGGGAAATCTTTATAGAGAAATTGGTGATCATGATAAGGCTATAGAGTCCTATAGAGAGGCTATAAATATTAATCCAGAATTTTCTCAGGCTTATTTCAATTTAGGTATTCTTCACAGCGAGAGCAGAGATTACGACAATGCAATTAAAACATATAAACTCGCAATTAATATTAAGCCAGATTTTTTTGAAGCTCATAATAATTTAGGTCTGGTTTTTCAGGAGACAGGTGAGGTAGATCAAGCGATTGTTTTTTTTGAAAATGCACTGAAATATAATCCTAATTATGTTGAGGCAATAAATAATTATGGAGTTGCCCTCAAAGAGACTGGAAGACTTAAAGAGGCATTAAAGGCTCATAAGAGGGCCTTAGAAATTAATCCAGATCCTTTTGAAGATTTCAACAACCTTGGTGTTGTGAATATGGAGATGGGTAATTTTGATGAGGCAATTAAAAACTTTGAATCAGCAATTAAAATTAACCCTGATTACATTCAAGCCTTAAATAATCTAGGAAGTGTTCAAAAAGACCTGGGCCTGCTTGATTTAGCAATAATGAGTTATGAAAAAGCGCTTTTAATCGAGCCAGATTATGTTGAAGCTTTAAATAATCTTGGCATTGTTTACAAGGAGTTAGGTGATTTTGAGTCTGCAATTAATAGCTATAAAAAAGCAATTTCGATTGATTCTGAGTATGTTTTTGCACTTAACAATCTGGGAGTTGTTCTGAATGATTCAGGTGATTTTGAATCTTCTTCTTTTTATCTTAATAGGGCCATCAATTTAAAGCCTGATTATTTTGAAGCACTATCAAACTATGGTAATTTAATGTTTGATATGGGTAATCTTGATAATGCTCTAATCAGCTATCAAGAGGCTTTTAAATTTAATCCAAACTTTGAAAAAATTTTGGGCGACGTAATTCATACTCAGATGCATTTGTGTATTTGGGATGAGTTTTCAACTCATCTTGTGAGATTACAAAAAAATATTCAAGATGGCATCAATACTATAGGTATTTTTGCTTTACTTGGTTTAATTGATGAACCCTTGTTGCAAAGTAAGGCAGCAAAAATTTTGACCAACGAAAAACATCCCAAAAGAGATACTTTGCCTATTTTAGATGCTTACCCTAGGCACAAGAAAATTCGTTTAGGTTATTTTTCTCCTGATTTTAGAGAGCATCCTGTGTCGGATTTAATTGCAGAGCTCCTTGAAATTCATAACAGGAGTGAATTCGAAATTCATGCCTTTTCTTGCGGACGAGATACTCAAGACAAGATGAATCTGCGAATTAAGGCTGGTGTTGATCACTTTCATGATGTTCATATGATGCCTGATCAAGACATTGCAATGCTGGCAAGATCACTTGAAATTGATATTGCCATTGATCTAGGGGGCTATACTCAGGGTGCTAGAACTGGAGTTTTTTCTATGTCAGCTGCACCCATTCAGACCTGTTATTTAGGCTATGCTGGCACTATGGGTACAGATTATATGGACTATTTAATCTGTGATCGTTTGGTTATTCCTAAAGACAAGCAAAACTATTACACAGAAAACCTAGTTTATATGCCTAACTCTTATATGGTTAATGACTCTCAAATTAAACCCTCAGACAAAACATTTACTCGGAATGATCTCAATCTTCCCTCTGAAGGCTTTGTCTTTTGTTGTTTTAATAGTATTTACAAAATAACTCCAGAAGTCTTTGCTGGATGGATGCGTATATTAAAGGCTGTAAGCGATAGCTTGCTTTGGCTCCCCAAATCAAATAAAACTGCTATTCAAAATTTAAAACAAGAAGCAGTAAAATATGGGATTGATGAGAATCGATTAATATTTGCCTCTCGTCTCGAGCTTAAAGAAGATCATTTAAAAAGGATTCAGTCAGCAGATTTATTTCTCGATACTCTCCCTTTTAATGCCCACACGACTGCCAGTGATGCCCTTCGAGTAGGGCTCCCGGTCTTAACTCGTATAGGCGAGTCATTTACTAGCAGGGTAGCTTCGAGCCTATTAAATGGGGTTAATCTTCCTGAGCTTATTACAACTTCCCAAGAAGAGTACGAGGCACTCGCAATTGAATTAGCAACAAATCCAAAAAAATATAAATCTCTCAAAGATAAACTTATCAATAATTTGCCTGAAGCGCCACTCTATGATACATCTCTTTTTACTCGTCATATTGAGTCAGCATATAAGACAATGTATGAAAGACATCATGAAGGATTGGAGCCAGAGAATATTTATGTGGAGTACTAAATATAGAATTGTAAGCCGTAACTGTTTTAAACTAAATCCATAATGTCAAACAACAATAATCAACCAACCCTTACCCAAGAGCAAATCAACTCTGTGATGACTCTTTACTCTAGTGGTAAGTTGATTGAGGCAATAGCTGAGATTAAGATCTTAAACGAGTCATATCCAAATGTACCATTACTCTTTAATATCCTCGGGGCTTGCTATCAAGCTCAAGGGAAACTAAAGGATTCGGTAAAGATGTTTGAAACAGCTACTAAAATCAAACCAGATTATGCAGAGGCTCATTTTAATTTGGGCGTGGTATTAAAGACTCAAGGCCAGTTAGAAAATGCTATAGAAAGCTACAAAAAAGCAATCTATCTTGTGCCTAATTATCCTGCTGCACATAATAACCTAGGTAATGCTTATAAAGATTTAAATCAACTGGATGATGCAGTGGACAGTTATCAGAAGGCTTTAACTTTCAAGCCAGATTTTGTTGAAGTTTATAATAATCTTGGTCTAGTAATGTTCAAAATTGGAGACTTTTTTCAAGCTGAAAAAAGCTATAGAAAGGCAATAAGTATCAAATCAAATTATTATGATCCCTACTTTAATCTAGGTAACTTATTAAGGGATATTAACCGACGAAAAGAGGCTCTTATATGTTATCAGCAAGCTAGAAAAATCAAACCTGATGCAAATTTTATTATTGGTAATTTAATTCATACAAAAATGCATCTTTGTCAATGGGATGATTTACAAATTCAAATTGATGAAATTCTAAATGGCATTATGAATGGTCGAAAGGTAATTGGTCCTTTTGCTCTTTCAGCAATAATTGACTCACCTTTGCATGTTTTAAAAGCCACAGAAATTTATGTAAATCATAAATATCCTAGAAATAATCTGTTTCCAGAATTAAATCTAAATTTAAATCAAAAAAAAATCCGTTTAGGTTATTTTTCTGGAGACTTTAATAATCACCCTGTATCGACTCTGACTGCAGAATTATATGAGATTCATAATAGAGATAAATTTGAAGTTCATGCTTTTTCATTTGGGGAGAATACTAATGACTTTATGAACATGAGAATAAGAAGTGCAGTTGACCAATTCCATGAAGTAAAGTTACTCTCTGATCAAGAAATTGTTAAACTCTCTAGGTCTCTTAAAATTGATATTGCTATTGATTTAGCTGGATTTACTCAGGGCTCTAGGACTGGAATTTTTGCAATGCTGGCTGCACCTTTACAAATAAGTTATATAGGCTACCTTGGTACCATGGGTGCAGATTATTATGATTATTTAATAGCTGATAAAATAATTATTCCAACTGAAAAACAGCGATATTACAAAGAAAAAATTATTTATTTGCCTCACTTTCAAGCTAATGATTCAAAAGAAAAATACAATTCTGATATCTTTGTTCGAAAGGATTTTGGATTGCCAAATGATAGTTTTGTATTTTGTTGTTTTAATAACACATACAAGATTACACCTGAGACTTTTGACACATGGGCAAGGATATTAAAAAAAGTTAAAAATAGTATTTTAATGGTATTTGCAAGTAATAATGTTGCTGAAAATAATTTAAAAAAAGAAATAATTTTAAGAGGTGTTAATGAAAATCGACTTTTTTTTGGAGGTCAATTACCGAGATCTAAATATTTGGCACGTTTTAAACTTGCTGATCTTTTTTTAGATACAAATCCCTACAATGCTGGAACTACAGCAAGTGATGCTCTTAGAGTTGGACTTCCTGTTTTAACATGCAAAGGTGAATCATTTGCAAGTAGAATGTGTGCAAGTATTTTAAAGGCAGCTAATTTAGATGAACTGATTACAAAAAGCCATTTGGAATATGAATTACTTGCAATTGAATTAGCAAATAATCCAAGCAAACTTATGAAAATTAAAAATAACTTAAGTAATAATATTGCTTCATCTCCACTTTTCAAAACAAATGAATTCATTAAGAGCTTAGAATTAGCTTACAAGTTAATTTATGAAAGGCGTCATGAAGGATTAAAACCAGACCATGTTTTTGTTGAAGGTTCATAATACGACCAAGCTGCTGTAAAATTAGATTTTTTTGATTCATATTTTTAATGCAGACTAACAAAAAAATTCTTGTTACTGGTGGAGCAGGATTTATTGGCTCTGCTATGATTAGAAAAATAATCCAATCCTCAGATCATACTGTTTGTAATATCGATAAATTAACTTATTCTGGAAATTTAAGTTCTTTAAGATCAGTCATAAATAGCAGTAAATATACTTTTGAAAAAGTTGACATTGTTGATAGAAAGGAAATTAAAAGGATTTTTCAAAAGTTTACACCTGATATTGTAATTCACCTTGCAGCCGAGTCTCATGTTGATAGATCGATTGATGGCCCTAGTGAGTTTATAAAAACTAATATAGTTGGAACTTTTAATCTTCTTGAGGAGGCAAAGTCCTACTGGGTGTCTTTGGATGATAGTAAAAAATCTTCTTTTAGGTTTTTGCATGTTTCAACTGATGAGGTATTTGGAGACCTTAAAAATAAATTTGGATTTTTTTCTGAGGATTCATCTTATAACCCAAGCTCTCCTTATTCAGCTTCTAAGGCAAGCTCTGATCATTTGGTTCGTGCATGGAATAGAACTTTTGGACTCCCAATCCTAATAACAAATTGTTCTAATAACTATGGACCCTATCAATTTCCTGAAAAATTAATTCCACATATGATTATCAATGCACTTCAAGGAAAAAGTTTACCAATATATGGAAATGGTAAACAAATAAGAGATTGGTTATATGTTGATGATCATGTTAATGCTCTTCTAAAAGTATCTCTAGAGGGTAAGATAGGAGAAACCTACAATATTGGTGGTGATAATGAGATTGAAAATATCGAGGTAGTAAGGATGTTATGCAAAATTCTTGATGATCTCATTCCAATAAAGAAAAAATCTCTAAATTCCTACACTGACTTAATTAGTTTTGTAAAAGATAGGCCAGGTCATGATCAGAGGTATGCTATCGATTGCAGTAAAATAAAGACAAAATTAGGATGGAAACAACTTGAGAATTTTGAAACAGGCCTACGAAAGACTGTTAAATGGTATTTAAATAATACGAAGTGGTATGAGCAAATTCAAGATGGAAGTTATAGATTAGAGCGTCTAGGGATTTATAGTCAATGAAAGGAATTATTCTAGCTGGTGGCTCAGGGTCTCGTTTATACCCTTTAACTGAAGCAGTCTCTAAACAGCTCATGCCAATATATGACAAACCAATGATTTACTATCCGCTATCAATTCTTATGCTAGCTGGAATTCAAGAAATTCTCATTATTTCTACACCAGAAGATCTTCCAAGATTTCAGCATCTATTTGGTGATGGATCAAAAATTGGAATGAAATTTGAATATATTGCACAACCCAAAGCAGACGGCATAGCTCAAGCATTTATCTTGGGAAGTAATTTTATTGGTACTGATAATGTGTGCCTTTTACTCGGAGATAATATTTTTTATGGCGATGGCATAACTAATTTACTTAGTAAAGCAGTTCAAAATGCAAAAGATAAAAATATGGCTACTGTTTTTGGATACCATGTTCTTGATCCAGAGCGCTATGGGGTTGTTGATTTTGATAATAAAAGAAAAGTAACTTCAATTGAAGAGAAACCAAAAAAACCTAAAAGTAATTTTGCAGTAACGGGTTTATACTTCTATCCAAATGATGTGATCTCAAAAGCAAATGAAGTTATACCATCTGATCGTGGTGAATTAGAAATCACTTCAGTGAACCAAATGTATCTAAATGAAGCTAGACTATCAGTTGAAATTATGGGAAGAGGCATTGCTTGGCTTGATACTGGAACTCATCAAAGTCTTTTAGAGGCTTCAACTTTTATTGAAATAATTGAAAGGAGACAAGGCTTAAAAATTGCATGCATTGAAGAAATTGCTTTTGATCGGGGCTATATTAATAAGTCGCAGCTTTCAAAAATTGCCAAAACTTATAATAACAACCAATATGGAAAATATTTGCTAAGATTAGCTGAGGATACTTTTTGAGAATTTCTCCACAATCAATTGAAGATATATTTCTTATTGAGCCAAAATTTCATATGGATGATAGAGGGTATTTTTTTGAGTCTTACAGAGAGGATTCAATAAATAATATCCTAAATTATGAAGTTAACTTTATACAAGAAAATGTATCTAAGTCTAGAATAGGAGTTTTGCGAGGTCTTCATTATCAGCTTGAACCTTATGCTCAAACAAAGCTAATAAGAGTTATTGAGGGAAAAGTTCTAGATGTTGCAGTTGATATTCGTAAATCTAGTAAAACTTTTGGCCATCATGTAGCATTGGAGTTATCTCAAGATTCAAATAAACAGCTATTGGTTCCAAAAGGCTTTGCTCATGGGTTTGTAACTCTCTCAAATACTGCTACTGTAATGTATAAAGTTGATAATTACTTTGCGCCTGAATATGAGAGAGGTATTGCCTTTGATGACAAAAATTTAGGTATTGATTGGAAAATTTCTAAAAAATCTATTAATTTATCTGATTCAGATAAAAAATATTCTATATTGGAAAAAACTTTTGACTTATTTGATTAGCAAGAAATGAAAATCCTTGTAATTGGAAAAAATGGTCAATTAGGAAAGTCAATAAAAAAAATTTCCAAACAAAAAAAATATTCGCATTTAAATAGTTTTATTTTTGCAGGAAAAGCAGAAATTGATTTGACTAAATTAAATAGTATAAAAAATTATTTTAATAATTTTAATGTTGATATTGTAATTAACTGTGCAGCATATACAGCTGTTGACAGGGCTGAAGATGATGAGATTGTAGCAAATCTAGTTAATCATACTGCAGTTAAGGAATTAGCAAATATATCTAAGAAAAAAAATATGAGTCTTATTCATGTTTCAACCGATTATGTTTTTGATGGTCAAAAAGGTAAGCCTTATAATGAATATGATAGTGCTTTTCCATTAAATTCGTACGGAAAGTCTAAACTATCTGGAGAAAATGCTTTGCTATCAGTCATGAATTTAAATGCTATTATTATCAGAACAGGTTGGGTATATTCAGAGTTTGGAAGTAATTTTGTTAAAACCGTATTGAGTCTTGCGAATACTAATAAAAGTATTAATATGATTTCTGATCAGTTTGGAACCCCAACTTATGCAAATGACTTGGCGAATGCAATATTGACTATTGCTATTAGTGAGAAATTTGTTGCTAAGAACAAGCCATCTAAAATATATAATTTTTCTAATTTAGGCGGATGTACCTGGTTTGATTTTGCTCATGAAATAATTGATCTTTATGGAACTAAATGCTTAGTAAATCCAATTCAAACTAAAGAGTTTCCGTTACCTGCTAAAAGACCAAGCTATTCTATTTTAAATAAAAAACTAATAATTAAAGATTTTGATTTGAGAATAAAACATTGGAAGGAATCTCTAAAAGCATGTGTAAAAAATTTAAAATAAATCTTAAATTCATTATCTAAAATATGACAATTCTTCATGTTGTTATTCCACATCGAATGTCTGGTCAAAGATTAGATTCAGCTATTTCAGAAATGCTTCCTCATCATTCTCGATCTAAAATTACTTCTATGATTAAATCAGGTGATGCCTTAATCAGTGAAGAGGTCTTTAAGCCTAAAGATAAGTCTAATGGTAATGAAACAGTAACTTTAAAACTTAGACATAAAGAAAAAACTAATTGGATTCCACAGAAGATTTCTTTAGATGTTATCTATGAAGATAGTGACATAATTATAATTAACAAGCCATTTGGTTTAGTAACTCATCCTGGAGCAGGGAATTGGACTGGAACTTTGGCTAATGCTCTTTTAGAGTATGAACCTGAATTATCCCGGCTTGATAGGGCTGGACTAGTACATAGGCTTGATAAGAATACCTCAGGTTTAATGGTTGTTGCGAAAAATAATAAGTCTCAAAAATTTCTTGTTGAACAGCTTCAATCCCATCTCATAGAGAGAGAGTATTCTGCAATAGTTTATGGAAATATGATCTCAGGAGGAACAGTTAATGAGCCAATTGGAAGAGATCCTAAAGATAGAATAAAGCAAGCAGTCGTGAATAACGGAAAATATGCAACTACCCATTACAGGGTAGTTGATCGATATTCTAATCATACCCATGTAAAGGCTATTCTTGAAACTGGAAGAACTCACCAAATAAGAGTGCATCTCTCTCATATAGGCTATCCTCTAATTGGAGATCCAATTTATGGTGGTAAAGTAAGATTTCCAAAAAAAGCAAGTCAAGAAATTAAACATGCCCTTCAAGATTTTAAAAGGCAAGCTCTTCACTCAAAAAAAATAACTTTGACTCATCCAGACACAGGTAAATTAATGTCATGGAAAATTGAGCTTCCTGAAGATATGAAAAAACTTTTAGAAGTTCTGAATATCTTTGATTAGTAAATTATTTAATTTATAAAGACGATGACTAATTTTCCTAGTAATGTCAAACTTATCACCACCCAGAGGTTTGCTGATGGAGGTAAAAGCGTTGATAACTTCGAAAATTTTAATTTGGCTCTTCATGTAAATGACACGCAAGGTTCTGTTTTAGAGAATCGAAAAATTCTCAAAGATCATTTCGATTTACCATCTGAACCAGTTTGGTTAAATCAAACTCACTCTTCAATTTGTGTAGATGCTGCATTAATAAACAAAGTTATTGAGGCTGATGCTAGTTATACATCCAAAATAGGAATTGTTTGTGGAATTATGACTGCTGACTGTTTGCCAGTATTTATCAGTAAAAAAAATGGGACCATGGTAGGCATTGCTCACGCAGGTTGGAGAGGCTTAGTTTCTGGAGTGATTGAAAATCTAATTGAATCTTTTAATTCAGATAGTGATAGTCTAGTAGTTCATCTTGGTCCTGCAATATCAATCGATTCCTTTGAAGTTGGCGAGGAAGTTATGAGGCTCTATTTGTCCAAAAATTTAAACTTTGAACGTTCTTTTACAATCAAAAATAATAGAACTTATCTTGATTTATATGATGCAGCTAGAGTGATTCTTGAGAGTTTTCAGATTAAGTCAATTTCTGGAGGAGATAGGTGTACTTTTAAAGAGTCGAATGAATTTTTTTCTTACAGGAGAGATGGGATTAACTCAGGAAGGATGGCTAATCTTATCTGGATGACATAAGATTTATAATTGAGTTTTCTCCTTGCCGCATAATGTAAATTCAATTTCCCCAGTAAATTTGTTAGGAACATAATAATGAAGTACCTTATATTTTCTTTGTTTTTGCTGAGTAATGCATCCTCGAACTTCAAAGTTGTTATTTAATTCAATTTCAGCATAAGAGGGATTTAAACACCTTAAAACTTTCCTCTCATTTTCTTCAAAATATTGACGAAAATAAAGTTCATTATTGTAGTCAATAATTACATAAGCTTTATGGTGAAGTGGCATTGATGGATCTATAATGAGAATACAATTTTCACTAAATTCTGGTGACATCATGTCGCCAATGTTTTGAAGTGCGTAGGGCTCAGAGTTTGTGGCGCAACTACTCTGAAATAAAGCTTTTGGATTATCTAATGTTGACATTTAGGACAGTAGTATGTTGCTCGTTGATTTTGAATGATTCGCTTGATTTTACCACTGCACCTCATACATGGCATATTTTCCCTGCCGTATACATTTAGTACTTGCGAAAAATATCCAGGATTGCCTTCAACATTTGAAAAGTCATTTAAGGTTGTTCCGCCATTATTAATCGCATCTGTTAAAACATCTTTAATGGAACAAGTTAAGGCTTTGAAGCGCTTTTTGGAGGTTTTTCCAGCCTCTCTTTTTGGCGAAATTCTAGCTAGAAAGAGGCTTTCGGAGGCATATATATTGCCAACTCCAACAACAATTTTGCTATCCATAATAAATGATTTGATGTTTCTTGATTTTCCATTAGATGAGCTAAAGAGTGAATCATTATTAAACTCGTAACTCAATGGCTCTGGCCCCAAGTTTTTTAATAGATATAGGGTTTCATTATCCTTTTGCCATAGAATTGATCCGAACCTTCTAGGATCATGAAATCTCATACTATTGCCATCATCTAGTTTAAGTTCAAAATGCTCATGCTTTTTTAATAGTTTAAAAGAGTTCACTACACTTATAGAGCCTGACATGCCAAGATGGATAACTAACTGCCCATTATCAAAATGGATTAGTAAATACTTCGCACGCCTTGAGATTTTTCTTATGTTTTGATCCTTGAGAGTATTTTCAAGATGAGAAGGTATCTCCCATCGAAGCCTTTTTTTGTAAATATGAATTGAACTTATTTTTCTATTAGTAATTAATGGTTCTAAACCTCTGCGAGTGGTTTCAACTTCAGGTAATTCTGGCATTGATCTATTTATTGATCATTAACTAACGCAATTTTTTTAGTAGCACCAAAGTCTGTTTTTCCACTTCCAAGTTTAGGAATCTCATCGACTACAAGAACTGAAGATGGATGATATAGAGGGTTAATTTTTGCTTTTGAAAGAATTTTTGTCAGTTCACTTTTCTCAAGACTACTTGTAGAGAGAAGGACAATTTTCTCACCCTTGCGTTGGTCTGGCAGACAGGTAGCGGCAATCTCCAAATCTTTATCATTGCAGGCATCTAATATTTCTTCTTCAACAGATGTGAGGCTTATCATCTCACCACCAATTTTTGCAAACCTTGAGTACCTATCAACAATTGTTAAAAAGCCATCATTATCTAAGTGGCCCTTATCTCCAGTTCGATACCATCTATATCCATCAATAAGTTCAATCACTTCGGCAGTTTTCTCTGGCATCTTTAAGTAGCCCTTCATTATTTGAGGGCCTCCAATTAAAATAAGTCCATCCTCTCCTGTTGGGATGGGATCCAAAGAGTCAGGATCAACTATCCTGAATTCTGTTCCACTAAATGCCTTACCAACAGTCCCTGGTCGATTTCTTAATTTATATGGAGATTCGATATCAGGTAAATTTACGGATGCGCCAGGTGAGGTTTCTGTAGTTCCATAACCCTCAAAAACTGGCATATTGAATTTATTTTCAAAGCCATCTCTAACCTCTGATCTTAATTTTTCTGCACCTGCGACAACAAGTCTTAATGACTGCATAGATTCAATACTTACTTTCTTACTTATAGTGTACATTCTAAGAAAAGTTGGAGTTCCGACCAGTATCGTTCCCGAATATTTTTGGATTCCAGATGCAATCGTAACAACATCTTTTGGATCTGCATGACAAACAATCGGGATGCCTTCTGAAAGCGGCATTAAAGTTGTTATAGCGAAGCCAAAAGCATGGAAAGTTGGTAGCGTTGACATAATAACATCACTCTCAACCGCTCCTAATTCAATCGCTGCCTGCTTAGCATTAGCAGCAATATTACTGTGTGATAGTTCTACCCCTTTTGGTGAGCCCTCACTGCCACTTGAAAATAAAATGGCGGCGGTATCATTCATTGAAACCTCCTTAAAGTAACTCTTCCTAATCATACTTACAGGAAATAAAATTGCCTTCAAAAGAGTGCCAATTCTGGATATAGTCGATATTTCTTCACGAATATCTTCAAGCATGAGGAGTTTAGAATTAGGAAAAAATGATTCTAAATCTATTCCTCTTTCCAGCATCTTATCTAGAAACTTACGGGAAGTGTAAATATGTTTTACTTCGGCTTGCTTTGCCGCAGATTGGAGTGCTTTTTTACCAGCTGTAAAGTTGAGATTTACAATAGTTTTGCCAAGTGAGAGTATTGCTATTGAGGCAATTGCACCACCGCCACTGCTGGGCAGAAGTAAACCAACATTTTGTTCAGGACTATATTCGGCAATTTTTTTCGAGAAGAGCAAAACTCCTGTTATGAATCTTTTATGTGGAATTTCTACGCCCTCGATATCAGCAACTGCAAAAGCAGTTTTAGATTTTTTTGAATTTTTTAGCCAAGATATATGAATAGGATCAAGAGTAGAGGGATAATTTTGCCATTCGGCAAATGAAGTGGGATGATTTTGCATTCTTAAATTAACCTCCAAGCATTGCTTTTTTTAAGTTTTTTTGGATTGGATTATTTGAGAGAAAAATCCCAAAGAAAGCTTTTTTAAAAGCATATCCAGGGATTAATTCAACTAGTTCATTATTTTTTAATACATGTGTTCCAATTTCTGGAATATAGATAAACTCATAAAAATCACCTGATGTGACTGAACTATTGAATGATGAAGCCAACTGTGCTATTTCATTTGATATTGGACCTGTGTTACTATTAGTTGATTTTTCTAATCCATTACTCAAGGCTTTTTTCATAGCATCAGCAGTAACCATTTCAGAGGTGACATCTATTCGAATAGCCATAGGAGCTTTGTCATTAATTATTTCTTCAGCATCTGAATTTTTAGCCTCAAGATACAATCCACTCTCATAGACCTTCATGAAGAAAATAACACGCGTCCCCTGACCATTGAGAATTAACTTGCTATCTTGGTACTCAATCAGGTTGGGAATTTCAGAAGCATTAATTGTTGAAACTGAAAATAATGCACTTGAGAGAAATGTAAAAATAATCAAATTTTTAAAGCTTAGTAGCATCGTTTCTTCCTATATAAAAAAACCGTGAGCCTCTAATTATAATTACAAATATAAATAATAAAAATACAATTAAATGATTTTGAACAATTTATAATTGGTATTTTACAATTACACTTTTCAATACTATGAATCCATTAACTTCAGTAAGAGGAACAATAATTAGCGGCTTTGTACTTGCAATTCTAGTTGCAATTTTTTTATCTCCTGAGAATTCTTCTTTAATCACGAGAAACCTTAGTATCTGGCTCCATGCAATGTTTGGTGTTACTTGGATAGGGCTTCTTTATTATTTTAATTTTGTTCAAGTGCCTGCTTTAGCTGATGCTTTAGCTGATGAGGGTGGTCCAGGTCCTGCAGCAATTGGTAAATATGTTGCGCCTAGGGCGCTTCTTTGGTTTCGTATGGCTGCCGCAGCAACTTGGCTAACTGGTGCTTGGGCGTTATCCATTTCACCTCAATATGGTTTTTTAGATACTTTTATGTTTAACGCTCCAGCTGGAGCCATGATGAGTCTTGGGGCATGGATGGGAACAATTATGCTGTTTAATGTATGGGTTCTTATTTGGCCGAATCAGAAAAAAGTACTTGGTATTGTTGAAGCTAGTGCTGAAGAAATTGCCAAAGCAAAATTTACTGCTGCTATGGCTTCAAGAACTAATGTAGTGTTATCAGTTCCTATGTTGCTTTGCATGGTTGGTGCTGGCCATGGAGGCTATCTTTTTTAAGGGTTAAATCTATATTTGATTATAAAACCGGGTAAATCCCGGTTTTTTTTAAGATTATCAAATATGCAACATTAATCATCTATTAAGTGAGAATTAGACAAAAAAACTTAATAAATTGCAATTCAATTCAAAA
>Ga0315331_10001277_pt1 | contig 18687 bp, 12 predicted proteins | sample M160m34915metaG_FD_203456 | JGI IMG/M metagenome (GOLD analysis project Ga0315331, IMG submission 203456) | Ammonia-oxidizing marine archaeal communities from Monterey Bay, California, United States - M1 60m 34915 | ecosystem: Environmental > Aquatic > Marine > Intertidal zone | place: USA...
ATTACCTGATTCTTGATTACCTGATTCTTGATTACCTGATTCTTGATTACCTGATTCTTGATTACCTGATTCTTGATTACCTGAATCTTGGTCACCTGATTCTTGATTACCTGATTCTTGATTACCTGAATCTTGGTCACCTGAATCTTGGTCACCTGAATCTTGGTTACCTGAATCTTGGTTACCTGAATCTTGGTTACCTGAGTTTTGGTTACCTGAGTTTTGGTTACCTGAGTTTTGGTTACCTGAGTTTTGGTTACCTGAGTTTTGGTCACCTGAATCTTGGTTCTCTTCCTGCTGTTGTTTCCGCTTCTCTTCTAAGAAATCACGGATACGTTCGAACGCTTCTCCATCATGTTCGGGACTCTGCTCGCTGTTTTGTCCGTTATCTCCATTTTGCTGTGAAGCAGACGGATCGCCTGACTGTTGTTTGTTAGCATCACTTGTTTGGCCACCTTGATTTTCGGGGTTTCCGTCGTCAGGCTCGCCACTGTTTTGACTTTGGTTTCTTTCGGATGAGTTGGTTTCATTTTCTGAATTTTGCGCATCATTGGTTTGATCGCCTTGATTTTCTGAATTACCACTTTCGGCGGAATTCTCATTGGCTTGGTCTTCGTTACTGCCGCTTCCCCGTCCGCTGCCGCTGGATTTTTCACCATTGTCGGAAGTGTCACTGTCACTTGGTTCTGATTCCTGATCTCCCGTGCTTTGTCCGTTTCCACCTTGGTCATTCTGCTGATCGGAGGATTGTTCACCTGTCGAGTCGCCTTGCTTGGAAGTTGAATCACCACCCTGCTGGTCGCCACTTTGGGAGTCAGTACCCTCTGAACCACCTGATCCTCCGCTCCCCTGCTGCTGCTCGCCTTGATCGCTGTTCGACGCGTTGCTGTCTTTTTGGTCAGACTTCTGATGGTCGCTCGCGGGGCGATCATCAGGTTCTGAGAGACCACCGGCGTTTGGATCGTCTGGTTCGGGAAGTCTTGATGCAGCCGTGATTTTTATTTCGATTGGATCGCTTCGGGTAACGTTCGGCTCCAATTTAACCGTGTCGTCACTTGCGCGGTTATCGGTTGCTACGGCAACGATCTGCACGGAAGATCCGATCGGCAGATTATGTTCGGCGGGGCGAAAGCGATATTCGGAGACTTGATTGCCTTTTTGTCCAGTGATGTGGCTCCAAAGTACTGGCTCAGCAATCAGGTTCAGACCAGTTTGGATTTCCAGCTGTACATGCTTCAGTCCATAATCGGGATCCGAGGCATGCACCTCGATCACTTGCTGTGCATCGATCGGAACCTCTTTGGGCGACTGGAATGGCATCGTGATGGAGACTTCCGGTGGCAAATCGGACACGATGCGAATGGGATACACGATCGGCTCGGAGTTTCTTTGGCCGGTTGAGTCATGAACCACAATACGATAGCTGTCCTGCTCAACGGCAGCAGACCGACCTGCCGCCGTGCGAAGCGTAAAGCCCAAGCTAAGTGTGGTTCCATCTTCACTGATTACCAATTCTTTGGCGCCGGCGGTGGCTCGCACACGATCACCACGCACACGCGGGTTGAATTCGATTCGTGCTCTAGTGACCGAACGGTTGGTGGTTGCCAAAATTGTGACCTGTGTGCCCACGAGTCCAGCAATACTTCCACTGCTGCTGGTGTGTGGTGATTCGCCTGTGTATTGCGGCGGCTGATATTTGACAGACTCCAAAGCGACAACTGGTACATCTTGTACCCGCAACCGAAACGGACCTGCTGTCGCGTCACCTGCGATGATTGTGTAGGGGACGACACCACTTGCTGTGTGAGGGAGTGGCAATTTACCAACAAATCGATTTGAGTCAGTATCAAGAGTAAGTTCTAGTTCTTCCCGACCCGAGGGTAAGTCCCATTGGCATGTGACTGATTCTTCATCACGGAGTCCCATGACAGCCGCGGCAATCGCAACGTCACGGCCAGCAACCGCTTCGATATCACCAGGTAAAACATCACTGATTGTGACGCGATGGGCGGGTGCAATACTTGCGACAGGAACCGCAAGCCTTTGAACTGATTGCCACGCATTTTTTGGCGACGCAACGGAGTATCCCAGTAGGATTGCAAACGCCACCGCGGTAGCGATCCACCAACGAAAGTTTCCGACAGCTTCCTCAGGTATTTCGTCGTGGTTCTTCAAGCGGCCGGCAGTGAGTGAGCCCATCGACCGCACTACCCGCGTTTGTAAGTCGCTTTTTCTACCTTCTTGTCTCAACGTCACATAACTGGTTAAAGAATGACGCAGTTCAGGAAGATTTTTTTCCAGAGCTCGCGCGGCATATTCTGGGCACACGCTGCTACCGAACAGAGGAAGTACTCGACGTTTGACATACCAGCTGGTCAGACCAAGCAAACCAAGGAATACGATGCACCGCACCGCGACATTGGGTGCGTAGATCCACTGGTCGATCACCAACCAGACGAAGACCGCCACAATCGAGGCGATCACCAGTTTCAGCCCGGTTCGTATCAATTCAGCCCACCAAAGTGATCGCCGGGCAGCCTCGATTCGTTCGTTGATCAGTTGATCAGCAACATTCGACTTATGTTGCGGCCCGCGGGCAGGTGTTGATGGTGCCGGCGGTGGTGGTGCGATTGTGGCCATGGCTGATTGCCAGAGAGACGGAAGAAACCTAGTCGTTCTATTATAGGCTCAGTCGAACTGAGCCCATTTCAGTCTTGCTCTTATTCCGGAAACAAACTCGGTTTACCCCGTTGTTAGCCTACTAGGTGAAATTAGACATCGTTGTCGAACGGGGGAATTGAAAGGAACTGTAAATGCGGTTTAACTGATTAATGTGGCAAAAATGACCTTTGTCTGCGAATTTGTCCGTGAATGCGAGTATCAGTGTGAGGATTTGCCCCGCAGATGGTTCGCCGCCGTGATACACTCACAGTAACTTCAACCCTATCCTCGCAATCGATATTATCCATGAGATATGCATTCCGTTTGGCAGAGCTACTCGGTCACACTCCAGATCGCCGGAAACGTCCGGGCACGATTAAATCGATTGTCGAACATACCGGTTTGGATCGCCATCAGGTCGCGTCGTTGCTGAAAAATGAGGCCAAGTACATTCCGCTGGACGCCCTGTCGCGAATTTGCGATTACCTGATTGATCACGGCTATGCCAGTGCCGACCAGTTACCTGGAGCTTTGTTTGCCGTTAACGCAGAGAATTTCTGGGAGTTGTTGGCTCGTCGTGGTGAAATCGAGATCGTGCTCGGGGTTCGTGAAAACCCAGCGACCCAGTCTCCCGATAGCGCTACAGTGGTTGCCAGCGATGCCGTTCTGTTTGGTGAGCTTCTGAACGGTGTTTCAACGTTGGGCGGGGCAGCCAAGCATCAGGGTTCATCGGATGACGATGATGGGAAAAAATTGACAGTACCCATGCCGGATCGCATCCAGCAATCGTTGGTTTGGAGTCCCGGTGAAGTTTCCTTGGAAGATGCTCGAGGTAGGGCGACTGAAGTATTTGACGGCTTTGTCGATGCGCAGGGTGACCGTGGAATGGTTTGTATTGGTAGTGTGAAGAGTAATCCGGTTGTTGAGCTTCTCTTTGCAGATGCATTCGGCTGCACTCCGTTTGTAACCGAGGACGATGTGGATGATGTTTCGGCACGTTCCTGTCCTTTCTTTTTGCGTTACCGAGATAGCGATCCGCAGCCAGGAGGAGCTTCTGCCGGGCTACGACTCAGTAAGAACGAAGATGCTCCAGATCCAGGATTCTATTACGAGAACGATGATGGAACTTGGTCTTACGCCGGCGGTGACAACAAAGACACAGCGCTTGTCTTTTATCTGTTCCGTGAAGCACTCGGCAGGCTGGATATGGTTCTGAGTGGATTTTCAGGTCGTGCCACTCGACTGCTGGCCAAGACGTTGGCGATTCGTGGAGAAGAATTCTGGCCACCTGTTTACGAAGAAGGTGGCGTGCAGATTGGTGCCTACCTCGTCCAATATGACAACACGGACACCAAGCCAAGTCGAGACGATTTGTTGTTCAACCCAGGCGGAGCTGCTGAGATCATGCCGTTGTCACGGGAAGCCATCGCAAAGCGAATCGCGCGGCGATAGTGAAGCGATTCGCTCGGGCAGGAGTTCGAAGCGACAAGCCATGAGGTGGTCGCCTCACTTATCAATTGCGACAGTCTTCTCAAGCCGCAGGTGTTGGCTACTGTTCAGGCAGCGCCCACTTCTCATTAAAGAAGCCCTGTGCGATGACTTCGCCAGCAAATATTGCATCGTTGTTCGAATCAATGCCAAGAATGGCCCAGTCTGGCAACATGGGAATTTGCCGGGAATTGCTGACATTTGAAAACTCCCGGTAGGTCATGCCGCTGTTAATGACAATGTACCGTCCAGGATTGCGAGGGTTCGGAAAGCAAAACGCTGGCACACACTTATCAGATTCAAACTTGCGGCTCCCAACTTTCAGGCTGTCTTTGGTCCACTGGATTGGTAAATTGGCGGCAATGCTTCGCAGGTACTGGTTGCTGTGAAAGTCACCAAAGCAAATCAGGTGATGGTTCTTGATTTGTTCTTCTGTGAGTTCCGTATCGAGCACGACATTCACGTCTCCCCGCATCAAACGCCGCCATCTCTCCTTGGCGTATTGGAATTCCTTGTTGATCCAACGTTGAGTTGTTCCATGCTGAGCTGGTCGGCTGGGTGCAACAAACAGAAATTTGTCACAGAATGCATCGTCAATCGGGCCTTGCAGCCCCGGCCGCTTTCTCAGTTCTGAGTCGATCTGCTCGACGACTTTCCAGTTATCTTTCCTGACGAACTCGCATTGCACACCGAGTGCCTCACTCCAGTCATCTAAGTGAAAGGTTTGCCCATCGATCTGAGCTTTGACGCGTTGGTCTGTCTCGGGCCATGATGATTCGCGAAAATCAATCTCGAAACGCGTAATGCCATTGGTTTTGATTGATAATGATCCGTCTCCTAAAATTTTCCCCTCGATTCGGCTCGGTTTCCAATGAGACTGGAGCCCACGAATCGTCAGCCAACCGACTTTGTTGTAACGCAGCGTGTAAGTCGTGAAGTCAATCTTGGTTCGTGGCAATTCTGTTGGATGCTTTGCCCAATCTGTTAATGTTCCATCGATGATTTTTGCGGAGTCAGCATCGATTCTGTGTCCCATGTTCTTGCCGATGATATAGGGGATCTTAATTCCGAGCGTGTTGGCTTTGGCCATCACACGATCGGCTGCCTGCTTTTGTTTGTCTTTCTCGCCGCTATAGGGGATCGTGCGAGTGTTCTTGAGATTGTTGACCCACGGTAAGACGTCGTACCAACTCATCAATTGCTTTCGCGTGGCATCAATGAGGTACGGTGTTTTTTCCGTCCAGCCTTGGTAGACGATGGTGTCTACAAATCCAGCCCCTGGATTTGCAGCATACCAGCGTCCAGGGTCGTGGACTGCAAAATGCCAGCAGCCTGCTCCACCCATCGAAAATCCACGGATTGATAAGCGTTGGTTGTCGAGGGAGGCAATCTCTCCAAGATGGGCTAACGCCTCATACACATCAGTTTCACCAGCAAACTTGAAGGCGTTGCAGTGTCGTCCAAATGGATGCAATACGATCGTGTTCTTAGGGGTGTATTGACCAGCCCTTGTCATCCGCTCATGCAGGAACGGGATTTCAGTTTTGGTGTCACCACGTCCATGTAGCCAAACGTCTGTGCGGTAAGACTTTTCTGGTCCTTCGTAGCCAACGGGGATGACTATCCCGTAGGGTTGGACTGAGTTGTCGATCTTTGAGCGAAAGCCTCCTACTAATAATTGTGGTTTGTCTCGTTTCTCTGGGCGAAATCCAAGTAGCCTGAGTTGACGGTCTCCTTGTTTGACAGCTTTCAACCGTCGTTCACTCTCATCCAATAAGTCATCCGCAATTTTTGTTTCTGACTGTCGGAAAAACAGATTTTGCTCAAGGGCAAGACGGACAGCACGGATCAACACTTCTACATCTGGTTGCCAGTCGTTTGAATCTGAGCTCTCGGCGGCTAACGTGTCGATTTTCTGCTGGATTTCCAGCACCTTGCTGTTCAGTGTTTCGCGAACTGCCGGATCAATATTTTTGCCTTCAGGAGGTAGTCGCTTGAATTCCTGTGCTGATGTGATGGAGCAGAGTAGCATGAACATACAGCAGACGATCGGTTTCATGAGTGTTGTCACTTGTGGCTCCAGAGATCCGAGTGAAAAGTCGGGCCCGATGTTAGAGATTGAGCTGTATTAGCCGCCGGCCAACCTATTCCGTCACCTGTTTGCGATTGTTGGCCGACCAGTGTCGGAGACCTCGCTGGTGGAACGATTTGGCCGAAATGCAACCGCAGGGACGTTGGTCGGTACCTGCGCTGTGCTTTACTTGGTGAGTCCTCAATGAGGCCGATGCCTTGTCTTCGTGCAATCAGTCCTGCGGTAACTGTGGTCTATGATTGGAGCGCGAGAACGCTTGCGGTCACATCAGGGTTCATGAGGCTGCAGGGTTCGAGTTCCGGGTCCAGCAGCAGCCCATATCCATCAGGCATGTATTCCAGCATCGCGGATCCATTGACAAGTATCCCATCCACGGACTCATCTTCCGAAAAAAGATCAGCCATTTCATCGACGAAAGCTTTGGCGTTCTCTTCACTGGTAAATGCTATTAAGACCTCAACTTCCTCCAGTTCCGCTGTCAGTGCGCCAACGTTTTCCTCCTCACTTTCATCAGCCTTGGAAGTGCTGAGCAGGATAAACTCGCTCGCGAGGATCTTGCTGTGAATATCTGGCACGTCGCCGTTGGTGATTGCTTCGTGGACATTCGGGGTTGGATCAGACATGGCACTTCGTTGGCGGTAATCGGGGCTTGCGGCAGCGGTGCATCCGCTTTGGTCAGACGAAGAGTATACCGTCAGATGGATAAAGTGTGACAGCAGCAATGCATGCAATCGTTGCTGTAAGCGATGGCCAGGTAATAGCGTGAAGTGATGAGTCAATGTGCGATGGGGTATTGGAGGATGCTGTAATTAGCATGAGAAAGTGATTGCTGATGATATTTTGTCGGTTTTGAGGTGCTCAGATCAAACCTGCAATCGAGAGGTTTTTTGTGCTAGATTGTCAAACTGAATGGTTGATGTGAGTAGCTGTTGCAGCCCGAGATTCGAGATTGAAATGGAAGGGTCGAAGTCTGACAGGGGTCAGTGCCAACACGAGCGGCTGCGAACGAATTGATGCTGTTAGCCGTTGAAGATCGTTGAGATTTGCAGTTGCAGGTGTTTGGAATCGCGAATCGCGAATCGCGAGTAGATAAAGTTGTATTGAAATGCAAAGTGAAACGGATCCGATCGGAGGCGATGAGCAGACGCTTCTTACTCCGCTGCAGTTTCTGCCGGGGATGGGGCCGGTTCGTGCACAGCGGTTTGGCCGCTTGGGATTACGCAACGCTCAAGATGTGATTTTTATGTTTCCGCGTGATTACGAGTACCCCGCACCCACTGCGACCGTGGATTCGTTGGAAGAGGGTGAGCCAGCAGCATTGGTGGGAAAAGTTGTTGATGCTGAGTTCGTCTCGAGGCGGCCAGGGCGATCGATGTTTGCTGCCCTGATTCAAAATGAGTCGGGGGTTGTGCGAACTCTGTTTTTCAACCAGCCCTTTCGTGCTGATCAACTTGAGATCGATCAAGCCGTTCTGATTTCTGGTACGCCAAAGATGAACGGAATGAGAATGGAATTTGTCCATCCAAAAGTGACACTGCTGGATGATGCCGAAGATGTGCCCGAGCCAAGAATACTTCCTGTCTATCCTTTGTCCGAAGGCATCAAGCAGTCAGAGGTCAGGCGTGTTGTTGCGGAAACAACGGAACGGCTGGCTGATCAATTAGCGGAAGTCATGCCTGACTCACTGCGACATGCAGCGGCCAATGAGTTGCGGCAATGTGGGATTGAACTGGAAGGGGATCTTGTAAAAATTGATACGGCTTTGAAGTCACTGCATCAACCTGAGTCGCGTGAACATTTGCTCGCTGCCAGAATGCGTTTGGTGTTTCAGGAATTGCTGGTCATGCAGTTGGCATTGGCCATGAGGCGGCGCAAATTGACAACCGATTTGCATTCGCCACCACTAGCTGCAAGTGCGATGATCGATGCCAGAATTGTGAATCGTTTTCCATTCGAATTGACTGGAGATCAGAAAACGGTGATCGGTGAAATCAGTCGTGATATGGCACGTCAATTTCCCATGAATCGTTTGCTGCAAGGTGATGTGGGTAGTGGTAAGACCGTTGTTGCCGTTTATGCGATGATGCTTGCAGTCGCCAATGGGCATCAAGCCGCGCTGATGGCACCCACGGAGGTGCTGGCTCGGCAGCACTTTCAGACGCTGACGGAGATATTAGCTGAAAGCCGTGTCAGTGTTGGGTTGCTGTGCGGTTCACTTACACCGAGTGAACGACGGAGTGTGATCGAATCAACCGCAGCGGGGGCCACCGATCTGTTGGTGGGAACTCAAGCTTTGATTTATGGGGGAATTGATTTTAAGTCACTTGGACTCTGTGTGATTGATGAGCAACACAAGTTTGGTGTTGCTCAACGGGTCGCACTGCGAAGTGGTGGAATTGACCCCCATTATCTCGTGATGTCTGCGACACCGATTCCAAGGTCCGTCGCGATGACTTTGTTTGGTGATGTTGAGTTGAGTACCCTTAGGGAAAAACCACCAGGACGCGGGAAAGTGAGTACTTATCTGGCCCATGATGGATGGAAAGATCGCTGGTGGACCTTTGTTCGCGAGAGAATCGATGAAGGACGGCAGGTGTTTGTGGTGGCACCACGTGTTTCCATGCCCACGAACGAGGACGAAGCAGGTGAAGATGTGGCGTCCGTTGAAGCCGTCTTCGAAGATCTATGTAACGGTGCCTTGGCGGATTATCGTCTGGGTTTGTTGCACGGTCGCATGCATCCTGAGGAAAAGCAATCCATCATGGAGGCGTTTGCTGCAGGGAAAATCCAAGTGCTGGTAAGCACCACTGTGATTGAAGTTGGCATCAACGTCCCCAATGCGACGGTGATGACCATTCTGGGCGCACAGCGTTTTGGATTGGCCCAACTGCATCAATTGCGAGGTCGTGTTGCTCGCGGTAGCCATGAAGGGCATGTTGGTGTTTTCACCGATGGTGATACTTCACCCGAGGACAATGAACGCTTGCAGGTTTTTGAGCAAACGGATGATGGATTTGAATTGGCCGAAGCGGATTTTCGACTACGCGGGCCCGGGGATATGCTTGGCAGACAGCAAAGCGGACTACCACCAATGAGGATTGCTGACTTGATTCGTGATCAAGAGGTGCTCATTGCTGCCCGTGCGATTGCACAGTCCATGATTGATTCCGATCCAGAACTGAGTGGTGAGGGACTGGGAGAGCTTCGAAGTCAGGTTTTGAGGCGGTATGGAAAGCGTATGAATCTTGGTGACGTCGCCTGATCACACAAGTTGACCATCCACGAGTTCTTTGCGTTCCTTCATCGCGTCTGCCAATGCGTCGCTGTGTGTGACGGCGATCAGAATTGCCCCAGAAGCTTGTTGCAGTTCGAGTAGAAGTTCACTGATTGACTCTGCTGTGGCACGGTCCAAATTGCCCGTGGGCTCATCTGCCAGAATCAAGGACGGATTCATCAATAGTGAGCGTGCGATCGCAACTCGTTCGCGCTCACCCCCAGACAATTCGCCGGGAAGGTGATCATCCCGGTCGGCTAACCCGACTGACTCAATCAGTTCGTGCGCGTGAGTCACCTGATCGGTTGAGGTCTTGCCCATCGCCAACGCGGGTACGAGTACGTTCTCAAGTACGGACAACTGTGGAAGCAGGTGGTGATCCTGGAATACAAATCCGATGTGCTGGTTGCGAAACTGCGCCAAGGCATTTTCATCCAACTCGAATGGGTCAATCCCATTGATGCTGACCGTTCCTGTGTTCGGATGGTCGAGTGTCCCGAGGATTTGCAAGAGAGTGCTCTTGCCGCTTCCACTGGGTCCAACAATGGCTACCGAATCACCTGCCGATAGTTCCAGTGAGACATCCTGCAGGACTTTCAACGTTTGGGTTGAACCAGAAAATGACTTGGTGAGGTTTGATACCACCAGATGATGTGCAACCTTGGATTCGTTCATTTGCATAACTGACACAGTGCGAGCGTTGCGAGGCCGTAAAATGTGTATTCAACGTCAGCGGTCTGATCGAGTGTGAAGCCGACGAATCCACCCTCGGGTGATTGCATGGACAAAGCATATCGACTGATGGCTTCGATGTTCACCTCAGGGATCGAGTCCAGGTCGGACAAAGTCAATAAGCCGGTGAATGAACTCAGTAAATCAGCGAACGGGATTCGGGTGTTTGCGGTGAAGCCACCTTCGTCAGACTGCATTTCCGAGAGGAACTCAGCCGTATTTTGTTGTTCGTCTGGCTTGAGCTTAGCAAGTGCTTTGAGGGTTCCGATGGCTGCAGCGGTTGGATTCACGCCCGGTCGTTTTGCCGCTCGGATTTCAAGGTAACCCCCCTCCAACTGCTTCTGTGATTTCAGAAAAGCTTCAATTCCATCGATGTTCGGCGGGGTGATTTCGATCAGTTGATAACAGAGGATCGAGAGGAAAGTCTGGTAGGTGCTGCCCGCCCTGCCTTCTGGTGTTTTGGCAAAACCGCCGTCATCGGTTCGTAGCGTTGAGAGTAGATCAGAGACATTTTTTCGCCAATGGACATCTTCGTCTGGAATGACAATCTCACCCACGGCCAATTCCACAATCGCCGCTCCAAAGATCAAAGAAATCAGATCAATGATCGACTCTTTCCGGTTCAGTCGTTGCTTCAGAAATTGGGCGGCGCGGCCTCCAATTTGCGAATCGAGAGCGTCAAGAATCCACAGCCCACGCAGGGCAAAGGCGGTGTAATACGGATCGCTTTCTCCTTCACGGCCAGCAAAGCCGCCGTCCTCGCGCTGCTGGGCGATTAACCACTGGGCATGCCGCGAACGCAGCGATGGATCCAATTGGGATGCACCGATTGCCAGTTGCAGTGTCAATTCCTGAAGATACGGAACGCTCACGCAATCCCTTGCGGATTGAAGTACTGCGGTTCATTTCCCTCTTTCCATTTGATATTGCAACCAATGGAGGGTGTTTGTTGCTCAGAAGGACTTTGCCCACTCAAGACTGCATCGATTGCTGCCCGAAGATCTTCACCCGTGACAGGAATATCACTCTTGGGTCTGCTGGAATCAAGTTGTCCGCGATAGGCAAGTTTTTGCTCGTTGTCGAACAGATAAAAGTCCGGTGTGCACGCAGCGGCATAGTTTTGAGCAACTTCTTGCGATTCATCAAAGAGGTAGTCGAACTGATAACCTCGCTCGGACTTTTCGATAGCCATCGCCTGCAAGGAATCATCTGGGTATTTGTCAGCGTCATTGCTGCTAATTGCAACAACGGCCAAGCCCTGCGGCATGTAATCGTCCGATAGTGACTTGAGTTGGTCAGCTACATGTTTGACATAGGGGCAATGATTGCACATGAAAATCACGAGCAATGCTTTGCTACCCGCCAACGCGGCCAATTCGACTGTCTTACCGTCAGTGTCGGGAAGAGAAAATGCGGGCGCTTGTGTACCCAGCGGAAGCATGGTGCTGGCAGTACGTACCATTGATAATCCTTTGCGGAAGAAAAAACTGAAGTGTTTTCAGTGACTGACCAATACACGATCAACCGTGATTGCTTGAAGCAATCTGTTTTTACTTAGTTTGCAACTTGTCCAATAAACGACCTGGGCTACCCATCGCGTGGTATCCACCATCGACATGCAGGATTTCGCCTGAGATCCCTTCACTATTGTCACCGAGTAAGAAGGCGCCAGTGCGACCGACCTCGTCATGGCTCACATTTCTGCCCAGCGGTGCCATGTGTTCATACAGCGTCAGCATTTCTTCGACACCCGCTGCTCGGCCTGCCAGAGTACGGATGGGGCCTGCGGAAAGCGCGTTGACCCGAACACCTTGAGGACCCATGTCATAGGCCAGATAGCGTACGGTTGCTTCTAGAGCGGCTTTGCAGATGCCCATCACGTTGTAGCCGGGAACGCATTTTTCACCACCAAAGTAGGTCATCGTAGCGATCGCGCCACCAGGATTCATGATCGGTTTTGCTGCGGCTGTGCAGGCGATCAGGGTGTAGACACTCACGTCCATCGCCAATTTGAAGCCATCGCGACTGGTGTAGACCGTCTCTCGCGACAGATCATTCCTGTCAGCAAAGGCAATCGAGTGAAGTAAAAAGTCTATTTTCCCGAACTGCTCGGCGGTATGGTCAAATACCCGTTGAATGTCCTCGTCCTTTTGGGCATCCATGGGGACAAGGAATTTTGCGTTTTCGTATTTGTCCGTCAGTTGGGAGACTCGCCGACGATTCCGCTGTCGTTCGTCATCTTCTCGATCCGGGAGGTGCGTGAATCCGCATTCTCCGCCAGCTTCCATGATTTGTTTTGCAATGGCCCAGGCGATCGAATGATCATTAGCCACACCTAGGACAAGGCCTTTTTTTCCGTTGAACTGCATATCGAACGATTCCTGCTTGGCGAAATTTACCGTCATATCTTCGTGGGTGACGGGAGATCCAGCGCACAGGATACCGCCTATCCCTTGGAGTCGTCTATTTCCCTACAACATGACAAAATGAAGTCCTTGGTTCATCCAAGGGTCTTCCTCCATCTCCGAATTCCCCATTTTCCTGCCTGAGTGATCCGTTGAAAGACCGCACCCAGCCCCAAACGTCACAAAATGCAGAGATTCGCCTCGTTGCTGAGGTCGTAAATGCCCTGAAAAGTGACATTTCACGCTCGAAATTTCTCGAATTGATTTTTCCTGCTGTAATGGAATGGTTGGAGGGAGCCGCAGGCGGCATCGTGAAGCAGGTTTCCGGCCAATGGAGTCGGGAGATTTGGATTAGTGATCAGGAAGAACTTCCAGAATTATTAATCGCAGAAACGCTCGATCTTGGCAAAATCCAGTCTGCCGAGGGCTGGGTCGTGGCTCCAATGATTACCACCGGCCACAGCGATGACGCGGAAAATGCAGGATTACCCAACGGTGCTCCGTCGGTTGCCGCCTTGTTGGTACGCGCTGAGGGAAAGACGAAAGCAGACCCGCGACAGTCCATTCAACGCTTGAATCGCGTCACCGATTTGCTAATGGCTGCGTTTCAAAGCATCGACCGTCGTCAGGTCCGAATCCGCCGCATCAGTCAATTGCAAGCTGTCATGGATGCCTCTGCCCAGTGGCAAAGGTTCGAAGACGATATTGCGCTGCTGCACGGGATCGCAGATACCGCTACCAAATTATTGGATTGTGAACGCGCAAGCATATTTCTTTGGGACAAACGACGCAAAAAATTGATCGGTCGCCCTGCGCTTGGTGTTGCGGAGGGAGCATTGGAAGTGGACGACGATGCTGGTGTTGTAGGAGAAGTGCTGGGTTCGCAGGAGCCAAAAATCTGGAATGGTGGAAGCGATGATGAGTCGCGAGTCAATCGGAAAGTTGATCAGTCGCTCGAATTTGAAACGCGATCACTTGTGGCCGTTCCAATGCAGGGACAACGCAATGATTTGATTGGTGTTTTCGAGGCAATCAATCATCAAGGGGGCGGATTTGAGGCTTACGATGCCACTGTTCTGAGTGACCTTGCAACGCATGCTGCGGTCGCGATCCAATCGCTCAAGACACGCAAGAAGCTTGCGGAAACTTGTGATCGTCTCGTCGAGGATGCTGCATCAGCCAGTCCCCTGATTGGGGAGCATCCAAGTATTACCAAGATTCGCAAGACATCGTCGAAAGTCGCGAAGACTGATTTGTCCGTTTTGGTGCTGGGGAAGAATGGTACCGGCAAAGAGGTGTTAGCCCGGCACATTCACTTTGAAAGTGAGAGACGGAACGCGCCCTTCATTGCTGTTAATTGTGCGGCTCTTGTTGAATCACTCTTGGAGAGTGAACTGTTCGGCCATGAGAAGGGAGCTTTCACTGACGCCAATCAAACACGGCAAGGTAAATTTGAATTGGCTAGCAGTGGGACTTTGTTTCTCGATGAAGTCGGTGATATGAGTCCTGGCGGACAAGCAAAATTGCTTCGGGTCCTCGAAGAAAAGGTTGTGGTGCGTGTTGGAGGATCACAAACAATACCGGTTGATGTTCGCGTCATTGCCGCAACCAATCAGCCACTTGAAGAAATGATTGTTGAGAAACGATTTCGAGAAGACCTTTATTTTCGTCTCAATGTTGTCAACTTGTCGCTTCCGCCGTTATCGCAACGAGGTGATGACATTCTATTGTTAGCCAATCATTTCTTGGAACAATTCTGTTATCAAATCGGTCGCTCCGTGCCTGTCTTCCAAAGCAGCGCACGAGGGGCTCTGCAATCACATTCGTGGCCTGGTAATATCCGCGAATTAAGAAACACCATTGAACGTGTTGCCTATTTGTGCGGCGGTCAAGAAATTGGAAAAGATGATCTGATGCTGACCACCGCTCTGCGGAATGCCGGACAAGGTCACGTGCCCATCACGGGGACGCTGAATGATGCAACAAGGCAGTTTCAAGTCGAACACATTGAACGCGCGATCGAAACCTGTTCGGGAAATATGACAGATGCCGCCGCATACTTGGGGCTGCATCGTTCCAATCTTTACCGAAAAATGGGTCAGCTTGGGATGAAAGGGGCAGAAGACGGGCAGTCTGCGGAGTAGGGTTATCCGATTGATGGCGAATTTTGGGCGGTATTGCCGCACCAAAAATGGATCGCTTTTTCGTACAGGTCGATACCCTTGGAAAGTTGCTCGATCTCAAGCCATTCATCGGAAGTGTGTGCCTGTGCAATATCACCGGGGCCGCACACGGCACGATGCTTGAGTTCGTTAAACTCGCCTCCGTCAGTTCCGTAACAGACTGTCTTGGGACGGCCGCCGGCTAACGCACAGAAATCACCGATGTAGGAATTATCAGGATCGATCCACAGTGGGGATCCTCCTTCACATACCTGATACTCAAGTCCCAGTGCTTTTGCTTTTTCCTCGACTCTTGTCATCAGGTCTCTGCCATCGATCTCTGGCATGGGACGCAGCGAAATCCAAGCCACCGACTTCGCTGGTGTAACGTTGACTGCCTTGCAGCCATCACTGATCCCAAAATTCCACGAGAGCACAGGCGGATCGAAGCGTCGGTCATGGTACTGTTCAGATTGCTCTGTCTGCTGCCGAATTTCGAGTAGCTGCTGCAATAGCGGCACCATGGCTTCATTGGCGTTGATGCCGTCGGTGGTGCTGCTGTGGGCGGCTCTTCCATGGCTGGTGATCCGCATGCCAACAATCCCCTTGTGTGCATGCACAACTGACAACCTGGTTGGTTCACCAATGATCGCAACCGGTTGCGACCGCACAATGTTGCGATACTCCACCGAGTTTTTTACTAAATCTTTTGCACCCAGAAAGCCGACTTCTTCATCTGCAGTACAGACGATCCACAACGGCGTTTGCTGTTGTTCTGCTGGTACTCTGGCGGCTGCTGAAAGCATTGCTACCAGTGAACCTTTCATGTCACACGATCCGCGACCATAAATGCGATCTTCGTGAATGACGCTTCGGAATGGGTCTCCACCTGGACCAGTCCAGCCCTCTGCAGGAACAACATCAGTGTGACAAAAGTACGCCAAGCCACCAGACTCAGACGACCCTGATGCAACAGGTGCTCGCCGGGCAACTAAATTCGTTTTGCTTACGCCTTGGGGATCAACGTAGGTTGTTTTTTCAACATCAAATCCCAATTCGGCAAGAGCTTCACTGGCCGTTTCTGAGACAGCGGTGTTGCTGGTGGAGCTGACAGATGGATGCCCCACAAGTTTCTGAAGCGTTTCGATGGAATGCTGTAGCGAGGGCATCGTGGCGCCTGGTTAGCTCGACCAGAGGAAGATAATTGTTCCCGCCAAGCCTAGGTGATGAACAGCAGGATTGCTATGCATCTTCAGAACATCTGCTTCAGGGTCTCAGAAATTCGTTGTGGATCTGCTCCCCTGACATCACTCAGCTCACTGAGCCATTGAAGTGCTTCTTTGCGACTTTCTTCGTTCGCTTTTGGACTGATTGACTGATAAATGGATTTGGCAGCTATTTGTGTGGGAGACGCAGGGATGGTGAAAGATGCTAGTTTGTGGGCTAACGAGAATGGCAGCTCATCAAACTTGTAAGTCTTTTTTCGAGCGTTGAATTGGATGGCGATAAAGTCATCTCCTTTTTCGACAACGATCACGCGGAAGTCTTTCGCGACTTCGAAGTCATTACCGACGGCGATGTCTGCTACAGCCTTTTTGATACCGCCTTGGTAGAAGGAAGCCATATCGGCCACTTCGTACAATGCCTCAGCACGTGCTTTTTGCTCGTCCTTCATGGGTAACTCAGATGCTTTTTCGGCCGCAGGTTTCATCTCGTCCCACTTTGCAGACTTAATCAGCATCTCAAGGTTCGCCAACTGCTTGTCAGCTTCGGCCACCATCTCATCAGTGATGGCAGGCTTCTTCGGAACTACCGGGGGTTTGGGCTTGGGGTCAACCATCGGTGTTTCGGGCTCGGGATCAGGCGTCGTTGCAAGAGTATCGTCCTGCATCTTTTTTTCCAGATCGGTCATGCCTCCCTTTCTCCCAGCTTTCTTTTTACTGGGCCCTAGAGTTCCCATCACAGGATCTGGTTCAAGAGGTTCAGGCGTAGCTTTTCCTCGGGGAGGTCTTTTACTTGTTCCGTTGTTCGCCTTGTCTTGTTTGCCTGTGGTCGAGATGGTGAGGGAGTCGTCGGACTGAGTGATCGCGAGCTCGCCTTTATTCATCATAAACCAAATGAGGATTCCAATGATGGACAGCATGCCCACTGCAAAGGTCCCAAAAAACATCAGTCCCAGGATCGGCTTTGGACGGCGGCGAGGGCGATGTCCGACCGTGGAACCACCCGTCTCTTGAGCAGGTACGACTAGCGGAATGCCGCCATGTGCCCCCGCCGTCTCAGACTGTGCTGAGTCTTCCTCGGCAGGTGTGCCAAACATGCCCGCGGGCATCCCGTTGGACGCGGTTACTTCTGTCGTTGGTGGTGTATCTGAAACAGTTGGCTGGGTGACTTCTGGTTCGGTGGGGAGTATGCCGGCAAGCGGGTCAGCACCGCCCAATGGATCTGCAGCAGGCAGCATTCCTGCAAGAGGATCGGCGGAGGGCAGCATACTGGCAAGCGGGTCGCCTCCCGTAGCATTCTCGGGTTCGTCCGCGATGATTCCAAATCGCGCATCCAGCTTGGCTTTCGTTTTTGGATTTGCGAGCGTCAGTCGCGATTGTTGGGCCAATTTGGCTGCCTGAGTCCACAGCTTCGGATCTGTGCCTTCTTTTTGCTGCTTCAGATTTCCAACGACTTCACGGATCTTGCCACTGATGATTGCGAGATCCTGCTCTCCATCCTCGATACCAAAAACCTGGTAAGCGTGAGGTTTTTTCACGCCCTTGGGAACAGGTAGTAAATCGTAAATGTTGGTGGCCGGCATCACTGGGACCGCTTGGAAAGGTTTGAGTAACGGGTGGGTGTCAGCTTCGCAAAATTTCGCTCAGTTTTCTATTCAATGTACTGCGATTCTGGTATTCGATTGTCTTGAGCGAGCTTATGCGATCTTGTCTGGTTGGGAACGACCAAGGTGGGATTTTCTTAGGTCTGCGGAAAGTGTTTTCTGAAAAATCCGTGATCCAGAAATTTCCCGAGTCGCCTAGTTTGATGATTGCAAACGAAGTAGCCCCCGGCAAACTAAATTGTCAATTCGTTCATGATTATGCTGCAGTTGAAGCGACACAATTGGAGCATCTCCACCAGTCAAGACAACTGGAACGTCTTTGCTGGCAATATCCGCATGGGTGCAGTATTTGGTGATCAGGAGATCAATGGCGGCAGTTGCTGCCGCGAGTACCCCGCTGAACATGGCATCTTGGGTATTTTTAGCAGGGTACCGCGGTTTTCGACTGACGACGTCGAGCAGTGGCAAGCTCGCTGTTCCCTTGGCTAACGAGGCGAATTGCATGCTTAACCCCGGCAAGATCGCGCCGCCTTGAAACGTGCCTTCAGCGGCCACGAAATCAACCGTGATTGCAGAGCCGGCGTCCACGATAATGAGAGGAGGTTCGAATTGTAGCGTGGCTGCGTAGGCGGAGATGAGACGGTCAATTCCAAGTCGATCTGGCTCGTCTACCTTGGGCTCCATCGGGACATCACGCCATGTAATCAAATGTACATCTGATGCAGGATGGATTGTGCTTAGATGATCCATCAGCGTCTCGGCAGCCTGAGGATGAACACTCGCAATGTGCCACGCGAGTTGCTGTTCATCGCTCCGCGATACCGCCCATCGGGCCGCGGATATCTGCCAATCACGTTCCAGCAGTGAAAGAGATTTTTCATGAAGATTTCCCGCAGTCGTCAGCGCCAACTTGATTGCGGTGTTTCCGATGTCAACAGCGATGTTTGTCGTTGTCTTCATCAGTCCTCTTCCCCACCCGCTCTCGGTTCTTGGGAAGGTTGATCATCCAGAGAAGGTTGGTCAAAGTCTTTGGCTTGCACCTTATC
>Ga0315331_10001279_pt1 | contig 18675 bp, 9 predicted proteins | sample M160m34915metaG_FD_203456 | JGI IMG/M metagenome (GOLD analysis project Ga0315331, IMG submission 203456) | Ammonia-oxidizing marine archaeal communities from Monterey Bay, California, United States - M1 60m 34915 | ecosystem: Environmental > Aquatic > Marine > Intertidal zone | place: USA...
TGAAACTGGGCAGGAGTGTGAATTGGGATGGAGAGCAGGAGCGGGTGGTCGGTGATGACGAGGCAAATGCCTTGTTGAGTCGCCCGTATCACAACGGTTGGGAATACCCAGGTACTGCGTGACCTTGCCGAACTGGCGCAATTGGCTCCATGGACACGCCGGCACGTTCCGTGGTTTCGCCATTATATCCTGTGTTCTGCCAAAACTCCTTGCCCTGAATTGCGAGCGGCAGCTATCGCAGCCTAGCTCGAGGAACTGCTCGGTAAGTTGCTTCAAGAAGTCGTAGGTTCAATGTTGCCAGCGGTGGCGGAGGCTGAGCCACCTTCCGCAGCGTCGGTGTTGTCTGAGTCGGTCATGATGGTACTGGCGTCCCGCTCTGCGAGCTCGTGATTTAGAATTTCCAATAGGGTCTGCATGAACACGACCACCATGGGGCCCACCAGGATTCCGATGGGGCCAAACACTTTCACACCGCCCAAAACACTCAGTAGTGCGAATAGTGGGTGCATGGTGGAGCGCCCATGGAGAACATACATCTTGATGACGTTGTCGATCGACGAGACAATTCCCGCGCCGTACAGAAACAGCGCCAATGCGACATACCAACGTTGCTCGACGGCACCAAGGTAAAGTACGCACGGAATCCAAACGGAGGCTGCACCAAGGAATGGAACCAGTGCCATGAGGCTAGTGATTAAGAATAGGAAGATCACGGAGTCGAAGCCGCAGGCCCAGAACGCCAATGCAGCGAGGATGCCTTGAGCCAAAGCGCTGCAGACACTTGCAAGCACAACGGCTCGGCTGGTGCGGTCAAACTCTAGCAGCAAGCGAGTCTCATAGTTGTCGTCGAGTGGGCTGAGACGCATCAACGTGCGCACCATGCTCGCTCCATCGAGAAGGAAGAAATAGATCGCGATCACTAGAATCAGCATTCCAATGATCGACTGAAGCAGAAAACCTCCTGTAGCGCTAGTCAGCGACACGAATCGAGGCTGCAGCACCTCGCGCCCCCGATTCAGTAAATCTTTAAAAGACTCAGTACTTGGGTTTGCAAGCAGCCGCACTTGACTTCGAAAGGTGCCGCCCAGAAGGATTCGCATCCATGAGCGTATGGCTGCTGATGCGATGACGCTTTGCCGATGAAACTTTTCTTCGGCACTCAGCTTCCCAACCAACTCGTCAGTATCGGACTGGGTTGAATCAGCGTTATGCGTCAGAACTGCATTCCTGAACTCAACCAGCCTTTCTTCTGCAATACGAGCAGCCTCATCAGCTGTCGCGGGTCCATCAACTTTCGACTGCAGGTATTTGACAAGGGTGAGCGCTTCGGTGATGTTCTCTATAACCATCTCCTGGGCAACTTTTGCTTCGCTGCTGATGATGGGGGTACCATCGATGTCGGCACGTTCGGGTTCGTCCAGGTTGTCCGAGAGGGAGTCAAGCCGGCGGAACTGTTCCGCGTAGGGAAGTGAGATTCCCACTTGTTCTCTACCACGATCCAGGGCTGCTGAAAGGTCATTGAAGTCAACATGGCTGACCATCGCCGTGAACTGGCTAGCTGCAACAGAAATTAAAAGAAAAATCGGAAACAGGACGACCGTCATGATTAGCAAGGTCGTAGCCATGGCGGCCAGTTGACGACGCTGTTTGCAGCGTTTCAGGATGTGAAGGTAAATCGGGCGGAAAAGAACAACTAAGAGTGCTGCCAGAAACAGTGGCACAAAAAAGCCTGCCATTACTTTGTAGAACAACGCGCCTACCGCCAGAATTCCGAGGATCAACATCACTACGGAAAGAATGCGAGAGAGTGACGGCAAGGGGGGCAGTGCTGGGGACGAAACAGCCATGTGAGCTGAGTCAATGGCCGACCCCTCGGCTTTCGGCTCGTTTGCGCGAGACGCCGTATCTTTTGCGCCTGCGTTTTGGACCTTTTTGTCGGCTGCAGGTCCGGACGCGTTGTGTTTTCGCTGTTTTTTTCTTTTGGACATCTGTTCTGGGCTCAGTAAAACTGATCAATAGATGACGGATGGAGGCGTTCGGCGTACAGTGTGGCACAGGTGAGGGGCGAAGTCAGCCCGTTTTTCGTCCTTCCTCAGGTCACGACGCAATGTTTCGGGCATCGGCGAACTCGTTGATTTACCACGCTCCCAGCAAAGAGCGATGAGTTGAGGAGAGTATTTTGACTTCAACCGAAGATCAAATTGAACAAAGTAAGCACAGCAATCGGCTGCTATTGAAGAGGTATAAGCCTCTGTTTCTTCGCGTTGCGAAATGGGTGATTGCTGTCTTGGTTGTGGGGGGATTGTGGATCGCTGGGCGTTCGGCAGTAACTCAATGGAAAGAGGAAAAATCCAAAGTCCAGCAACAGATCGAGTCGATTGACTCAGAATTGGAAGCGGCAACGCAAGTTGAACGTGAGGCCTTGCTTCTTCGTCGTGAGACGCTCGTGGCGTCGTTACCTAATTGGACATCAATCCGATGGCATTATGTGCTGGCAGCCGGCTTTTTATATGGATTGGGGTTACTGCCATCCGGGTTTTTGCTTCGGCGGGCGCTGGTGTCGTTGGGGCAACGACCACGCACCGGCACGGTACTTGCTGCACAACTGATGGGGCATATTGGAAAATACGTCCCTGGAAAGGCAATGGTGATTGTGATCCGAGCTGGGGTACTCGCACGTGATGGTGTAAAGCCGGTGCAGGCAACCATGAGTGTCTTTCTTGAAACGTTTTTGATGATGGCGGTTGGGGGAGCGGTTGCTGGAATCGTGGTGCTGTGGCTTCCGGTTCCGGCTTGGATTTCGTTCATGGCTGGCGGCATTGCGATTGTTGCCAGCTTGCCAACTTTTCCGCTGGTGCTCAAAGTTGTTGCGAAACGTCTCATCAAGGATTTTTCGGCAGTTGCTGATGGGGAAATCGGTTGGGGGTTGTTTTTTGCAGGATGGGCGTGGTCGTCCTTGTCATGGTTACTCATTGGAGCCTCGTTCACCGTGCTGGTTTCCGCGATTCCTGGTTTCTCAGCGATGGGGGAAAATGTCGCACCGAGTTTGGTGGAGTTGTACCTTGTTTGCACAGCTGCCATGAGTCTGGCCGTTGTGATTGGCTTCGCATCCCTTTTGCCCGGTGGGGCTGGGATTCGTGAGTTGGTGGTCACAACCGTCTTAGCAGTTTCCATCGGAACGACTCATGCAATTCTTGCGGCCATTGCGGCTCGCTTATTATTCGCAACGGTGGAAGGGGTCGTTGCGTTGTGTTCCTGGCTTTGGTTGCGAGCTTGTAGTCGCACTGCTGGGGAAGAACCGGCTGCGAACGCGCTGCAAAGCGGGGTTCGCTGAATGACGCAAGTCGGGTTTGATGATGCTTGCAGCATCAACGCAGATTAAGCGACATTTTGCTATACCTAAAGGGTCGATACCGTTTCCGACTTCTTGATTGCTGCCATTTTTGTGTTTTAAATCATCTAGGTGGGCGAGTGAAACTGAGTCGAGGCTCGCGTTGCTTTTCGTTGGACATCATTGGAAACTGTTTACCTGCCAGCATCAGCTTGGCTTTTGGGTAGGCTATTTCCGCTTTTCTATCGCAGCCGAAATTTCGCGTTTCATTCTGCGAGATCGGTGGTCGTAGCCTGCTTGCGGCGGTACATCAAGTGTGGATTGATGCTGTACTGGCTTCGCCGATGCAGGCATTTTGCGATTGGGTGCGTGGTTCGCCTGATGAGTGAAGGGTGGCTGATGGAGTTGGTGGCAAGTCGTGGCTGATTGCTACGGTATCGCCACTGCCGTAGAATGCCGTTAATGGTTGGGCACACTTGCTCATCCCCTCTTTCTGCCAACCTTTGATACGATCTTGATAGCAGCATTTAAATACTCGGTGGCGTTGGTCGTTCCGTTGGCGTTGACCGCGGCGATGGTTCTGTACGGCAATGGAGCGTCCCGGTTCGCTGAGGCGCAGGACGCTGGCAATGAGGAACAGGGCTCATCGACCAGTGAACAGGAAGCGACGGGACCCGCGGTAGATACAACTCCTGCAGAGGACGTAGGCACAACAAGTTCACCCAAGGCTGGGAATCCTGTGGACGGCTCAGCTAATGGTCTGCCGGCGCCCACTGTCACTGTCGCCAATGCTGGTGCCTCGCGGCATGTCGCCGGGCGTTGGTCTACGTTGAGCGTGAATGGATTGAACAGGACCAGTGAAGACGCTGAGGAAATGAGCGTTGTGACCGTAGGTGAAGCATCTGGGCTTCAATACGGTCGTCGTTTGTGGATTCCCGCTGGATCGAAACGTCAATCATGGTTGGCAGTCCAGATTCCCGAGGATGTGTCTTCTGCCCGCGGTTCATCCCCGTCAGGTCCTGAAATTTACACGGAACTGACCACTATGCAGCTCAAAGAGACAGAGCGTGGTGAGGAGTTCAAAGCGAATGCAGTCGGCATGCCCAAAGGAAAGCGGCGTCTGTTGCTTTCAAGTGAGGCGTATCGGACAGGGACGATGCTTGCACCACGTATCAATTCGCTCATTGCGGAGTACCAAGCGGGCGTGATCAGTAAGACGCTGTATGCAATTTCCGACAGCCAACGCAGCGGGGCTCAGGACCTCGGGATGGTTGACCTGAATCGCGGTTTCATCCCGCCCACGTCCAAGCCATTGGATCCTTTGGATCAACTGATCATTGCAGATGACGCTGTCTTGGCGGACACGGTTGGGGTGCGGAGGATCAGGTCGTGGTTGAATCATGGTGGTCGACTTTGGATCATGGTCGATCAGGTCAGTCCCGAATCTGTTCAAAAGCTGATTGGCGATGCGATGTGTTACGGCGTCGTTGATGAAATTGAGCTAAATGATTTTCAGATACGTGTTCGGGCACAGCATTCTTCATCTCAAGATGAATATACCGAGATGAGTTTCGATAACCCTATTCGGATGTCGAGGGTCGTTGTGGACACCGAGGATGTTGTTTGCGACATCGATGGATGGCCGGCAGCGTTTTGGAAGCAGGTGGGGCAGGGCGAGGTGTTGTTCACCACGCTGGGGGCTCGTGGCTGGTTGTTGGATGCAAAACTTTCTCCCCCGTTGAAGTCACTTGCCGGCCGGTTCTTTGTGTCAAAACTGGACCCACCCGAGCATGTAGCTGAAGTATCCCAAGTGCTTGACGGCGAGATTGGTTACAAAATTCCGAGTCGAAGTTCAGTCGCCTGGGTGTTGTCGCTGCAGATGTTGGTGGTAGTCATCGGCGGAGCAACGCTGATGTACCATAAGCAACTCCAAGGGTTAGCGGTGTTGGTTCCCGTTTCAGCCCTTACTGCCATGGTGATCCTGGTTGCTATGGGTAAGATGAACACTTCCAAGGTGCCATCGACCATTGCTACTGGTCAGATCGTGCGAACGACGCCCGACAGTGCCACCGCGGGAGTAAGTTCTGTCGCGGCTATTTACAGTCAAGAAGAGCGTGCCTTGCCGATTGCGGCTGGAGGTGACATTACCACACATCTGGTGAGTCAGGATGATGGTGCGCCCAAGCGGGTGGTTTGGGATGATGCCGGTGGATCGAAGTGGTATTTCGTTAATCAGCCACCGGGGGTGGTGCAGCACGTCGAGTCAGAAGCGGTGGTTGAGATCGACCAGCCGTGGAACGCGATTGGAAAGTTCACGCCGGATGGCTTCGAGGTCAGAACAGATGGCTTGGACCCGCGTGTCTGTGAAGACAGTTTTGTGGCAACGGTCGGGACGCCTGATTTGGCACTCGTGCTTGGCGACGAACCCGAGCAAATTTATCGTGGTAACGGTGTCCTCGTAGCCGGGCGGTTTATCGGTAGCAGCGTCTTGTCGGAAAGACAGCAGAAGCGGCAGGAGTTGCTGCGGGATTTGTCCGCCCCCGACGTAGATTTTTTCAGTCAGGAACCAACCCTTGTGACATGGACAAAACCACTTGAGATTGGCCTTGAGTTTGGTGAAGGTTATGAGCGGGTCGGTTGGTCTCTTGTTTCGTTGCCCCTACGCTTTGAAAAAACGCCTCCAGGCACAGCATTCAAGGTGCCATCGACCTTTGTTCGACAGGGGGAACTGTTAGGGAGCCTTGGTTCCCAATTCTACAATGCCAACACCGGGAAATGGCTTGATGGTCTCGTGAAGCCGGGTGAGGTGGGCGTTCGCTGTTCAGTTCCTCAATCCGTTGTGCCTTGCGATTTGAGCAACGCGCAGATTGATCTGACGATTAAGGCTCCGGGCAGGACCGTGGCAATCAAAGGGTTTGTTGATGGTGAATTCAAAACGTTGCATGAATTTTTGAGCCCCATTGGGCCGGTGCAGTATTCGATCACTGACCCCGCTGCACTGCTGCTTGATGAAAAGGGTGGGCTACGAATGAAAATCAGTGTTTCCGAATCGGATGAGCAAAAGGCGGCGGCAGCAATCGCACGTGAGTCAGCCAACTTGGAAGCCGAGCCGTTACGTAACACTTGGGGAATTGAGTCTTTGCAAGTCAGTTTCGAAGGAGTTGCAAAGTGAACGATACACACAGCGGTTGGATTGGAAACGGAGATGTCAGTGAGCGATAATAGTGCAGTCATTCAAATTGACCAATTAACAAAGCAGTACGGTGAGTTCACCGCATTGGATTCGTTATCGATGCAGGTAGAACAAGGTCAAATCATGGGGTTTATTGGGCCAAATGGCGCGGGCAAAACCACGACGATCAAAATCTTGGTCGGACTGCTCAAGCCGACGTCCGGTGGTGCACGCATTGCTGGCGCGGATTGCCTGTCGGAGTCCCGGAAAATTAAGAAGCTTGTGGGGTACATGCCGGATGATTTTGGCAAATACAACAATATGAGAGTGAGCGAATATCTTGATTTCTTCGGTGCGGTTTACGGAATCGCTCGCAAACCTCGCTTGAGACGCGTGGATGAGGTTCTTGAGATTGCTGGGGCGACTTACATGAAGGATCTGTTCGTGGATGCCCTGAGTCGTGGAATGCAGCAGCGGGTCGCATTGGCTCGAACCATGATGCATGACCCCGAGGTCCTGATTCTTGATGAGCCCGCGAATGGTTTGGACCCCCAGGCCCGGATCGATATGCGGACCTTGTTGCTGAAGTTGAGTGATATGGGAAAGACGTTAATCGTCACCAGCCACATCCTTCCGGAGCTGGCACGAGTTTGTGATGTCGTCGCAATGATCACCAAAGGGAAGTTGCGAGCATTTGGGACCGTTGACAGCATCATGAAAGATATTCAACAGCGAAGAACTTTTGAAATTCAACTGCTGCAACGCGAACGTGTGGCCGATGCCACGAAGTCAGTTCAGAATTGGCTTGATCAACAAGCAGATCAGGAGAAGGGCGGTCCAGGAACAGCGACCGGCGCCGAGGCTGAGCAAATGGTCAGGTTCAATACCAGCTTGGCTGATGATGCGATTGCCCCGTTGCTTGCTCAACTAGTGCAACAAGGACAGCCTGTGTCGCAATTCCGCGAAGTGGCTACCGATCTTGAAGATGCGTTTTTGCATGTTGCTAACGAAGAGCAAGTTTCGGATGGTCCAGCAGAACCCGCGCAGGTGGCTGCATCATGAACCCAGTCATACGTCGAGAATTCATTGGGATTTTGAGGTCGCCGCGTGCTTTCGGCATGTTGGCGTGTCTGACGCTGGTGTTTTCCATTGCGGTGTTGATGCGGTGGCCATCCGATGCTTCAGTTGATCTCAGTGGGCTGCAGTCATTGCAGGTGTTTCGTATTTTCGGTTACGGCATGATGACGGGAGTGATCTTCCTTGTACCGGCATTCCCGGCGACGTCGCTTGTAAATGAGAAGAATAGCGGCACATTAGCTCTGTTGCTTAATTCGCCGATGAATGGAGCGTCGATTTATCTGGGTAAGATTGCAGGGGTCTTGCTGTTCAGCTTATTGGTTTTGCTGTGCAGTTTGCCGGCGTCGGCAGCATGCTATGCGATGGGTGGTATCAGTGGTGACAAGTTCTTGTTCCTCTATCTGGTGCTGGGGCTGCTTGCGTTGCAATATACGACCCTCGGGATGTTGATCAGCAGTTACGTTCAATCGAGCGATGCCGCGGTGCGTCTCACTTATGCCGCTGTTTTCGGGCTTCTGTTCTTGAGTTTGTTGCCCGACGCTTTCTTTCGAGGCACGGCGGTCGGGGGTGCCTTTGCGGCCCAAACAGGTGATTGGATTCGAAACCTGTCACCGCTGCCAGCGGTCATGGAGATCATGGGGCAGGGGAGTGTTGGTTCGTTTGGGTTGAAGACCCTGCCCGGTTTTACGCGTTTTATTTTGCTTGCGGTTTTAAGCGCAGTCGGTTTAGCGTTTTGGACGATTTCCAGATTGAATCATCGGATTTTTGATCAGTCTCGGTCAAAAGGTGTGATTACGGATGATCGAAAGGCGATGTCACGCGTGTTTCGGCGACTCGTCTATATCGTCGACCCGCAGCGACGTAAGGGCGGGATTCCGTGGTACCTTAATCCGGTGATGGTGAAGGAGTATCGTTGCAGGCGGTTCGGTAGGGCTCAGTGGTTGCTGAGGTTGGTATCTGTCTGTGCGGTGACTTCCATGGTGTTGACTTACATGGCCGCGACGGGAATCACGTCTTGGGGCGTGGAAACGATTGGAGCATTATTGGTGTTGCTTCAAGTGGTGCTTGTGATCGTGCTCGCCCCAAGTTTGGGCTCGGGGTTGATCAGTGGTGAAAGAGATAGTGGCGGTTGGGAATTACTGCGGATGACACCGATCTCTTCGTTCCGCTTGGTGTTCGGAAAGCTGATGAGCGTGGTTTGGACCCTGCTTCTGGTGTTGATGGCGACTCTGCCCGGTTACGTGATGATGGTGTTGATTGCGCCTGAATTGACGTTGCAGGTCCAGCAGGTGTTGGTCTGCTTGTTGTGGACATCGATTTATGCACTTGCGATCAGTGCTGCGGTTGGCAGTTTGTTTCGGTCGACCGCCGTTTCAACTTCGATGACTTACGTGGTCGTGATCTCAGTTTTCCTGTTACCACTCTTAGTGTGGCTTGGTAGAGATGCACCGTTTGGTTTTCAGACGGTGCAGACAGCTTTAATGACCACGCCTGTCGGTGCCGCTTTGAGTGTGATTGATGCACCAGGATTTGAGTCGTTTGAACTGTTGCCGGAGTCTTGGTGGATTGCGGGCGTCCTTTCCTCGTTGATGTTTCTCGTTCTTGGCGTGCAGGTTTGGCGACTTTCGCGTGCGGTTTGAAAATGATTCGATTGATTTTTGCTAGTGCTGCTCTTGTTGTGGTCAGCGTGTTGTGCAGCGTGAATACTTTCGCAGAAGGCCCAGGGGATGATGTTCCGGGGCGTTTTGATGAATACGAGCTGTTGATGCTGGAGCGTCCTCGTTTATCGTTAATGAAAATGCAGGAGCTCGAGTTCCCGGAAGGTTTGGTGGAACTGTGGATGCGTGCTCTTAAACGCAATGAACCGGAGCTACAGCGCCTCATCATCGATACGATGGCGATGGCCTTTGAAGAGAATCTTCAAGGTCTGGAGGTTGCTGTCGAGGAATTGGTGAAACTCGCCTCAGCAGAAAAGCAGGATCTTGATGTGGTTCGAGCCTCGCTACAGACGTTAATCGTGCTGGATGTCCGTGATCAACAACAATTGTTCGCGCAGTTAGCCGCGGCAAAGGGTGCGGCCGTCTCGGAGATCGTTGAGCCTGCCCTCGCGAATTGGCGGTCGGATGTGATGCAGGACGCTTGGATCACGCGGGTTAAGGAACAGGCGGCGAGCCCAAGTCAAATGATGCTCGCCATGAACGGATTGGCCGCAATCGATGCAACAGGTGCTAACGATGCTTTGAAGTCGTTAGTTCAAAATACAAGCGCGCTGCGTAAATTGCGGCTGGCTGCTGCACAAGTGTTGGGGATCGTGGCACCTGAGGATCAATTAGTCTTGGCCAGCGAGTTGGAGAAGCGTTCGAGCGAACAGTTTCTGGATGCATTGCTCGGGTTGGCATTGATTGGCGGCGTTGATTCTGACGAAGCGGTTGCGATCCTACAGAAGTTTGTGGGCAATGAGAACAGCGCAGTTCAAGCTTTGGCACTCGGCCATCTTTATCGTATCGATTATAAACTCGTCGTGCCTCATGTCGGCACGTTGCTAGATAGCCGTGACGTGAATGTCCGTTTGTGGTGTGCCAAGGCCTTGGTAGATGGCCGTAAGTCGGAGGATGTTGCTGCGCTGGCTGGGTTGTTGAATGATGTTAACCCTGGCTTGCGAACGTTCGTTGCAAATTCCCTAACTGACTTTTCCAAGGATCAAGAACTGAAGCCTCTCGTGTTGAGGGAAGTAGAGAAGGTGCTTGCGGGAGATAACTGGAGAGGTTGTGAGCAGGCATGTGTTGTGTTTGGCAAGATTGATCATGAACCTGCGGCAGAAAGAATGGTTGAGCTGTTGGGACATCCCCGTGGTGATGTGAAGGTCGCCGCTGCGTGGGGGCTTACCCAGTTGCGTGTGGCTGATGTTTTGTCAGACATGCTGGATCATGCCGAGAGCGTTTATGAGGGACTCAAGTCAGGACAACTCAATGCACGGATGCCGGGGGTGACGTTTCATCTCGCGCATCTGTGTCTTGCTTTCGGCGATCAAGGGTATACGGCTGCTGAGCCTTTGCTATTGAAGCTGGTGCCAAAGAGTTACGACTATGGTCAATATCCGAGGCCTGCTGCGGTCTGGTCCTTGGGGGTGTTTCATGAAAACGATCCTCAGCCCAAATTGGTTTCGAGCTTCGTGGAACGCCTTCAGGATGACGAAGGAATGGTTCCCGAAATTGAATTGGTGCGAATCATGTGCGCTGTAAGCCTCGGTCGTATGAACGCAGAGGCGGCAAAAGACGCGCTCGCCGAATACGCGGTGAACACCAACATGCTGGCGAGCGCGACGCGGTGGGGAATCGAGGAAATCACCGGCGAAGCGGTTCCCCTGCCATCACATCAGCCGACGACCAATACCAAGAATCAGTGGTTTTTGACTCCGTTGACGCCCTGAAACGACGAAGCGGCCCCGCTTGCCCCTAATGGGGTGGCGGCCGACCTCATGACGGATGGAATCGGTCGAGTTCGGGGGGCGAATGTAGTCGAGTAGACTGAGAGGCCGGTTTTCAATCTGGATCGGCGAGTTGGTGTTGAAGGCAGGGCCGGTGCTGGTGTCCAGGTTCTGGTTGAAACCTTTATTTTAGTGGCTGGGCTGTCGTTTGGATTTGGGTGGAGCTTTGAAGAAACGCAAAGAGGTCTCGAACTTCTTGATCGCTCAGGTTTTCTAAAAGCCCCTCAGGCATCAGCGACGTCTCCTGCTGTTGTCGCCTTTCGATCGTCTTTGTATCGAGTGTCTTGATACTGTCAGCGGTTTGAATCGTGATCGTGTGTTCGTCCTCTCGGATCGGTACACCAGTAATGACGCGACCGTCATCGAGAAGAAAGATCACTTGCCGCATTCCACGTGGTACTATTCTGCTGGGGTCAACAATGTTATCGAGCAGATACTCACTGCTGTCTCGATTTGAGCCGGTTAAGTCTGGGCCAATCTCGCTTCCCTCGCCAAACATTTTGTGGCAGGTGGCACATGCTTTCTTGAATAGCCTGCGGCCATTGCTCAGACCTGAAATCGCAACATTTTTCGCATCAGTACTTGGTGTGGACGTGAGTACGGTTCGGTAACGATCAATACTGCGTTCTTTTTCCGCTGATGTTGCTCGGACGGAACCCCAGTGTTGAGCCAGTAACTCGTTGAGTTTAGGTTGGCCGAGGTTTGCAATGCGGCTAGCTGTTGCGGCTGGGATGTCGTTGGCTGTGACAGTACCGTTCGAAAGGGCATCTAGCAGGTGGGCTGCGTAGGTGGGACGTGAGGCTAAGGTTTCTATAATTGCGGGGCGATGATCATGCTTCGCATTTGCATACATCTTGATCAGCTGGCTGGGCACGTTCGGAGCTGGGTATTGGGCCAGACCACGAATTGCATCGCCACCGATGATGCGATCAGAGCGTAGTGAAAGTAGGGTCTTTTGGATTCCTTCTGCGCCTGAGTCCAGAATGACCTTGAGTGCCTGTCGACGGGCAGTAGGGTCGGCATCGCGGTCACGAGCGGTGGCAAGCAAAGATTCGACGGTTCTACCATCTCCTAAGACCACCAGTAACTCGTTTGCCAGGTCAGTCAGTCTTTTGCTGGGGGTTGTCTGAAATTTCTTGATCAGCGGTAACCAGGCTGGTAAAGCCTCTACCCTTCTTCTTCCGCGTAATGCCGCGGCGATTCCCTGCAGATAATTCTGTGCAGCTGAGGGACTGGAGTTACTTGCGGCTTGCAGTAACTGTGTGATGTGGTCGGGCGTTTCATCGATTTCGGAGGCCAGCAAACGAGCCACATGGCGGCGGATGATCGGGAAAGCGGTTGAATTAGCTAAGGCGAGGGCTTTTGACGGGTTGAGGCGTACCGCGGGCTCAATCCCATACCAGATCATCAGAGGCTGAGCCTGATCGCTCGCGTCTTGGGCATATTGAACTAGCGCTGTTGCGAGGCCCCAGCGGTGCGAGGGGGGTAGTTTTTGCATCGCGGAAGCAAGATACAGACGAACGAGTGGCGACGGCTCGTCATTTGCCATGGACTCCAATGCCGCGGCAACGGTAGCTGAATCTGCCGAGGACTGACCCAGTAATTGCACGGACCACAGGCGGACATGTTCGTCGGGATGTTGGAGCTGCCGTATCAACCACTTGTCTGATATGGCATTGATGCTGGTCAAGCACCACATCGCCCGCAGCTTACGTGTGGTTTCAGGGTGGGAATCGAATATAGACCGCAGACGAGTCGCCGCTGGTTCCAGGTTAGCACCCTCGCTTGCAAGCTCTTGTAAACGCCGTCGCGCGTGACGCACGTACCAGTCATTCGCATTCAACTGATATTCGACCAGTTTAATGGGGGTGGCTTCGTGCAATAGCGGTTTTGGTGACGTCACGGTTTCTGATCCACTGTCACCTGTATAAATGATTTTATAAATTCGGCCACTTGAGCGGTGGACTCCGTCACGGTCGTGGCACTCGCCTAGGTCTGACCAGTCCGTGAGGTAGACATCTCCGCTTGGACCATATTTCATTTCAACACCACGAAACCACGGATCGTTTGCGATGAGGAAATCGTTTTCATGCGTGCCGCGGTAACCGTTTCCAGCTCGGATCAGTTTGTCGCGATTTACGCGTCTTCCATGCGTATTGCACATGAAAATTGAGTTTCTGTATTTCTGGGGCCATTTCCCCCCCAAGTAGATCATGGCGCCTGCATGGGAGTGACCGCCGCCGTGTGAATCATGACGGCCGTCATATTTTTTTCGGTTTTCATTGTTGGTGACGCCAGGGTTGCCGAGCGTGTCCCAATGGAAATGATCAGCCGTGGGAGGGATCAATTCGTATAGGTTGGGATTGAAATCATCACCAAACATCCGCTGGTAATGTGCGCCAGGGATGACATGCCAGAGATGGTTGATCACATTATTTGTAAAGAACCATTGTCCGTGGTCGTTGTAATCCAATCCCCATGGATTGGTGGTGCCATGCGTCACCACTTCAAACTTCTTATGGGTAGGATGGTAACGCCAAATCGAGCAGTTGAGTTGGGTACGCTTTCCGAGCGGCGTATTGGGAGTTCCTACCAGGGAACTATCAGTGATTCCGTGGCGGCCATACAGCCAGCCATCGGGACCCCAGCGGAGTCCATTTACCATGTTGTGGCGTGCACGGGTGCTGAAACCCTCGAGTACAACGACAGGTTCACCATCGGGAATGTCGTTTTGGTCGCGGTCAGGGATGAATAAAAGATGAGGCGCTGAGGTTACCCAGACACCGCCAAAGCCTAATGTGATTCCAGTCAGTCTCTGACCCTTATCCCAGAACACTTGACGTTGATCAAATTCTCCATCGCCGTCTGAGTCCTCGAAAATCAATATCCGATCATGAAGATTCAGGTCATAGTTGCCTTCATAGGTGTAACACTCCACTACCCATAGCCGTCCGCGATCATCAAGGTCGATCGCGATCGGTTGGTGTACCGCTGGCTCTCCTGCAAACAGTGATACCGAAAACCCTTTTGGGACACCTATCCTTGCGGCCGAGTCTGCCGGTGCTGGCGGATGCTGCCCCGACGCTTGTGTGTTTACGACGTTGCTGTTCTCTTTCGTTTGTGAAGTTGCCGTCAACGGATGCAGCAACGCGAAAATCATGAAAAGGTAGTAGAGGCGACGCATGGGGTGGGATGGAGTCTCTGGTGGGGCGGTTAGGTTGTTTGGGCGGTGAACGTCTCGCGATGAGATGGGCGTTGCCGGTCGATTACACTTTGAACCACCCGTGGCTTGGGCTCGTGTCTCAACGGTGCGATGCTCTTGTCTTGCTCTAGGAGGCTTGCATCAATCATCTCAGTTGTCTCAGGATTGATCGTGGTTCGCTCAGCGACGGATAAAGCGGATCAGAGTCTGTAACGTGAGGGGTTCTGAAATGAAATATGAGAGTCCGTCGAGCACCGTTCCAAGTTTAATCGAATCAGGATGGTCGTTGTGCGATGAATAACATCAAGAGAGTGTAGGGTTGAAACGACCTCAGGGAAGGTGCTGCAGTGAGACGGGGCGCGAGAGCAACAGGGCTTGCGTGCCGAAGTGTCCGGTCCAGTGAGTTTGGCGGAGGGTGTTCACGTGCTCCTCGCTATCCGAAGGTTCAGTTGACACCACACAGCGGACCGCGTTTCATGCGGTGAGCCCTCTGCAGGCGAACTATGGGGCAGTAATTCCGGCGATGTGTCGCGGGTTTTACCCGGAACAGAGTAAAATAAACGGTTTTTGAGTGGTGAACCAACTTCCTGCTTCCTTGACTGTGAGACTGGCAAGTCGATGTTTGGGGGGGCACCGATGGGTTTCACGGGCTAGTCGGACCATATTACCTCTTCGGGGCGACCTGCCGATAACAGACGCGAGATGGGTGACATTCAACTGATAATTGTTGTCTATGCTCACTTAGTGGGTAGTCTTGCACCACCTCTCCAGTGAGGGTACGAGCGGTTGTTCCCCAAATGTGACCCACATTTTCAAACATATCGAGCTTGATGAAGTCCGTTTGATTAAGTTGGTGAGTTACAGCATGGGAAAGAAGTGATTGTCAGGCATGAATGCCTACGCCGGTGGCCAGTTGCATCATAAGGTGACCCATGTTGCTGTATAGAGAATCGTGTCGATTCACGTGCTTGTTCCTGTGGTGCTGTTGCGTATTTAACCATGCGTTGCAGGCCGAAGGCTTACCCAGCCAAGGGGACCCGGGGCTTGACCATCCACTTGCGGCGACGATTCAGTTTGCCGAAGAACGCCAAAACTACATCAAGGAAAACATACGGACCTACAGTTGCCAGCTGGTAAAGCGTGAACGTATTGGTGGACGGTTGCAGGCGTATCAGTTCGCTGATGTGAAGGTGCGGTGCGCCGAGCACAAGGCCGGCCACACAGCGGTGCCTATGTCAGTGCTGATGCGGTTTCTTGGCCCAGCCAAGCTAAAGGGACGGATTGTCTTGTTCACCGAAGGCGATAGCGACGGACGGGCGTGGGTTCGTATGGGTGGCTCTGGACTCTTTAAAGATGTGGAATTGAAGGTCGAGCCGAATGGAGAAACTGCGAGGCGAGAGAGTCGTTACCCCATTACTGAGATTGGATTCGACCGGATCATGCAGCGATTGATTGATCTTGCGAGAAAGGACGTGAACGCTGATCCCGAGGCGCGAAATACGGTGGTCAAATATTTTCAAAATGCAAAACTGAAAGACCGTTCTTGTACTCATATCCAAGTGGAACATCCTGAGAGGTCAGAAGAGTTCACCTTCTATCGAGCCAGCCTTTATGTCGATGATGAGCTGAACGTTCCGGTGCGGTTGGTTGTTTTTGATTGGCCGTCCACGGATGGTGGAAATCCACGTCTGATAGAGGAATACAATTACATGAATTTGGAACTCAATGTAGCCTTGCGGCACGACTTGTTCAGTAAAGAACTGTATTTCAACGAGAAGTAATTCACTCGTGCAAATCATCCTAACCGCCGTTCAGGGCTTGTCGGATTTGAGTACGAAGATCGGAGGTCGCTTTCGAGTTGCTTGGGTCTGCCAAAGTCCAGATTGCGATTTTGTATTCCCGCGAGCGTAGGTTGATCTGCAACGCCGCCTGCGCTGGCGGCAACGATCCGTTGTGAGACAGCACAATAGCATCACCCTGCTGGGTGCGTGTCCAGCCATATCCGTACCGTTGCGTATGGTAGGGCTGAGAGATGTATTGGGACCAGGTTGCACGATCCAAGATCACGTTGTTGTTGAAGATGCCGCGCTTGCCCACCATTCTCGCAAATCTTTGCAGATCGTGGGCGGTGGTATGAATGCTGCCACCCACTAACGGAAACTGCAGTTGGTCTCGTAAAAGATGAGGTGCTTGAGTTCTTGAACTGCCCCCAGTTGCAACGACCTTGCCCGTCCGCCGATGGGGAAAAAAGGTTGTTGATGACATGCCCAGCGGCTTACACAGATAGGCGTTTAGGACTTCATCGATTGGCTGCTGTGTTGCATTCTCTGCGATCGCTCCGATCAGGCAATAACCTGCACCGCTGTAGGCGTATCGGGTTCCTGGGTGTGACTGAAGAGGTTGCCGAGTAATCAGGTTGACTGATTGAGACAATGTAAGGCGAAAGTCGCGGATCGCACGCAATTGTTCAGCGGTTGGATGCTCCTTCTGCGAGTAGATCCCTGCTCGGTGCGCTAGTAGTTGTTTCAGAGTGGGCGGTTGGGTCAGCGTTGCGTCCTGTAGGTGGGGCTTTGTGAAGGCAGGTAACCAGCGGTCAATCGGCGTGTCGAGGTTTAATTGTTGGGTTTGGACGAGTCTGAATACCACGCAGGAGATCAGCGGTTTGGAACATGAAGCGATACAGAACATGGTGTCCTGAGTGACCGGTTTGCGGCGATCGGGTGCAGTAAAGCCCAAGTTGATGCTTTTTGCCTCCGCTTGGTTGCAGGAACCTTCCAGAATTTGAGCACCTACCACCGTTTGTGCTTTGATGGCGTCACTAAACAAGGTGTTTAAACTCTGCGAGTGAGCCCGTTCGGAGAAAGTTAAAGAGCAGAAGACGCACAGCAGAGCAGGCAACCAATTGAGCCAGACTGGGGTCTTGATGGACAACGGGAGTCGTTCAGATCGGTAGTTGCTGCATTTGGATGCAATCCGGAGAAGTGACTTGGGCATGAGATTTCAACGTGGTTGCCGATTGGTTCGAGACAAGTAATGATTCTAAACTATCCCGTGTTTCACTTCTCGCATCTGGATGATGAGTCGATTGGTTAACAGTAAGGCCAAGCGAAGAGCAACGGTGCCGTCCGGCGATATGATTCGGATCCGAGGCGCTCGCGCTCACAATTTACAAGGTGTTAGTCTGGACATCCCCAGGGATGCCCTGATAGTAGTCACTGGGGTGTCAGGAAGTGGGAAGAGTTCGCTTGCCTTTGACACCTTGTATGCTGAGGGGCAGCGCCAATACGTTGACAGTCTTTCTGCCTACGCTCGGCAGTTCTTGGATCAGATCCCGAGACCCGACGTGGATTCCATTGATGGTTTAGCACCCACGCTGGCGATCGACCAGAAATCCGGCGTGAGTGGAGCTCGTAGCACGGTCGCCACTATCTCGGAGATTTATGACTATCTGAGACTGATGTATGCCCGGGTGGGGACACCCCATTGTGGTGAGTGCGGCTCTGAGATCGCGCAACAGTCAGCTGATGTCATTCGAGATTCGTTAAGTGCATTGCCAGAAAAGACCAAGGTGGTGTTGTTGGCACCCATGATCCGTGGCAGGCGTGGCGTGCATCGCGAGGTCTTTGAAGAGATCCGTAAGTCAGGGCTCATCAGAGCGAGAGTAGATGGGGAAACTCATCTGCTGGATGACGTTCCGCCGCTTGCTCCGAAGAAAATTCACACGATTGAGGCGGTTGTTGATCGCCTTGTGGTCCGTGATGGTGTGGAGTTTCGGTTGGCTGAGTCACTTGAACTCGCATTGAAGCTTGGCAAAGGTTTGACAACGGTGCTCACGCAGGGCAAAGCGGGCGGGGAGGCGGAGAACTGGACCGAGCGGATCTATAGCACCTCCATGGCCTGTGTTGAATGCAATGCGAGTTTTGAAGAAATCGAACCAAGGACGTTCAGTTTCAACAGCCCGTACGGGGCGTGCGATGATTGTGATGGACTCGGACGGGTCGGTGAAGACGATGAGCTATGTTCGACCTGTCAGGGCGCAAGGTTGCGTCAAGAAGCGCTCGCTGTGACGATTGCAGGAGTTCCAATCCACAAGCTCACAGCGATGGCGCTGGATGAGTCGATTTTGTGGTTTGAGAATGTTGAGAGGAACCTGACTGACCTGCAAAAGGCGGTTGCATCCCCAATCACTCGTGAGGTAATTCGGAGACTGAAATTCCTGATTCGAGTCGGTGTCCCGTACCTCACGCTTGATCGGCATGCGGATACACTTAGTGGCGGTGAACTGCAAAGAGTTCGTTTGGCGACCAGCATTGGCAGCGGGTTGGTTGGCGTGTGTTATGTGCTAGATGAACCATCCATTGGTTTGCATCCCGCTGATCATGATCGGCTACTCGATTGCCTTCGTG
>Ga0315331_10001280_pt1 | contig 18665 bp, 15 predicted proteins | sample M160m34915metaG_FD_203456 | JGI IMG/M metagenome (GOLD analysis project Ga0315331, IMG submission 203456) | Ammonia-oxidizing marine archaeal communities from Monterey Bay, California, United States - M1 60m 34915 | ecosystem: Environmental > Aquatic > Marine > Intertidal zone | place: USA...
CGACTCCGACGAGACGGGCCCTCAACACGCCGCTGACCGAGCTGCTCGACATCGAGCTCCCGGTCATTCAGACCGCGATGGGCTGGGTCGCGACCGCGGAGCTTACGGCGGCGACCTGTAACGCCGGGGCCATGGGATTCTTCGCGACGGCGAGCCTGGTCGCCTCGGAGGTAGCAGGTGAGCTGGATCGCATCCGCGGCCTCACCGACCGGCCCTTCGGGGTCAACGTCTTGATGGACGCCCCCGGCGCGGACGAGATCATCGACGCGCTGATCGAGCGCGAGGTACGCGTCGCCAGCTACAACCGCGCGCCGAACGCGGCCATGATCCAACGGCTAAAGGACGCGGGCGTCCTGTGCATCCCGACCATTGGTGCGCCAAAGCACGCGACAAAGGCGATCGACCTGGGCGCGGACGCGCTCGTGGTCCAGGGCGGCGAGGGCGGCGGACACACGGGTCCCGTCCCGACGTCGCTGCTGATCCCGCAGGTAGTGGAGGCCGTCAACGGCCAGGTCCCGGTGATCGCCGCAGGCGGCTTTCGGGACGGCGCCGGGCTGGTGGCCGCGCTCGCCTGGGGCGCCTCCGGCGTCGCGATGGGGACGCGCTTCTTGATGACCAAGGAGAGCCCCGTGCTGCCCGCGACCGAGGAGCGTTACCTCGCCGCGACGGTCAACGACATCGACGTGACCCGCGAGATCGATGGTCTCCCGCAGCGGGTGATCGACAACGAGCTGGTGCGTGCCTTGAGCTCGGGAGGGCGGATCTCGAAGCTGCTCCACGCGGCCGAGAGCGCCCTCGAGTACCGCAAGTCGAGCGGCGCGAGTATCGTCGAGATCCTCCGTTCGGGGCTGGCGATGAAGGCGAGCCAGGAGTTGACCTGGTCGCAGATGTTGATGGCGGCCAACGCGCCGATGCTCGCGAAGCGCGCGATGGTCGATGGCGATCCGAAGCGTGGGTATCTCCCGAGCGGTCAGGTTGCCGGGCTGATCGACGACTGGCCCCCGGTTGCGGAGCTGGTCGACCGGATTCGAGCGGAAGCGGTCTCACGCCTCGACGCGCTGGCGGCGGTGCGGCCCCAGTAGCCCCAGGGAGAAACGATGTCCTTTCAGGTCACGATCGAAGACGGAGTCGCCGAGCTCATCTGGGAGTTCCCCCCGGTGAATGCGTTCACGGCGGCGCAGTGGCAGGAGCTCGCGACGGTGGTGCGGGAGCTGTCCGTTGAACCCTCCGCAAACTGTGTCGTGCTCGGGGCGAAGGGCCGCGGGTTTCAGTGTGGGGTGGACGTCAAGGAGCTCCAGGCGGACGCGGACATCATCTACGCGGCCAACCGCGGATGCCGCGAGGCGTTCGGCGCGATCTACGACTGCCCGATCCCGACGATCGCCGCGTGCCACGGGTTCGTCCTCGGCGGCGGCATCGCGATCGCGGGGTCCTGTGATGTGGTGATCGCGTCCGAGGATGCCCTGTTCGGGTTGCCGGAGATCGACCGGGGCGCCATGGGCGCCGCCACCCACTTGCGGCGTCTGTTCCCCGAGCAGGCGACCCGGCGCATGTTCTTTACGGGAGAGCCGATCTCGGCCGCCGAAGCCTATCGCCTCGGTGCGCTCGAGGCGGTCGTCCCGCCCGAGGCACTGCTCGATGAAGCCCGCGCGCTCGCGCGCAAGATCGCTTCGAAGAGCCCGCTGGCGCTCCGGCTCGCCAAGGAGGCGCTCAACGGCATCGAAGTCATGGAGCCGAAGCGCAGCTACCGCTACGAGCAGGGGTTCACCCTGGAGCTCTACGGTTCGCCCGATTCACAAGAGGCGCGCGACGCCTTCGTCCAGAAGCGCGACTCGAAGTTCGAAGACTGAGCGCTCGCGAGCGCCACACCAGGAGAGGTATACCCATGCCCGAGGCCTATATCGTCGACGCCGTCCGCAGCCCTGTCGGCCGCAGAGGCGGAAGTCTCAGTCAGGTTCACTCCGCCGACCTTGGCGCCCACTCGATCAAGGCCCTGATGGACCGCTCCGGGGTCGACCCGGGCGCGGTCGAGGACGTGATCTTCGGTTGCTGTGACCAGCTGGGCTCGCAGGCGGGCGACATCGCGCGCACGTGCTGGCTCACCGCCGGGCTCCCGGAGCACGTGCCCGGCGTGACCGTCGACCGACAGTGTGGGTCCGGCCAGCAGGCCGTGCACTTCGCCGCGCAGGCGGTGATGGCGGGCGTGAACGACCTGGTTGTCGCCGGTGGCGTGCAGAACATGACGCAGATCCCGATCTCGTCCGCGATGACCTGCGCCGAGGACCTCGGGTTTACGAACCCCTTCCATCAGTCTCCGGGCTGGCTGGCGCGCTACGGCGACCAGGATGTGTCGCAGTTTCGCTCTGCCGAGATGATCGCGAAGAAATGGGACTGCTCGCGCGAGGACCTCGAGGCGTTCGCGCTCGAGAGCCATCGGCGCGCGATCGAAGCGATCGACGCCGGGCACTTCCGCGACGAGATCGCGCCGCTCGAGGGGCTGGAGGTCGACGAAGGGCCGCGGCGGGACACGAACCCAGAGAAGATGCAGAAGCTCAAGCCTTTGCCGGACTGCGAGCGAATCACGGCGGCCGTGTCGAGTCAGATCTCGGATGCCTCCGCAGCCATTCTGATCGCGAGCGAGCAGGCGGTGAAGGACCACGGGCTGTCGCCCCGGGCGCGGATCCACCACATGAGCGTGCGCGCCGATGATCCGATCTGGATGCTGACGGCGCCGATCCCGGCGACACGACACGCGATGGAGAAGGCCGGGATGGACCTCGGGCGGGACATCGACGCGGTGGAGATCAATGAGGCGTTCGCCTCGGTGGTCGTCGCGTGGCAAAAGGAGATGGACATCGACCCTGCGAAGGTCAACCCGAACGGCGGCGCGATCGCGCTGGGACACCCGATCGGTGCGACGGGCGCGCGCTTGATGACGACACTGCTCGGCCACCTGGAACGAACCGGGGGGCGGTACGGGCTGCAGACTATGTGTGAAGGGGGCGGTCAGGCCAACGTGACCATCCTCGAGCGACTCTAGAGGTGAACTGAAGATGGGAATTTGTGACGGTCGAGTCGTAATCGTAACGGGCGCGGGCCGCGGCCTGGGGCGGGCGCACGCGCTGGCTTTCGGGGCGGAGGGCGCGAAGGTCGTCGTGAACGACATCGGTGTGGAGCTCGATGGCTCTGGCGGTGGGACGGGTCCCGGCGGCGAGGTGGTCGAGGAGATCCGCGCCGCGGGCGGTGAGGCCATCGCGAACGGTGCGGACATCGCCGACTGGGGGCAGGCGCAGGGGCTGGTCGAAGCCGCGGTCTCTGCGTTCGGTCGGCTCGACGTGGTCATGAACAACGCCGGCGTCGTGCGCGACCGGATGTTCGCCAACGCGAGCGAGGAGGAGTTCGACTTCGTCACGCGGGTGCACCTGAAGGGGCACTTCGCGGTCTCGCGCCACGCGGCCTCCTACTGGCGAGACCAATCGAAGGCCGGAGAGAAGGTGGACGCCCGGATCATCAACACGAGCTCCGGGGCGGGCCTGCAAGGGAGCGTGGGACAATCCGTTTACAGCTCCGCGAAGGGCGCGATCGCGACGTTGACGCTCGTGCAGGCCGCTGAACTCGGGCGCTACGGAGTGACGTCCAACGCAATCGCCCCGAACGCGCGCACCCGGATGACCGAGGAGGTCTTCGCGGATGACATGGCCGAGGTCGGGGAAGGTGCCTTTGACGAGGTCGCGCCGGAGAACGTGTCTCCGCTCTGCGTGTGGTTGGGGAGCCCGGAGTCGCGTGACGTGAGCGGGCGTATCTTCGAGGTGAAGGGCGGCCGGATCGCGGTCTCCGATGGCTGGCGTGATGACGCAGAGGTCGACAAGGGCGCGCGTTGGGCGCCGGACGAGGTGGGCGCAGCGGTCCACGAGATCTTGTCGAAGGCTCCTGCGCCGCAGAAGTGTTACGGCACCTGATCGAACACCGCGCGGGGGAGACGGCCTCGCGGACGAATTGCGCCTGGACCGAGAAGGATCGATACGGGGCCCATCCGAGCCTCGGTGAGAGGGAGTGGCAGCGTGGACTTCGCATTTACGGAAGAGCAGGAGGACCTGCGCGAGACCGCGCGTGCTTACCTCGCGGAGAACGCGAGCAGCGAGCGCGTGCGGGCCGCCATGGAGGGGGACTCGGGCTGGGACGATGTGCTGTGGACCCAGCTTGGCGAGGAGTTGGGGTGGACTGCGGTCCACATCCCCGAGGAGTACGGCGGTCTGGGGCTCGGGTATGTCGAGTTTGTCGCGTTGTTGGAGTTGATGGGAGAGCGGGTTGTTTGCTCACCGTACTTCGCGACGCTCGCGTTGGGCGCGAACGCGATCCTCTGTGCGGGGACACCGGAGCAGAAGGAGCGCCTGCTCGGCCCGATCGCCGAGGGCGCGTGTACAGCCACTCTGGCGTTCACCGAGCCGAACGGCCGCTGGGATCTGAGTGGGATCGAGACGGTCTGTGAGGCAGCGGGCGACGGTTATGTGCTGCGCGGCACGAAGCGGTATGTCGTCGACGGGGACCGGGCAGACCTGCTCATCGTGGCGGCGCGCGAGCCCGGCACTGAGGGCGAGGCCGGTATCCACTTGTTTGCGGTCCCCGCGGATACGCCGGGGGTGAGCCGGAAGGCTCTCCCTACAGTCGACCAGACGCGGCGTCAGGCCGAGGTCGCCTTCGACGGGGTGACCGTGCCCGCGGAGGCTCGTCTCGGAGGGGAGGGCGAGGGCGGCCCGGCGCTGATTCGGACGCTGGATCTCGCTGCGGTCGCGTTGGCTGCTGAGCAGGTCGGGGGGGCCCAGCGCTGCCTGGACATGGCGGTCGAGTACGCCAGCGAGCGCGTACAGTTCGGCAGGGTCATCGGTTCGTTTCAGTCGATCAAGCACAAGTGCGCAGACATGATGGTGGAGGTCGAGGCGGCGCGCTCTGCCGTGTACTACGCGGCTTGTGTCGCGGCAGAGCAGGACGAGGAGCTATCCCAGGTCGCGCCGCTGGCGAAGGCCTATTGCTCGGACGCCTACTTCCGCTGTGCTGCGGACAACATCCAGATTCACGGCGGGGTCGGCTTCACCTGGGAGTACGACTGCCATATGTACTTCAAGCGTGCGAAGGCTAGCGAGACGTTCCTCGGGGACCCCGCCTACCACCGCGAGCTCGTCGCTCAGCGTATCGGGCTCTAGGCGCGCGGGAGCTTCTTAGCGCGGCGTATCGCCAGCGACCGTGATTCGGTGGAGGGTTCGCGACGCCTCTCCATGGTCGTGGATGGCGTAGTGCTGCACGGAGCGGTTGTCCCAGAGCAGGAGATCGCCCTCGCGCCAGGCGTGCCGCATCGTGAGGTCGTGGGTGGTCGCTTGCTGGTAGAGGAACCGCAAGAGCGGATGGCTCTCGGCTTGTGTCATGTCTTCGAACGCGACCGTGAAGCCTACGTTGACGAACAGCGCCTTTCGACCGGTCTCAGGGTGGGTGCGCACGACGGGGTGGAGCTCGCCTTGCTGTTGCCACGCTTCGCCCTTTCCCGCAGCAGCTCCGAGCCCACGGCCGGAATGGACGGCGCGTCGCCCGGCGAGCATCGCCTTGAGGCCCGGTGAGAGTCGCTCATAGGCGAGGTGCTGGTTCGCGAAGAGCGTGTCGCCGCCCGCCTCGGGGATGTCGCGCGCGTAGAGCATGCTGATGGACGGGGGCTTCGCCTCGAACGTCACGTCCGAGTGCCAGAACTCGGTGAGGGTCCGCCCCTTGCCCAGGTTCTCGATCGCGACGATCGGCGGGTAGCCCTCGACGTGCGGGATGATCGGGTGAACGAGGAGCTCGCCCCAGCGCTCGCCAAAATGCACCTGTTGCGCCGGCGTGAGGCGCTGGCCGGGGAACACGAGCACGTGGTGATCCAGGAAGAGGCGCTGGATGTCGCCAAACGCGTCGTCCTCGAGCGCGGTCACGTCAACGCCCTCGACGCGGGCTCCGAGGGTGCCAGCGATGCGGGTCCAAGAGAGTGTCACGGGCGTTCCTCCATGCCGGCAAAGTCGAGAGTCTAGGGCAGGGGAGGTGGCCGCGACCGCCTCGCGGAGCCGAGAGCGGGAGTCGCGCGGCTAGGGGTGCTGAGAGCTGACCGACACGACCTCACCCGTCATATAGGAAGAGAGGTCGCTCGCGAGGAAGACCATCACGTTGGCGACCTCCCAGGGCTCCGCGGCGCGCCCGAACGCTTCGCGGGTCTGGAGCTCGTCGATCAACTCTTGATTGCTGGCCTTTACCAGGAACGGGTGGAGAGCGATGCTCGGAGCGACGCAGTTGACACGCACGCTGTGCTCGGCGGCCTCCGCGGAGGCGCACCGGGTGAGCGCCATGACGCCGGCCTTCGCGGCGGCGTAGTGGGCCTGGCCCTTCTGTGCGCGCCATCCCAGCACCGAGGCGTTGTTGACGATCGCCCCCCCACCGCGTGGGTTCATGTGGCGTAGCCCTGCTCGGGTCATTCGGAACGTACCGTTGAGTGTGACGTCGAGGACGAGATTCCATTGATCGTCCGTCATGTCGACGATGTCGACCTCGCCACCGAGGCCGGCGTTGTTCATCAGGACGTCGACCCGACCGAGTTGCTGCTCCGCTGCCTCCCACAGCCCGTCGACGTCATCTTGGCTCGTCACGTTGCAGAGGTGGTGCGGGGTCGGCTGGCCCGTGACCTTCTCGATCGCGGCCGCGGCCTCGGCGAGTCGGCGCTCGTGAATGTCGCTGATCATGACGCGCGCGCCCTCTTCGGCGCAGCGCTTGGCGACTGCGAAGCCGATACCGGTTCCGGCAGCGGCACTGACGAGGACGTTCTTGCCCGCGAGCAAATCGCGGGCCGGGGGGTAGGGCGGGGGCGCGGGACTCACCACGACTCCTTGTTAGGGGCGCGGCTCACGGGGGAGCCCGAGGGCGCGCTCGCTGATGATGTTTCGTTGGATCTGGTTCGAGCCGGCATAGATCGTGTCGGAACGAACGAACAGGTACATGCGCTGGAGCTGGGTCAGCTCGTACGGGAAATCCTCGGCGATCTCGCCCTCAGGTCCCATTACGTCCATGAAGAGCTTTCCGAGCTCGCGGTGCCACGTCGCCCAGTAGATCTTGGTGATCGTCGCCTCTCGAGAAAGGTCGGGGTTCGTGCTCGAGAGCGTCCGCAGCGCGTTGTACCGCATGATCTGCAGACCCATCCAGGCATCCGCGAGGCGCTGACGCATCACCGGATCCTGCGCTTTGCCGTTTCGCTTCGCGATGGTGATGATCTCGGCCAACTCGTTCGTGAACTGCATCTGCTGACCGAGGGTCGACACACCTCGCTCGAAGCCAAGCGTTCCCATGGCAACGCCCCAGCCTTCCCCGGGTGCGCCGACGATGTTTTCGCTCGCGGTACGGGCCCCGTTGAAGAAGACCTCGCAAAATTCGGAGGTCCCGGTCATCTGCTCGATCGGACGAGGCTCGATCCCCTCCTGTTTCATCGGGACCAGCAGGTAGGAGAGGCCCTTGTGTCGCTCAGAGTCCGGGTCGGTCCGGCACACGACGAAGCACCAGTCGGCCCAGGCACCCCAGGACGTCCAGACCTTCTGCCCGTCGATGATCCACTCATCGCCCTCGAGCCGTGCGCGCGTTTGGCAGTTGGCGAGGTCTGAGCCTGCATTGGGTTCGGAATAGCCCTGGCACCAGATCTCCGTGCCGTCGACGATTCCGGGGAGGAACCGCGCCTTCTGCTCGTCGCTCCCGAAGGCGATTACGGTCGGTCCGAGGAGCGTCTCGCCGACGTGATTCGCGCGACCGGGACCGCCCGCGCGCGCATACTCCTCGAAGAAGATCACCTGCTGGTTTACCGGCAGGTCGCGGCCACCGAACTCTTTGGGCCAGCCCACGCAGGTCCAGCCGGCGCCGGCCAGCTTGCGCTCCCAGGCGAGCCTCTCCTCGAGGAACGAGTGCTCGTCACCGGGGCCGCCACGGCCGCGCACAGGGGCGAACTCGCCGGACAGGTTGTCGGCCAGCCAGGTCGCGATCTCAGTTCGAAAGCGCTCGTCTTCGTCGCTAAAGCGGGTATTCACGGGATCCCCAGATTACGGAACGCGACGGATCGATTCAACCTCAGCCGCCGAATCGTCGGGCAGTTTTACGGTTTCCGCCCGTCGGGCCCTGGCCCGAGCCCCTGCCAGAAGCGGTCCCAGCTCGGGATGTCTTCCGGCACGGTGCCCCGCCCGTCGTGGTGTTCGGGCCAGTTGGCCAAACGCTGGTCCAGCGGACGCTCCGCCGTCTCCACGCCGTACCAGAGGACGTGCTGCCGCTTCACGAAGAGCCATCGCCCGTCGCGCTTCTCATAGCGGTCGCGGTACTGGATGGCCTGCTCGATCCAGCGGTCGCCGTCCTGGATCTGGCCCCGGCAGTAGACGACCCCGCGCGCGTTTTCGGCGTCGTCGAAATCGATCACATGGTTGCCGACGAAAAGGATGGAGACGCCGATCTCTCGTAGGGACTCGACCCAGAACGCGCGCATGGCCTCCCGGCCGCTCTCTTCGCGTGTGACGCGGACGTCAGGGACGAAGAGAGAGACCAGCAGGTCCAGGTCCCGGGAGTCGACGGCGAAGGCGTACCGAGCCGCGAGCTGCCGGATCTCGTCGCGGGCGACGACCCGCTCGATGGCAGTGAGCGGGTCGGCGTTGGGATCGGATCGAATCACGGGGCCTCCTCCGGGGTCGAGGTGCGAATCGTTTACGTGCGGGCTGGCGCTCCGGTACGATACGCCCCCTTTGGGGCCGATGCAGGTCCCGGTCGACAAGGGAGAGGGCGTGGCTGCACTGACGGATCTGGGACGAATTGGGACGATCCCGCGAATGGCACTCGCTGCGAGCGAGGCGTACGGCACGGGGAACGCCATCGAGGATGGCGCCTTTACGCTGCGCTACGACGAGTTGGCTGGGGCGGTGTTGCGTTCGTCGCGCGCGTTCATCGCCGCAGGGATCGAGCCCGGGGACCGGGTCGCGATCTGGGCGCCGAACGTCCATGAGTGGATCCTCGCCGCGCTGGGGCTGCAGGGGGCGGGCGCGGTCTTGGTGCCCCTCAATACGCGATTCAAGGGCACCGAAGCGGCCTACATCCTGAACAAAAGCGGTGCGCGGATCCTGTGTACGGTCGGTGATTTCCTCGGGACCAATTACGTCGAACTGATCCGTAGCGAAGAGACACCAGGCGTCGAGCGGGTCATCTCGCTTCGTGGCGAGGAGAAGGGAGTCGAGCCCTGGGACGATTTCCTTGCGGGTGGCACAGCGGTAGAGGAAGGGGTTGCGCGAGACCGCATCGCGAACGCCGACGCGAGCAGCCTGTCGGACATGATGTTTACGTCTGGAACCACGGGGAAGCCCAAGGGTGTGATGACGGAGCATCAGCAGAACCTCCGTGTGTTCGAAGCGTGGACAGAGGTGATTGGGCTTCGCGCGGGGGATCGTTATTTGATCATCAACCCTTTCTTTCACGCGTTTGGCTACAAGGCGGGGTGGATGTCCTCCCTGATGCGGGGGGCGACGATCTTGCCCCAGCCCGTCTTCGACGTGGACGAGGTCCTCTCGCGCGTCGCGTCGGACCGCGTGAGCATGTTGCCAGGGCCGCCTGCGATCTATCAGTCGATCCTCGCGCACCCGAGCCTCGCGGATTACGACATCAGCAACCTGCGGCTAGCGGTCACCGGAGCCGCCGCCGTTCCGGTGGAGCTCGTTCATCGAATGCGGGACGAGCTGGGCTTCGAGACGATTGTCACGGGGTATGGCCTGACCGAAACCTGCGGCACGGCGACGATGTGTCGCCATGACGATGACCCCGAGACCATCGCGACGACGTCCGGGCGAGCGATGGAAGGGATCGAGGTCCGTTGTGTAGATGCAGACGGTGTGGAGGTGCCGCGGGGAGAGCCCGGCGAGGTGGTGGTGCGCGGGTACAACCTGATGCGCGGTTACTTCGACGACGACACAGCAACGCGCGAGACGATCGATCTTGAAGGTTGGCTGCACACGGGCGACGTCGCGGTCATGGACGAACGTGGGTATCTGCGGATCACCGACCGGATCAAGGACATGTTCATCATGGGCGGGTTCAACTGCTACCCCGCCGAGATCGAGAGCGCGTTGTTCGAGATGTCCGGGATCGCGGCCGCGGCGGTGATCGGCGTCCCCGACGAGAGGATGGGCGAGGTCGGCATGGCGTTCGTCGTCCTCGAGGCCGGCGCGGCGCTCGATGAGGCCGCGATCATTGCCTGGAGCCGTGAGAACATGGCGAACTACAAGGTCCCGAGGCGGGTGCAGGTCCTGGAGGAGTTGCCGATGAACGCCTCGGGGAAGGTGACCAAGTTCTCGCTCCGGGAGTGGGTCGAGAACGAGGGGGCAGCGCCGTGAGCGAGGTGCTTCCGGTCACCGCAGGCTCGCTCTGGGGCCTGCTCGACCAGCGCTGCCGGCAGAGCCCCGATGCCGTGTTCTCCGTGGATGAGCACGAGAGAACGCTCACGTTCGGTGACTACCGCGCCGCGGTCGAGAAGACCGCGGCGGGTCTCTATGCGCTGGGGATCCGAGAGGGCACCGCGGTGACATGGTCGCTGCCGACGGGGTTCGACGCCTTCGTCGTCGCCGGTGCGCTGATCCGGCTTGGTGCGTTGCAGAATCCCGTGATCCCGATCTATCGGAAACGCGAGTTTGGCTTCATCGTCGAACAAACGGCGGCGCGGTGGTTGATCGTTCCGCCCGACTTTCGCGGCTTCGCATACGGGGAGATGGCGCGCTCACTCGCGGGAGAGCACCCGGGGCTGGAGGCGTTGGTCCTAGAGGGGGCTCTCCCAGAGGGGGACCCCACGACGCTCCCGCCGCCGCCTCCCGAGACGAACGCAGAGGACGCCCCGGTCCGTTGGATCTTCTACACGTCGGGGACGACCTCGGACCCCAAGGGGGCTCGTCACACGGACCACACGATCATGGTCCACGCGGAGGGGATGGCGGACTGTCTCGACCTGACCGCGAGGTCGCAGGTCGCGCTGGCCTTTCCGTTTACGCACATCGGGGGCTCGAGCTGGTTGGTGGGGTCACTTGGGCGGGGCTGTACCTTGCTCGCCATCGCGGCTTTCGACCCCGACATGCACATCCCGTTCCTCACACGGCATGGCGTCACGCACGCGGGCTCGGGGACGGCCTTTCATCAGGCGTATTTGGCGGCCCAGCGACGGGCGCCCGATACGCCTTTGTTTCCCGATGTGGTCTGCTTCCCGGGCGGTGCCGCCGCGAAGCCACCGGAGCTCCATCACGAGATGGTGCGGGAGATGGGAGGCGTTGGGATCGTCTCTGGGTATGGGCTCACCGAGTGCCCCATTATCGCGATGAACACGACCACCGACTCGGCCGAAAAGCTCGCCCGCACGGAGGGCCGCGTGAACCCAGCCGCTGCGACGATCAAGGTGGTCCGGGCCGATGGCTCAGTGGGTGGCCGGGGGGAGGACGGCGAGCTGCGCGTGCTCGGACCGCAGCTGTGCAAGGGATACGTCGACCTGGCGCTCAATGAAGCGGCGTTCGATGAGGACGGGTACTTCCGAACGGGCGACCTCGGGTTCGTCGATCCGGAAGGTTTCGTAACGATCACTGGCCGGCTCAAGGACGTGATCATTCGCAAGGGCGAGAACATCCCGGCAAAGGAGGTCGAGGATCTCCTTTACACCCATCCGAAAGTGCTCGAGGCCGCTGTGATTGGCCTGCCCGACGCTGCGCTTGGCGAGCGTTGCTGTGCGGTGGTCGTCAGCGAGGATGAGGCGGATCCGTTGGGTTTCGATGAGATGGTCGCGTTCCTGAAGACCCAGGAGCTGATGACGCAGAAGATTCCAGAGCAGCTTGAGGTCCTCGCTGAACTTCCTCGGAATCCCTCCGGAAAAGTGCTCAAGAATGACCTGCGAGAGCGCTTTTCGGCCTCGGCCTGAGCGCAGGCACCACACGCAAGGGTCGGCCCGCGCGTTGGCGTGGAGGTAGAAGGTCCGGATGGATGCATCCTCTTGGTATCTGGCGCTGAGTGCATGGGGGCTGCTTTGGACCGCGAGCGCGTGGTTCGGGTTCCGCCACCTGGGGCCGCTGCTGGCGCCGTATTTCATGATTTCGTGGATCACCGGGGAACTCGCCTACTTCCACGTCGGGTGGCAGATGCTCGCGACGGCGGCGTTCGCGTTCTTCGGGGGACTTGAGGGCACCACGGGGGCGCTGGGGCTCGCGCTGTCCTTCGTCTCGTGGGTCGGGCTCGCGGGGGTGCAGCACCGCGCATCGTTCGCCGCAGAGGCCTTCGAGGCGAGCCTCAGGGAGGGGCTGGGTGCGGACTTCCGCCGGGAGGTGCCCGAGCGACGAGCGGGGCTGCAGCGGCAACGCGTCGAGCCGCGCGACTGGAGCCGGCCGTTCTCCTTCTCGAGTGACGGCGTGGAGGTGGTCCGGGGGCTCTCCTACGGCCCCGCCGGGAAGCGGAACGAGTTGGAGGTCGTGCGGCCGGCCCGGGCGACAGAGGCGGCGCCCGTCTTGCTTCAGATCCATGGCGGCGCGTGGATGATCGGAGAAAAGGAGCAGCAGGGCCGCCCGCTGATGACCTATCTCGCCGAGCGTGGTTGGGTCTGCGTGGCGATCAACTATCGACTGAGCCCTCGCGCACGATTCCCCGATCACCTGGTCGACGCAAAGCGCGCGATGAAGTGGATCCGCGAGAACATCGCGAACTACGGGGGAGACCCGGACTGGGTCGCGGTGACGGGAGGGTCGGCAGGCGGTCACCTCTCTTCCTTATTCGCGCTGACTGCGAATGACCCCCGATACCAACCGGGCTTCGAGGACGTGGACACGCGCGTTCAGGCCGCTGTGCCCTTCTACGGCATCTACGACTTTGCCGACCGTCAAGGCGTGCGCGGTCGTAGCGCCATGCTCCCGATGCTCGAACGCTATGTCATGCCCGTTCCGCTGTTGGGGAACGAAGAAGAGTGGGACCGTGCCTCACCGGTCTGTTGGGTCGGGCCGGAGGCGCCGCCTTTCTTCGTCATACACGGGGACCACGACGCGCTCGCGTTTGTCGAAGACGCGAGGCTGTTTTCCGGCGCGTTGCGTGGCGTCTCTTCGCAGCCTGTCGTCTACGCCGAGGTCCCTTACGCGCAGCACGCGTTCGATGTGTTCCACAGCGAGCGGTCGGCTCACGCGGTGGGTGCCGTCTCGTGGTTCCTCGAGTGGGTTCGTGCCCGTGAGGGTGTGCCGGCTGCTACCAGAGAGACAGGGTCTTGAACCCCGAGCCGCTGCCGCGGGCTCCTCGCGCTGAGCGTCGCTGCCCGCGTCGTCGACGCATCCTCGAGTGGAGCTGCTTTCGCCGCGAGTCGAGGCTCGACTGATTCTCGGTCGGGCGCGTCTTCTTGCGCGAACGACCGTCGAGGTTCTTTCGGAACGCACAGAAGTCGTCGTACGCGTCGATGTCGTGGCGGAGCTCTTCGACGACCAGCTCCACCATGATTGCGTCATCCAAGTAACCGATCCCAGGGATCGAATCGGGGATGAGGTCTGCCGGCTCGTTGAAGTAGGCGAGCGCGTTCAAGATCCGCTGGCGATTCTCGCCCGTAAGGGCCCAGTCCTGGTCCTCGAGCATGTCGACGAACTTGCCGACGTTTTCGAGCCGCTCCCGGATGAAGTTGGGGACACTCACCCGCGTGATCTCGTCCAGCAGGTCGCGCGCCGCCTTGATGATCTTCTTTTCGGAGCGTTTTTTCGCGGTCGTCTGTGCTGTTTTGGCAAGTTTGCGGAAGTGGCGAAGGTCGGAGTCGCTCAGTTCGAAAGTGATCTTGAGGGGCACGGTGTCCTCCTTGGAAAGGTGGTGCGACTTCGGAGGCGCTCCGGCCGCGTCCTTATGGTCCCCGGATCCGGGCAACGGGTCAACCGGTTCGTTCGACGGGGGCGATGGTCGGGGTGAGGTTCGCGGGCAGGGCTTCCTATACTGGTGCGGATGGACGAGCGACGACGTCGAACGGGTGGGTGGCGGAGGCTTCGGAGCGGGTCGTGGGGGCTGTTCGCGCTTGTCATCTGCTTGAGTTGTGACGAGCCACCGGATCCCCGGCCGAACGTCGTCTTGGTGAGTGTCGACACGCTCCGAGCCGACGCCTTGGGGACCTACGGTGGCCGGGTCGAGACGCCGACGCTGGACGCTTTCGCCCGAGAGGGTGTCTTGTTCGAGCGGGCCTTCTCGCCTGCGGGGCTCACGGCTCCGAGCCACGCCTCGCTGTTGACAGGGCAGGAGCCGCTCGAGCACGGGGTGATCCGCAACGGGACCTATCTCGACGACGAGTTCGAGTCGCTTGCGCAGGGATTTCGCCGCAGTGGCTACGACTCGGCGGCGTTCGTCTCCAGCTTCGTGTTGGACCGCCGTTTCGGCTGGGACCGTGGCTTCGAGGTCTTCGACAGCACGTTTGGAGAGGCGGATGCCACGGTTCCCAAGGAAATGGGCACACCGGGCATGTTCTTCCACAAACACGACTTCGAGGGCTTCGACCGCCGGGCGGACGCCAGCATCGACGCGGCGCTCGCGTGGCTGCGGACCGCGCAGGAGCCGTACTTTTTGTTCGTTCACCTGTTCGATCCGCACGACCCGTACACGCCGCCGGATGGATACGCGCAGCAGCTCAAGGGCACCACCTTCTCGCTCGAGGGGCGCCGGGACCCGCTCGCCAAGAAGCCCGGGCGCTTGAAACGGCTCGTGCGGCGCTACCACGCGGAGGTCGTGTTCACGGACGAACAGTTGGGCCGCCTGTTCGAGGCGGTGGAGACCCGGAGTGACCGTCGGGTCGTGCGTGTTGTGACCGCGGACCACGGAGAGGGGCTCGGCCAGCACGACTGGGTCTTCCACGATCGCAACCTGTATGACGAGGCGTTGCATATCCCCTTGATCATCCAGGACAGCACCGGGTCGCTTGCCGGGGTCCGGATCGAGACGCCGGTAGCGCTCTCGGATGTGGCACCGACGCTGCTCGAGTTGGCGGGGCTTCCACCCCTCAGCCGGGCGAGTGGGAGGTCACTGGCGGAGGCCGTCCGAACCGGCGTCGAGCCCGTTGCTCGGCCGGTGTTCGCTCACCGCCGTGAGCACGCCACGAACGAGCTCGAGGCGCGGGGCGAGAAGCTCGCGGTCCGCTCGCGGGGCTGGAAGTTGATCCGCAGCGAGCACGTTGGCGAAGAGCTCTACGAGCTGGAGGTGGACCCGGCTGAGATCGAGGATCGCCTCGCGGAGGCGGGTCGAGTCGACCCGGACCGAGTCGTCGCGCTCCGTCAGCTACTGGACGACTATTCACGCCGCCGGAACACGCCAGGGCCGCCGCAAGAGATGTCGGAGGAGGTCCGCGAGGCGCTCGAGGCGTTGGGCTACGTCGATTGAGCGGGCCCCGCGGGGGCTCGCGGTGTGGCGGCATCGGCTTGGCGGTCCTTCTGGCGACGGGGAACTTTCGAGTGACTCGCAGTTTCCTTTGGGATGTCTAGAATGCCGCTACTCGTTTTTGATTTGGCGGCTCAGGTCGCCATGGAGGGTCCATGTCTCGCGTTCGCACGCTCATCGCATTCGCCCTGATCCAAGCCATGCTGCCGCTTAGCGCGTTTGGCCAGGAAGACGCGGGGGATGGTGGCCCTTCGTTCAAAGAGGGTGACATCATCACGTTCGACAACATCGACGCCATCCGGCGGTACTTGCCCGCCGAGTTCTGGGCAAACCGTGACTTCTTCTTCTACGAAGGCATGCAGCTCGAGATCGGTCCGTTTCAGCGCGACTACTCTCCTTCTGACGTGTACAAGGCGGCGACGGATAAGTACAAGGGACAGGCGAAGATCGGCCCGGACGGCAGTCTGCAGAACTACATCGCTGGTCAGCCCTTCGTGATGGAAGACATCGACTGCACCGGTGATCCGCAGGCGGGTGAGAAGATCATGTGGAACTTCGATTACGCCTGGGATGGCGACGGGGGCTCCGCGAGCTTCTGGTACTCGTACTGGGACCGCGGTGAGGAGCTGCCGCTGTACTACGAGGGAACCTCGAAGCGTGTCACCCTGTCTCATCGCGTGGAGCCGCAATTCCTCGATTCTCAGGGCGGAGACATCTTCCGCGGCGAGAAGCGCAAGGCCGCCTTCGGGATCGAGGTCACGGGTCCGTTCGACGCTCGCGGGATCAACCTGATGACCTATCGGTACAAGACGTCGGACAACGCTCGCGCCGACGCGAAGAACGATGACACCTGGGTCTACCTCCCAACGCTCCGGCGCGTGCGCCGGATCTCGACCGCGCAGCGGACCGACGCGGTCTCGGGAACCGACTTCACGATGGATGACCTCTTCAGCTTTGCCGGGATCGTCCCGCAGTACGAGTGGGAGTGCCTGGGCGAGATGGAGCTTCTCGCCCCGTCGAACTCAACGGTGAAGGCGTACCCGTACGGAAAGGATCACAACTTCGGACCCTACGGGCTCTCCTATGCCGACGACACCTGGGAGCTCCGCAAGGCGCTGCTGGTCCGGTTCACGCCCAAGAACTCCGACCATCCGTATCACCACAAGGACATCTACCTCGACAAGGAGACGCTGACCGCGATGTACTCCTTCGCGTATGACCGCAAGGAGGAGCTGTGGAAGATCATCTGGCATAACAAGCGGTTCAGCGAGGACGAAGGACCCGCTGAGACGGTTTGGTACGCGGGTTGGGAGAACGTGGACCAGCCCCGAGATCAGCGCGTGGTGAGCGACACGATCGTCAACGTGCAGACGGGTACGGGCAACCGGATCGAGTTTTGGGACAATCATGGTTCACCACTGAAGAGCAAGGGTAAGATCCGCCGTTACATTGACGTCGGTCGTCTGACCAAGGGGCGCTGATCCTGAGCGGGTCGGCGCCTCCGGCCAGCGCGTTGGCCGTGGCGGTCGATTGACGACGTTCCTGGGCGGGGGTGGTTCGAATGGAAGAGGTGACGCCACCGGACGGCGCTGCGGAGCGGGTGCGCCGGAAGCGCCTGTTGTCGCTGGTCGTGCTTGCGGCGTGTGTCGGCGCGGCCGCCACGTTCTACTCGCAATACGATTTCGAGCTTGATCCGCGGGTCTTCCGCGAGCGGATCGAAGCGTTCGGGTGGCTCGCGCCCGCCGTGTATGTCCTCGCGGTCTCACTGCGTTTCGTGCTGCTGCTTCCGTCCTGGGTCTTCATGACGGCGGGCGGACTCCTCTTCGGTTTTTGGGGGGGCGTCCTCTGGGGGAGCCTCGGGTTCTCGATCGGGGCGGTGCTGGCGTTCCTGCTTGCGCGGGGGCTGGGCCGGGATGCGCTCGCGCCTCGCCTGCGCGGCCGCGCGGCGCGATTCGATCGCTACGTTACGGAGCGGGGAGCGCCCTGGCTCGCGTTGTACACGGCGGTCCCCGTGACCGTGCTGAGCCCCGTTCACTTCGGGGCCGGCTTGTCTGGGATGGGACTCTTCGCGTTCGCGGGCGCCGCGTTGTGCGGTTTCATACCCCGGACGGCCCTCTATAGCTTCTTTGGCGACGCGATCGCCCAAAACGACTGGAGCTCGGCGGGGGCCGCGCTGGGAGCGATCGTGGTCCTGGGCGCGACGGGCATCTACCTCGCCCAGCGTTGGCGGGGGGGCGAGAGCCCTGCTGTCGGTAAGCCGGCCAGAGAGGAAGAGGCGGGCGGCTCTTGAGCCGGAGGCTCCGGGCGACGTGCGCAGCGTTGTTCCTCGGGTCGCTGGTCTGCGCCGCGCGAGAGGCTTCGGCGGGCGCGCCCCCGCTCACGGTGCTGGTGATCGTCGATCAGCTTCCGCGCGATCGCGTTTTGCCGTCTCTCCCCGGTGGACTGGGGCGGTTCGCGCGGGAAGGGCGGGTCTTCATCAACGCCGAACTGGGGCACGCGGTCGCAGAGACCTGTCCAGGGCACGCGGCGCTCGCGACGGGACGTCATCCCGCTCGGTCCGGCCTCGCGAGCAACCACGCCATCGAACGCATCAGCGGAACGCTGCGTTATTGCGTCGAGGACGACCCCGACTCGGCGGGCGTGCTCGAGTCGCGCTCGCCCGTCGGACGGTCTCCTCGGAGGCTCGCGTACGAGACGCTCGGCGATTGGTTGCAGTCTGCGTACGCCGGGGCGCTGGTTCTCGCCGTCTCCGGCAAGGACCGCGCTGCGATTGCGCTCGGGGGGCATCATCCGACAGGGGCCTATTGGCTTCGGCGTGGCGGCGAGATCGCTTTCACGACCAGTCGCTACTACGCACGTGAGGTGCCCGCTTGGGTTCGCGCTTGGAACCGCGCGCACCGAGGGTTTGCCGGGGTGCCGATGCGCTGGGACCACGCAGGCGGCGGACCGAGCGAACGCACGGACGACTACATCCACGAGTCTCCTGCGTTGCTGGGTCGGACAAGCGGCCACGCGTTGCGGGGCGGTGACACCGAAGTGTCGTCTGCGCGGGTCTACCGGTCGCCTTTTGTGGACGAGTTGACGCTCGATTTTGCGGCCGCGGGAGTCACGGCCCTTGGCATGGGCAATGACGCGGTTCCAGACTTGCTGGTCGTTTCGCTCTCGGGAATGGATGTGGTCGGGCATAGCTTCGGCCCGGAGAGTCACGAGGCGTGGGACGCGTTGCGGCGTTTGGATGGGTG